>Ga0307933_1000482_pt1 | contig 37287 bp, 36 predicted proteins | sample OrgLakmetageno88_FD_201811 | JGI IMG/M metagenome (GOLD analysis project Ga0307933, IMG submission 201811) | Saline water microbial communities from Organic Lake, Antarctica - #88 | ecosystem: Environmental > Aquatic > Non-marine Saline and Alkaline > Saline | place: Antarctica: Organic Lake... | reverse complement strand
CATTTATCGGAACAGTGCCCGAGGTTATTCAGGCGGACCCAGAACCAGCTCCGGAGACCACTCCAGAGCCTGAGCCGACCCCAAACCCTGATTCAAACCCTGATTCAAACCCTGATTCAAACCCTGAGTCTTCCGGCGAGACCGAGTACCGAGTTGCGTCGGGAGATAGTCTGAACAAAATTGCGGCCAAGTTTGGTGTGACTGCTTCGCTACTGCAGGAATACAACTCGATTTCAAACCCAAATCAAATTTCCATCGGTCAAGTAATCAAGATTCCCAAGTCAGATTCAACTAACCAGCAGGAGCCAGCACCTGACCCAACCCCTGAACCGGCTGTGACAGTTGTTGAATATCGCGTCCAATCGGGCGATACGCTGCTTAGAATAGCGTCGAAGTTTGGAATTTCTAGCTCAGCTCTCCAAAGTCTTAACTCGATTCCCAACCCGAACCGGATCTCAATTGGGCAATTGCTACAGATTCCAACATCGACTGACAATACAAATGTCGCACAGGCCCAAGAGCCGGCTGAGCCGGCGGTGCAAAAGACCTACACCGTGGTTTCTGGGGACTCAATTTGGGGCATCTCTAGAAGGCTCGGAGTTTCTTCTTCGGCGCTAGCTTCGCTAAACCGCATTAATAATGCGAATTTCATTCGAGTCGGTCAGGTGCTAAAAGTACCTAATTAGCAGCATCCCAAGCTGATTTGACAATGTCTTCCAGCCCAAAGCTTGCTTTGAATCCCAGCACTTTTTCAATGCGCTCGGTGTTCGCAACCAACCTCGGGGGATCGCCTGGTCTGCGGTCGGCTAGCACCTCTTTGAATTGAATACCGGATGCTTTCTTGAGTTCCGCTAAAACTTCAAGCACCGAAGCGCCTCGGCCCGTTCCAACGTTGAAGGTCGCGTATTTTTGTTCGGGTTGCTTTAGATAATCCACCGCCATGAGGTGGGCTTTGGCGAGGTCTCCCACGTGCACATAATCCCTAATACAACTGCCATCCGGCGTTGGATAGTCTGTGCCAAAAACAATTGGCTGTTCTCCACGTTTTAGTTGAGCAATCGCAATCGGAATCAAGTTCAGTTCGGCCGTGTCGGCAAGCTGACTAGACGCGCAGCCTGCGACGTTGAAATATCGAAGGTTCACGCCCCTGAGGCCCCAATTGGCGGCGTTTGCGACCATCCACTCGCCGATCAATTTGGTTTCGCCATATGGGTTTATGGGTTTTGGAGGTTGGCCTTCTGTCACCAGATCTACCTCCGGCATGCCATAGGTCGCAGCCGAAGACGAGAAGACAAATTTGAGGACATTATTTGCACGCATGGCCAGCAACAGATTTGCCAGCCCCCCAATGTTGTCGAGGTAATACTGCTCGGGCATCTCTACGGATTGCCCAACCTGCTTCCTAGCGGCCAGGTGAATTACCGCATCGAATTTAGTTTGGCGCATTATTTCAGAAAGTCGCTCGACGGCCTCTGGGGCTCCCAGCGAGAGCTTTATGACTTCGGAGTCGACCCTTGCGGCTACTCCCGTGACAAGGTCATCAACAATGGTAGGTTCGTGCCCAGCTTGCTGGGCAAGAGCAACAACGTGAGCGCCGATGTATCCAGCACCTCCAGTCACAAGTAATTTCATGTCTAAAGGTTACCTTGAGGGTTTATGAACAAAAAGAAAATTTGGTAAATAGCCGGACTTGACAGCGACATACTTACAACGGTGTAATTACACCAATAGATTTCTTGAGATAGGGGAATGAGCATGGAACAGCGCGGTCAAGTGCCCTCCAATTGGTTCGTCGATGTGCTTCGACTTGGAGTAGCGGGTTCTTATGGCGACTTAGAGGGCAATCCCCTCGGCTGGCAAGAGGACGCTCTTTGCTCCCAGACCGACCCAGAGGCTTTTTTCCCAGAAAAAGGTGGATCGACAAGAGACGCTAAGAAAATTTGTTCGCAGTGCTCAGTCAGGTCTCAGTGCCTAGAGTATGCGCTGCAAAACGATGAGCGATTTGGCATTTGGGGTGGACTTTCTGAGCGAGAGCGTCGCCGTCTGCGCAAGTCTGCATAGTTAACGTGTCAACGCTCTCGGTAGCGACAGTCGTCGTCTCGCACGGGACGGTTGATTATTTAGCCACCACTCTCAAGGCATTATCCGTCCAGACGCATCTAAGTCAGCAGATCGTGGTTGTTGAAACCAGCTCCGATTCGGCCTGCATAGAAATAGCCAAGCAATTTGGTTACTCAGTTATTGAACCAGGGGACATCAAACTGGGTGCCGCAATTGACTCTGGAGTGCAGTCCCTAAAGACTTTGCCCGGCTGGCTTTGGATTCTCCACGATGACTCTGCTCCCGAACCCACAGCACTTCAAATGCTAGCCAGCGCGGCTGAGCTATCTCCGTCGGTTGCCATCGTCGGCCCGAAGCTTTTGGAGTGGGGGAACGAGATTCAAATTCAGCAACTTGGAATCACTGTCACCCCGACCGGCAGGCCATTCCTCTTGGTTGAAAATCAGTACGACCAAGGTCAGCACGATGGCTCGAGAGATACTCTTGCGGTTTCCACCGCTGGCATGTTGGTGGCAGTAGGTCTCTGGCAAAAGCTGGGCGGTCTCAACGACTCGTCTCCAATGTTTGCCCAAGACATCGAATTGTGTTCCCAAGCAAGGGTTGCCGGGTTCCGGGTGGTTGTCGAGCCGAAGGCCAGGGTCTCTCACCGCGGCCTGTCCATGAAAGAGGCTCGAACTAGAAAATGGATTGGTGGGAATCGGACCCAAGCTCTCTCAAGAGCTCATGTTCATCTTGCCGGCATCTTCGCGCCGACTTTGTTATTACCGCTTGTCTACTTGGTACTTCCGCTGGCAGCTTTGATTTCAATCCCGCAGAATTTGATAACCAAAAAGCCAACTCGAATCTTCGGTCAATTTGCGGCCTGGCTCTGGGCCTGGTTCACAATCGGATCAAGGCTCGGCGCTCGCAGGAAGCTTCGTGAGCTCGGGAAAACCAGACCGCTGAGAGATTTTTTGGCAACTCGTGCACAGCGGAAAAAGCGCAGAGAATCTAAATTTGAGCAAGGACCGGAAACACCCGAGTCAACTGGAAAAGGACTGATCGGTAGCGGTTCTGTCTGGCTAGGGTTGCTGCCACTTATTTTCGGCTGGTCGCTGTTTCCCAGCGGTGCCTTGTACGCCGCTCGCATGGTTCCGCTTGGTGATTCATTTCAATCGATTTGGTCAGCGACGGGCTTGGCCCAGGTTCCTTATTTGGCCGGCATCGATTTACCAACAGATCCTTTTAATTGGGCACTATCTTTTTTCGGGCTCGCTCTAAATTCCAATCCGAGTTTGGCGCTGGCTATCTTCGTCTTCGTGGCACCCAGCATTGGGTTCGTAGGTTTCTGGATGCTGACCAGCTTGTTCATCTCTCGGGTCTGGGTGAGAAATTTAGTGGCACTGATTTATAGCATTAGCCCTCAGGTCCTAATGGTTCAGGCCATGGCTGGGGTGGCAGACTTGGTAATAATTTCGATAGCGCCCTGGTTGATCTTTTTCCTGATCAAGGCCGCCACCGGCTATAACTCGGCAAGAACCTGGCGCTGGGTTGGGTTAGCTGGCTTGGCAGCCGCATTCGTCGCGGTCAGCAACCCAATTATCTTCCTGCTTTCCATAGTGTTTGGAATCGCGCTTGGTGCCAATAACATCCGCAAGCTTCCGATAATGCTCTGGTTCTTGTTGCCGGGAGCGGTGCTCCTTTACCCTTGGACGCTTCTGGTGTTTGAGCAAAACCAGTGGGCACTACTGAGCGTCACAAGCTCAGCATTTTTATTGCCGCAAAGTTCCTACTCATCGGTCATTGCCCTCATCTTTCTTGGTTCAGCGGCACTGACTGCCGCGGCAAGTCTTTTTGGAAGTCGACTGGCGGTTTCGGTGAGCGTGTGGGTGATCGCAATTATTTTTTGGTTCGCAAGCCTGTATCAACCGATTGCTGGCAGCTTCGCTATGCAGGCGCTAAGTTTTGCGGCGTTGCTAGTTGGTGCCGGGTTGTTCCTCGATGGCATCACAAAAAGATGGGCAATTGCCTCGGCGTCATTCGCTGCAAGTGCAGGCTTGTTGGCTTCTGGTTTTGCTTTCGGGCCGCTGGCACCTACCCAGAGTTATTTTGGAACCCAGCGACAGGCGCCGGCTTTGGTGGTTGCGGCTTCAGAAGTTGATGTTGGAGTCAGAACCCTAAAGATTGATGTCATCGGAGACCAGGTTGATGCTCAACTCGACTGGGGCGCGGGAAAAACCCTCGAGCAAAAGAGTCTGGCCTATGAACTTTTGCTGCCGGAATCACCAATCGCCGCTGAGCTTGGCCAATTGACGGGCTCGCTGGTCGCAGGGAATTCTTCCGGAGTGGCAGAACTACTTTTGGTCCTGGGTATTGATTTTGTATTGCTTGACGGGGAGGATCAGGAGAGCATCTCCAGTGCGAGGGTGGCAATAGATTCCATGACCATGCTGCAGGCAGCTGGAGAGACCCCTTACGGCTACCTATGGCAGGTGCTAGGGGCAACTGCTGATAATCCGTCGAGTGCTAGGAGATCAGACAGTAAAAATCTTGAACTAGGAATCCTGGCCGCATTCTTGCTGCTGGCAATTCCCACGCCTGCTTCGATTCGAGGAACCAGAAGAGCAAGGAGTGAAAAGTGAAAATTGCTTCCCGCATTGTTCTTGTAATCGCTTTAATTGGGCTTTTTATTTCGCAAATTGTTGTTGCACAGCTACCTGCCATATCAACCTCATTCGCAACGCCAAGTCCCAAGGCTGTGGCCGTGGAGCCACTGCCGCTTGAGGTTTATTGTCCCGGCGCGTTTGTTGAAGTTGGTGGCGAGTCTGGAATTGAACTTGGCCAAATTGACCGCATTGGCGAGGCGAGTATTTATCCGTTCTTGGGAAGTGGGAAGTTCATAGTTGATCCCGGTCTCAAAACGACCGCTGGCACCAGGGCGGTTGTAACTGGAGACAACCAGTCAACTGCGCTTTTGTCAGTGATTCAGGCCCAAGGGATTTCAAGGGAGCGAGCAACCGGGTTTATGGCAAGCCCCTGTTCGCAACCGGTGTTTAGCGGCTGGTTTATCTCCGGGGCCGCAGCATTGGGGCAAGAAACCGTGATGCTAATTGCTAACCCCAGCGAAACCGAAACCATGGTTTCGCTTGAGTTCTTGATTCCGGGCGGCAAAATTTTAAAGCAAGTCAGTTTGGCCGCTGGCCAAACTGAAGTGCTGCCGGTGTCCTCGGTAATTTTCCAACAGCCGGTTTTTGCTCTCAGGTTTGAAACCAGTGGAGTTCCAGTTTCGGTTGCGATGCAACAAAGAGCGACGGCTGGGCTGTCAACTCGAGGAGTGGATTTGCAGCTTCCGAGTCTGGAGCCTGCGGTCGAGAATTTGATAACCGGTCTCAGCGTTCGTTCTGAAGGGTTTGAAAAGCCAGTTTTAAGGCTTTTCAACCCCGGAGAAATTCCAACCGAAGCTGTCATTTCTGCGGTGTCGAGCAATAACGTCGTGGTCCTCCGGCAACTGGTTGAGCCTGAAAGCTTTGCTGAGGTTCAACTCGATTTGATCGACGGCGATTATTTATTGAGGGTGGAAAGCGCTGTGCCGCTGTTATCTGGTGTTAGAAACACAATTCTCCAACCGGCTCTCGATTTTTCTTGGTTGACGCCAGCCTCAGAATTCAATGATCTAACTCTTCCGGTTCCGAACTACAAAACACGATTGCACGTCGCAAACTTCGGGTTGGCTGCGCTGATTCTAAACCTGGAGATAAAAACCGGCAGCAACGTGGAATACCAGAGCTTTGAAATAGCGTCGCTGTCTCAGTTTTCGCTGCTGTTATCCGGAGATTCAATCCGCATTAACTCGGCATCGAAATTTACCGCAGCACTCGAGGTTATTGATGTGCCGGGTTACGCGGTCATAAATCCTCGTGAAAACCAAAACTTTGGAGACGCACTCTCGGTAACTGTTCGTTAGCTAACCCTGGTCAAGTAAATCCCAAGGGTCTTTGCCTAGCAGGCTTGCCGCAGCCGAAACTACCGCCTGTTCAATCTGAATTCTTGGGTCCGAAGTCCTAAAGTTTACGCCTCGCTCAATAGGAATTCGGTAAAGAATTATGGTCATGGTCTGGGGCTTTGTGTGCCAGCGGTTTAGCGACTCTGGGCGCTCCTGGAGCGGGACTTCTTCTATTTTCCAATTCAAGGCGCCAAGCTCTTCTGGGAACCTAGATCGAAGGTAGTCGGCGGTATCGGCAACTGCATCCTGGAAAAAAGAGACCCGGGTTAGGCCGTGACTAAACAGCTTGGAGGGGATTGGCCTGCGCAGGCCCCTACCGTGACGATCTCTTTTCTGCGGTTTGGAAGCCATTTGGCCATTGTATTCTTGGCGGGCTAGATAAACAGGAGATGTTTTGTGACCGACTTTGATGCTTTCGTAAAGACCTACGACGTTCGCGGCCTGGTGGGCACCCAGCTAACCGATGAGGTTGTCGAATGCTTCGGTGCGGCGTTCGCCGATGAGTTGGACCTTGTCGGTAAAGAATTAGTGGTCGGCCATGACATGAGAGATTCCTCTCCAGGTTTTGCGGCTGCCTTTTGCCTTGGCGCAAGGAAGCGCGGAGCGAACGTTGTGATGATGGGGCTTTGTTCCACCGATATGAATTACTACGCGTCTGGTTTTCTGAACATGCCAGCTGCGATGTTCACTGCTAGTCACAATCCTTCTAGCTACAACGGCATTAAATTTTCACGCGCTGGTGCAAGGGGGATCAGCCTAGACACCGGACTTGCCGCTATTCGAGACAGGGCGATCTCCTATTCCGAGGAGGGTATTTCTTCCTATTCTGTTCTAGGAAGCGAGCGAGAGGCGTCAGTCATTGCTGACTATGCGAGTTATTTGCACAATCTGGTTTCACTTTCCGGCATTCGAACCCTCAAGATAGTGATTGATACTGCCAACGGCATGGGTGGACTGACTGTTCCCGCGGTGCTTGGCAACAATCTTTCGATAGAAATAGTGCCGCTGTATTTTGAGCTAGATGGTTCATTTCCAAATCACGAAGCGAACCCGCTGGATCTCAAGAACCTGGTGGATTTGCAGCAGCGGGTTCTTTCTTCAGGGGCAGATCTGGGACTTGCATTCGACGGCGATGCCGATCGCTGCTTCGCGGTAGACGAAAAAGGAATGGCGGTAACTCCTTCGGCAGTTGCGGCAATCGTGTCTAAGCGCGAGATCTTGAGGGTGCAAGCCCTAGGTGAAAAATCCCCAACCGTGTTGCATAACCTTCTTACTTCTAAATCGGTGGCCGAAACGATAATCGCTCAGGGGGCCATCCCACAAATAACCAAGGTCGGACATTCGCTTATCAAGGACCAGATGGCGGCGACTTTTGCGGTCTTCGGTGCTGAGCACTCGGCTCACTATTACTTTCGAGATTTCTGGGGTGCGGATAACGGCATGCTTGCCGCCATGCACTTGATCAGTGAGCTTGGGTCTAAGGCCAGACCCATGTCTGAAATAGCCGCAGATTACACGCCCTATTTTTCTTCTGGGGAAATCAACTCCACGGTTTCGGACGCCAATAAAGCACAGCTGCGGGTTGCAAGTGAGTTAGCTGGCGCGTCGCTAGATCAACTCGATGGCAAGACCTATAGCCATCAAGATGGCGAGGCTTGGTGGTGGTGCAATATCAGATCCTCCAACACCGAACCGCTGTTGAGGCTAAACGTTGAGTCAAATCAAGAATCAGTGATGCATAAAATTCGCGATCGTACTCTTGCTGCAATCAGAAAACAGGCCTAAGAGGCTAATTATTTTCGGGGTATTTGATTCTCAATTCCCCGGTTTCTCACTCTGGTTCAAGCTACATTTAAGTAGCGGTTTATCGGGCCATTAAGGTTAGAAGCAATCGCAGCTGATCGGAGAATGAATTGGTTCACAAGGTACTGGTTGTTGACGATGATGATGCCCTTCGCGAGATGGTCGGCCTAGTGCTTGCCGGCGCTGGCTACCAGCCAATGTTCGCTGCAGACGGTATTTCCGCCGTTGAGATTTTCAAGGATAGAAATCCAGATCTAGTTCTTTTGGACATAATGCTTCCGGGTCAGTCTGGCATTGAAGTTTGTAAGCAGATTCGAGCGGTCTCCGGTGTTCCCATTGTCATGCTGACTGCCCGCGGAGACACCAACGATGTCGTGCTGGGGCTTGAAGCTGGAGCTGACGACTACGTCGTGAAGCCTCATAAGGGCGAAGAATTACTGGCAAGAGTCAAGGCGAGACTCCGCCCGCTCCCGGATGACTCGAAGGTTCTTCAAATAGGGGGCCTAACTCTTGACCCGAAATCGTTCGAGGTTCAGCGAGAGGGTGCGAATCTTTCGCTAACGCCACTGGAATTCAAGCTGCTCCACACGTTGGCTTCGAAGCCGCAACAGGTCTTTAGCCGTGAAATGCTTCTGGAGCAGGTTTGGGGTTATCAATACAAGGCTGATACTCGGCTGGTGAATGTTCACGTCCAGCGGTTGCGCTCTAAGGTCGAAAAAGATCCAGAGAACCCGAAGATTGTCATGACGGTTCGTGGTCACGGATACCGGGCTGGCTCCGAGCCTCAGTGATTTCGCTGCTAAAACGCTCACTAACGGCCAGGACTGTAGTTGCAACCGTTTCACTTAGTGCGCTGGCGCTGGTCACACTGGGAGGATTCCTGTCCTTCTCACTGGCGAATGGCTTTTACCAAAACCGACTCGACCAAGTACTGAGCGAAACAGAGCGCGCTGTGAGCAGTGTCCAGGGGACCGTCGCTGCGGCGTCAGTAACGGATGAAACCAGCCTGCAGACACTTATTAATGCCGTGGTTCCCTCACTTGAAATAACGGGTGGTTCCGGGTCTAGGCAAGTGGCTCTGCTAAGAAGCCCCGGGCAGGCGCAGCTGCAGTTGGTTCAATCGCCAATTTCTCAAGATTTAGACCTCAACACCATTCCGGCGGAGCTACGAGAGCAAGTTCGACAATCCGCTGGCGTCCTTACCTTCACCCCGGTTAGCTTCTCCAAGGAAGGCATCTTGGTAGCCGGAATAACCGTTGGAGCGCCGGTGGTAATTCCATTGGCTGGTAACTTCGAACTTTTTTTAGTTTTTGACCTGAGCGCCGAACAACAATCACTGGCCCTAGTTCAAAGTGCCATTACGGTTGCCGGAATAATCCTGCTGGCGATAATCGCACTGGTTAGCTACCTGGTTACTCGTTCGGTAGTCAGACCGGTAGAGCAGGCTGCTCTAGCGGCTCAGGCGGTATCGGCTGGAAAGCTCGACGAGCGATTGATTGAGCGTGGCGATGACGTCTTGGCGCAGCTTGCCAAATCCTTCAATAAGATGGCCGCGAGCTTGCAGCAACAGATTCAACAGCTGGATTCGCTCTCGAAAATGCAGCAACGATTCGTCGCTGACGTCTCGCACGAGCTAAGAACTCCATTGACGACAATCAAGCTAGCCGGCGAGGTAATCTTCGGAAATCGCAAAAGGCTTGACCCTGCGCTCTCGAGATCAGCTGAGTTGATGCAAAACCAGATTGAGCGCTTTGAGTCTTTACTGGCCGACCTTTTAGAAATATCACGCTATGACGCCAGAGCCGTGGTTGCTGATCTTGAAACCCAAGATCTAAATGCCGTTGTCGGAGCCTCTATTGCAAGCATCGAACCGCTTGCTCAGGCCAAAAACATCGAGATTAGAATCGACCTACCAAAGGGGCCGGTCGAGGCAGAGTTCGATGCCAAGCGCATCGAACGGCTGCTGCGTAACCTCCTTTCTAACGCGGTTGAGCATGGCGAGGGCCGGGCCATAGTTGTTCAAGTTGGTCAAAATACGAGCTCGGTGGCGGTGTGTGTGACTGATTCCGGAATTGGAATGTCTAAAATGCAACTGGAGCGAGTCTTTGACAGGTTCTGGCGAGCAGATCCAGCTAGACAACGATCAGTTGGTGGCACCGGATTGGGACTTGCGATCTCCAAGGAAGATGCCACCTTGCATCGAGGCTGGCTGCAGGTTTGGTCCAAGCCCAATAAGGGCACCAGCTTTCGGTTGACGCTCCCGAGGCGCTCAGATTCCGTGATAGCAAGCTCTCCGATACCGCTACCACCTAGATCGGTAAAGACATGATCAAAAAACTTTTTGTCCTCTTGATTGCTTTTGTGCTCTCCGGTTGCGCATCGCTTCCAACTCAACTTGACATTCAAAGCGGTCCAGATATCGCTCCTGAGGCCCAGCAGGAATTTGTTTACTACACGCCATCTGGGCCGTCCTTAAACGCGACCTCGCAGGAGATAGTGTCCGGATTTTTGGCAGCTGGAACTAGTCCGATAAATGACTACGCGGTGGCCAGAGAGTTTTTGAGTGAAGATTTTGCTCAACGCTGGAACCCGGAGAATCAGACCGTAATCAGGGCTGGAGCACCTATTTTCCGACAGGCTGGAGAGTCTCTGGTCGTGGTAGAGCTAAATGCTGGAGCAAGAATTGACAATCAGGGACGTTACGAGGATTCAGTAGAGACATCTTCAACCAGTCTCAGGTTTCAACTAACTCTGCAAGCTGGCCAATGGCGGATTTCAAGCGCTCCGAACCTGACCGTAGTGACGCCTCCGGTGTTCAGCGTGGTTTTCAACGCGTTTCCAATTTACTTTTTGGATTCGAGAACGGAGAGCCTAGTTCCTGATTTGCGGTGGTTCCCAACCAAAACCTCAACGCCGACCAGATTGGTAAATGCGTTGCTTGCAGGCCAAAGCCCTTGGCTGTCTCCGGGAACCAAGTCCGCAATTCCCGAGGGCACTCAGTTGACCATTAGCGCGGTCCGAATTTTGGATCGTGTAGCTCAGGTTGATCTTGATGCTGACGCACTTGCCGCTGGGCAGCAGGACCGAAGGAACATGCTTGGACAGTTGCGCTCAACGCTGTTGCAGTTGCGGGGCGTCGATGACGTATCGCTGTCTGTCAATGGAGCCTTTCAGGACATCGTGCCCGGAGGTCTGGAGCCAGTGTTTGCGATGAGCCCTAGTTACGTGCTGAAGGCAACCGGGGTTGAGCCGCTAACTGGAATTGGTTCCATTCCAATTACTGGCACTCAGGCTATGGTCGCAAACTACAGCCCAGAACTGATTGCTCTTACCGATAACGGAGATCAAGTTGCCTTCACGACGTCTCAGGGGGTTTTTGAACTTACTAACCGCTCACTGCGCACTGAGATGACTAAGCTGAGCTCTCTGACCGATGTGATGTCACTTGAGTATGACAAGTCTGGATCGCTTTGGGCTTTCCCATCCGATGCGAATGTCCCAGTTGAGGTTTACGACCAATCCACGGTGGTTAGAACGCTAGCTAGTTCGTTTTTGGGCCTCAGGGTCGCGGCAGCTATAGCTCCAGAAGGCACGCGAGTGGCCCAGGCGTTTCAAACTGAAGACGGAGAGTCCTTTATCGATGTTGGAGTTGTGACTCGAGATTCGAACGCGATTCCATTGGTGCTAAATGAGGGCCTAAAAATCCATCCGGTTCTTGGCGCTCCCACCGCAATTTCTTGGCACGGTACTGCGTCTATGCGCGTACTGGAAACAACGGCAAGTGGTTTGACCGCTTTTAGTCAGTATCCGGTGTCGGGTCCAAGAATGCAGCTGCCTATGCCTCCGACGATCGGCATCGAATTGCAAGCAGCGGCAGCCTTGGCAAGCAGCTACCTACTTTCAAAGGACGGTGAAGTTTGGCTTTTCTCGGCAAATAATTGGCGTCGAATTACAACTGGCGTGACCAGCATCAGCCCGCTTCGCTAACACCCGACCACCTCTTAGTTGTTTTCAACAGGCAAGAGCTTTGGTGTTTTTAGAACGACGATTTAGCGGACCATTTAGACATGTTGAAATCACTTCTTGACTTTGTTTTCCCAACCGACTGCGCGGTCTGTCAAAAGCCGCCAAGTCCGATCTGTAATGAATGCATTCCGCAGTTTCAAGTGAGCAAGTCGGCATTCGAAGGAAAGCCGGTTTGGTATGCCACTGAGTACAGCGAACCGATGTCAAAAATACTTGCCGCTTATAAAGATGAATCTCGAACCACCCTGGCGCACTTTCTAGCTGCTGGTCTGAACGTGGCAATAACCGAAGCAATTTCTGTTCTCGGTCCTTGCTGGATTTGCGTGCCACCAAGAAACCGGCGGAACTACAAAAAAAGAGGTTTTGATCCGGTCTTGAAGCTCCTTGCTGGTCTAGATCTAGTGGCCGCTCAAAAATTACCCCCGGGAACTCTTAGTTTCCAGCGCAAAGTTTTGGACCAGCGAAAACTAGATAGGTCGCAGCGAGAATCTAATGTTTTGGGTTCAATGATCGCAATTCCTGGGACTCAAAAAGTGCTGCTGATTGATGACGTTATGACGACCGGCTCAACGATCAAAGAGTGTGCCCGAGCACTTAGTGTCGCCGGCTACGAAGTTGCCGGAATCTGTGTATTAGCCAAGAGAATCATTTAAAGCCAAAGCGAGACAATCAAAAAAGGCGTAGTTTGGTCTTACGGCAAAGCAGCCGACTAGGAGGTACAAATGGAACTTCGAATTTCAGCGAAAAACCTCACGGTCTCGGATCGTTTCAGGGAATACGTAACTGAAAAATCGAGCAAGGTTGAGCAATTTGCTTATCGTCCGCAAGAACTAAACATAAAAATCACTCGTCACGAGAATTCAAAAGGTGCCGGTCAAGAAGACCAAGTTGAGCTCACCGTTTATGAGCCTGGTCACGTGGTCAGAGCAGAAGCTCGAGCGGCAGATAAGTTTGTCGCTTTTGATGTAGCTTTTGGAAAATTGCTTGAGCGACTCAGGCGGTACTCAGATAAGCAAAAAAAACACCAAGGTCTCGGGGCGAGCGAGCTAACCGCATCTGACTTTAGAGACCTAGCGATTGTCCCCGCTGATGTGCAGCTGATAACCGGTGAAATTCCAGTCGTGGAGGACGACGAGAGTGAAGAATCGGAAGCTGGGCTAGTGATTCGATCCAAAGAGTTTGAAAAAAATGCGATGACCAAAGAAGAAGCGGTTAGCCACATGGAACTTGTGGGCCACGACTTCTACTTGTATCACGACCTTGAAAGCGATAAAGCTGCGGTAGTTTATAGGCGTAAGGCCTACAGCTACGGGGTTATTTCTCTCAGTTAGCCAGGCCCGACCACAGCTAAACTTGTAGCCGACAATCAAGGAGTAACTCTTGGCATTATTTGTAGACAAACTGCTGCGTGCTGGCGAAGGCAGGCTTGTAAAAAAACTAGAAGTAATCGCCTCTGGAGTGAATGCCCTAGAAGCCAACTACCAAGAACTCAGTGACGATGAGCTGAAGGCAGAAACCAGCACCCTTCGTGAGCGCTATGCCGCTGGAGAGTCGTTGGATGATCTGTTACCCGAAGCCTTCTCGGCCGTGCGTGAAGCATCGATAAGAACCCTTGGAATGCGGCACTTTGATGTTCAGCTAATGGGTGGAGCAGCCCTTCACCTAGGAAACATTGCAGAGATGAAGACCGGCGAGGGTAAGACCCTTGTGGCGACCCTTGCTAGTTACCTAAATGCCATCCCAGGCCGCGGTGTTCACGTGGTGACGGTCAATGATTTCTTGGCCAAATACCAGTCCGAGCTAATGGGCCGAATCTTCCGAGCGCTTGGCATGACAACTGGCTGCATCATTAGCGGTCAAGAACCGCAAGAGCGCAGAGCGCAGTATGAATGCGACATTACATATGGAACCAACAACGAGTTTGGCTTTGACTACCTAAGAGACAACATGGCCAACGCCAAGCAAGACCTTGTGCAGCGCGGACATTTCTTCGCTGTGGTCGATGAGGTTGACTCGATTTTGATCGATGAGGCTCGAACACCACTGATTATCTCTGGACCGGCAGCTGCAGATGTAAACCGCTGGTTTGGCATTTTCGCAAAACTTGCTAATGACCTAGTGGCCGAAGAGGACTACGAGGTTGACGAGAAAAAAAGAACCATCGGTGTTCTCGAGTCCGGTATCGACAAGGTCGAAGATTACCTAGGGATAACTAACCTCTACGAAACGGCTAACACTCCGCTCATCTCCTTCCTGAACAACTCCATTCGAGCCAAAGAGCTATTCAAGCGTGACAAGGACTACGTCTTAGTAGAAGGCGAGGTTCAAATCGTTGATGAGCACACCGGTCGTATTTTGCCTGGGCGTCGCTACAGCGAGGGTATGCATCAGGCCATTGAGGCAAGAGAAGGCGTAACAATTAAGCCGGAGAATCAAACTCTTGCGACAGTGACACTGCAGAACTACTTCCGCCTTTATAGCAAGATTTCTGGAATGACCGGTACTGCGGAAACCGAAGCGGCTGAGTTTATGTCCACCTACAAACTCGGAGTAGTTTCAATTCCTACTAACCGGAAGATGGTTCGAAAAGACCAGTCTGATTTGATCTATAAAAACGAAGAGGTCAAGTTCCGGCTGGTCGTGGAGGACATCGCGGAACGACACGAAAAAGGTCAGCCGGTTTTGGTTGGAACTACCAGCGTTGAAAAAAGCGAATATCTTTCGAAGCTATTGGCCAAAAAGGGTGTCAAACACGAGGTACTAAACGCTAAGAACAATGCTCGTGAAGCAATAATCGTGGCTCAGGCGGGTCGCTTCGCGGCCGTAACGGTAGCAACCAACATGGCGGGCCGAGGAACAGACATCATGCTAGGTGGTAACGCTGAGTTCTTGGCGGTGCAACAAATGACCAAGCTTGGGCTGTCATTGGATGAGCAGCCGGAGGAGTATGAAGCCAAGTGGGACGAAGTTTTTGATGGACTGAAAAAAGAGGTTGCTTCTGAAGCCGCAAAGGTTTTGGAAGTCGGCGGTCTCTACGTCCTGGGAACCGAGCGTCACGAGTCCAGAAGAATTGACAATCAGCTTCGAGGTCGCTCTGGTCGTCAGGGCGACCCGGGAGAGTCTCGTTTCTACTTGTCACTGACCGATGACTTAATGCGATTATTCAACTCCGGTGCAGCAGCTGCTCTAATGAATCGGGCGTCAGTGCCAGATGATTCCGCAATCGAATCTGGAGTGGTCTCTAGAGCAATCGCATCTGCTCAGTCTCAAGTCGAAGGCCGGAATGCTGAAATACGAAAAAATATATTGAAGTATGACGACGTGATGAATCGTCAGCGCGAAGCTATCTACACTGACCGTCGCCAAATTTTGCAGGGTGAAGATATCTCCACCACATTCCAAGAGTTCCTTGACCAAGTCATAACGCAAAGCGTGCAGTCTGCCGGCTTGGAATCCAACTCCGCGGATTGGGACCTAGAGACACTGTGGACTGAGCTTAGAACCACCTACCCGATTGGGCTCGAAGTCAGTGAGGTTTTCCGGGAAGCGGGATCAAGAAACAAGATAACTTCCAGCTGGTTAATCGAAGAAGTTCTAAGCGATGCCCACATCGCATATCAAACGCGAACCGAAGAGGTTGGCGTCGAAATCATGCGCGAGCTCGAGCGTCGCGTGATGCTCTCGGTGGTCGATCGCAAGTGGCGTGACCACCTCTATGAAATGGATTATCTGAAAGAGGGAATCGGGCTCAGGGCCATGGCCCAGCGTGATCCGCTGATCGAATACCAGCGCGAAGGTTATGCCATGTTCATCGAAATGATGGCTGGCATTAGAGAAGAAGCCGTTCAGTTCTTGTTTAACGTTGAGATCAAGCAGTCGCTACCAGAGGTTCAGGGTCAGCAGCCAGAACAGCTCACCTACTCAGCTCCCACAGAACAGGGCAAGGTCGATGTTCATAAAGAAGCTAACCCGACTGTTGTTGGATCAACCAAAGCCTCTCAGCGACCTACTCAGGCGCCTCCGAGGCCGCCACAGGGTGGCCAAGGCAGCTCATTTTTCAAGAACTAGCACTAATGATTACGATTTCGGTAATCCGGAATCGTCCGTGAACCATTTCGGCTCGAACGGAAACGGCCAGCAGCACCGCTGATATTTCTAACAGCACCACTCCTTGGACGGCATGTTCGTCGGTTGGAAAGGTTTTACTCTGTCGAAGAATGATTGTTGGTCGTGTGCTCGGTCCCACCAGTGCCTGTTGTCTGGTCCGTCGCATCGAACGCTGTGAAACGTCGTAGTAGGCCTTGTCGCTCAGCCATCTAGATAATTGTTCTGGGCGCCTGACGCCGGCGAGTATCTCGATGTAGGCGGTTGAAATTTCGGCGAATAGCTTCGCAGGGCTTTTCTGCTCCTGTATTTTCAGTTGAACGGTCATGTAACCCCCATGTCAAATAATTTTTTTGAATTCTGCTCCCTAATTGAAAAAAACAAAAGTTAACATCTGTCTTTTGTGGATAACTCGTTGTCGCCCCAAGGTTTCAAGACACAATAAGTCCCCATGAATATCATTGACGAACTGGAATCAGAATTTGAAGCTTTAAGAACGGCCCCAGTAACTAGCAAATTACCCGAAGTGGTTCAGGTAGATCACTTGGGTGGAACCGCATTCCTAACACGCTTGGTCGTGGGCAAAGACTTCATTGCGGGATTGGCTAGCCAGGGACTCCTGGTGATTCCAAATAGCGCGGTCTTGCTGATTATCGCAAACGCGATGCCGGAATCTCAGAAAACCTGTCTTAGTGATTTGTTGGCAGCACAGCGAAATCCGGTCCGGGTGCATTTCAGCCAGCGGGGCCAAGCCAGAAAAGGTTGGTTGCTGAGTGAACATGGTCCTTGGTTAAGAATCGCGGCCGAGCAAAGAGTTGTTTGGTGTCCAGTTTCCGTCGTGATGCTAATCGAAGTCTCGGTTGTGGAAAACCTTTAGCGGCCCACTGAAAACTTTGCCACTCTTTTTCACAAAGGAGGCATCATGCCAAAGCGGCTAAGAGCAAGGCCTGCCAACTGGGTGCTATTGCTAATAAGTTCATCCCTGGTTCTTGGAGGGTTAGTGGTGGCAAGCGCCATGAAACCATTGCCCAGTTATCTGGTGGCCTCATCAACTATTTCTACTGGAACCTTGTTATCTGAGGCTGACGCGGTTGTTGTTCAGCTAGATCTTGGCGTCTATTCAGAGGCCTACGTCGTCGCAGGGACTTCGATTGAGGGGCTGAGTGCAACGGCAGTTATCGGACAAGGGGAACTAATACCACTGCGACTAATTGGTAGGGGATTGAGGCCAGACCAAACTGCTTTGCGATTTGTTCCGGACTTGAAGCCCGCTCAGTCGATTGTTCCCGGAAGCGTCGTGTCGGTGTGGCAAGTCACGGAGACCGAGGAAGGGTTTGTGCCCCAGCGAATAGTTTCGGTGTCAGAAGTCTTGGCCATTGAGTTCGGTGATGGTTTATTCGCAGAGGATGCACCGGATGTCGAGTTGTTACTGAACCTTGATCAGTCGACCTTGGTATTGGCGGCAGTAGCTGCCGGATATCCCATCTACGTTCTGCCGCTGCCATGACTCTGGCAGACATCCTGAAGGCTAATCCGCTTACAGATTCCGGACAAGAAACGGAAGACGTCAAGTTACCAGCTCTCAAAACACTAAGCGCGAAAGTGATAGCGGTCTGGGGTAGTGCCGGGAGTGGCAAAACAACGTTGGCGATAAACATGGGTTTTGAGTTGTCCTCAATGGACCTCAAGGTTTTGATTATTGACGCCGATAGCTATCGGCCCTCTATTGCGGCAAGTCTTGGGCTCACTGAACCAGGGCCAGGCATAACCGCGGTGTTGCGACTGGCTCGAACCACCAGGCTCAGCATTGAGGAAATAGAGCGCTTAACCGAAGAGATTCAGTTTGGAAAAAAAAGCCTCAGGGTTCTAACTGGTCTTAATGCACCGAGCCGCTGGCCCGAGCTCGACCCCGAATCTCTCAGCGGTTTGATTGAATTTTCCAGAGCGCACTTTGACATCATCTTGATTGATGTTGCCGGTGAACTTGAAGAAGGACTGGTGAGTGCATCAAGTGAAGTCGGTCGGAACTCCTCGGCGAGAGCAATCATTGAGAATGCCGATTTAGCACTTGGAGTCTTTGCCGCCGATCCGGTTGGGTTGAATAGGTTTTTGTGGGACTGCCGAAATGCAGATTTTGAATTTTGGCCGGTGGCAAATCGAGTTCGAGCATCAACCATTGGCAAGAACCCAGATCGCCAGCTCAAGGATACGATGCATCGTTTAGCAAGACTTGAGATCAAAGCGGTCATAGCTGAAGATGCGCAGGCTGTTGATCTGTCGCTATTGAAAGCCCAGCCACTTTGTCTCTGTGCAAAAAACTCCAAGGCACGCGAATCGATAAGGCTACTGAGCCTTGACCTGTTGGATGCAAGTTAGGGCAGGTAAACTTCGTAACTGTGGCTGTCAAAGATTTTCCAGGCGAATCGTGGGTTAGCGCCGTGCTCGCGGACTGGCAATTGGTGGCAGACTCGGCGTTCTCGGACCTAGTGCTTTGGATTCCAAATCGAAGCACCTTTGAAGCTTTTGCGCACGCTCGTCCCGCTGCCGCCCCAACTTTGTTTTATCGAGACATCACTGGCAATTCACCCAGAAGCGACTGGGCTAAGCAAATAGACCTAGCTTGGTCAACAAAAGAACCAGCTTTAGGCTCAGAGCTTGAGCGCTTTGAGGGCAACGCCAGTAGGGTCTCCGCCTACCCAGTCTTTACTCCAGATAAATCAAGTGACTCCGAACCGATTGCGGTTATCACCCGTCACACTAACCTCGGTGAATCTCGAATGCCAAACAAGTTGCAACTAAATTTTGTTGCGGTTGGCCAAGAGCTGCTGAAGATGATCTCCGAGGGTTGCTATCCAACTGCAGAATCTGGAAGCGCGCCCAAGCGCGGGGCACCAAGGGCTAACGATGGACTCATCCGCCTTGATGCGGCTGGACGTGTTTTGTTTGCAAGTCCCAGTGCGCTGTCGGTTTTTAATGCCGCTGGAGTCGCGGGGGAACTTGAGGGCAGGCTACTTGCCGAGACAGTAAACGCCCTTCCCACTGGGTTCAACCAGGTTGATGAGGGGCTCCCGTTGATTTTAACCGGCAAGGGGGCTTGGCGCAGTGACGTTGACTTTGAGGGTCAAACCATATCGTTGCGCTCAGTGCCGATAATGAGCGAGGGCAAAAGAAACGGAGCAATAGTGCTTTGTCGAGACGTAACTCAATTGAGATATCGAGATCGCGAACTCATAAGCAAAGATGCAACTATCCGCGAAATTCACCATCGAGTGAAAAATAACCTTCAAACAGTTGCAAGCCTGCTTAGAATTCAGTCGCGACAGACCAAGTCTGAAGAAGTAAAAGAGTCACTCGCACAAGCTATGCGCCGAGTCAGCGCGATTGCCGTGGTGCACGATGTTTTGACCGAAGGTGTGGATCAGGATGTGAGTTTCGATCAAGTCTTCAAGAGAATTTTGACTCTGGTTCCAGAGACCGCCGTGTCACACAACAACAAAGTCACAACCGAGTTCGAAGGAAGCTTCGGTGAGCTACCTGCCGAGCGAAGCACCTCTTTGGCACTTGTGCTAACCGAGATAGTTTCTAACGCCGTGGAGCACGGTCTGGGGGATAAACCCGGGGTTATCCACGTCACTGCTGAGAGAGAGAAGAAGATTCTAAGAATTACCGTTGAGGACAACGGAGTTGGCTTACCCGAGGGAAAGCTCGGTTCCGGTCTTGGCACTCAGATTGTCAAGACTCTGGTCGAGTCCGAACTTCGCGGAAAAATTAATTGGACCTCGCCAATAAGAGGCGGAACCAGAGTGGTGCTGGAAATTCCTCTTTAGCCAGCGCGGCGAGCTCTTGCGTAGCGACGCTTCAGTGAGCGACGCTCGTCTTCGGAAAGACCACCCCAAACACCGGTGTCCTGATTTTCTTTGATCGCATACTCAAGACATTGAGCCGAAACATCGCACTGGCGGCAAATAGTTTTAGCTTGTTCTATTTGGTCCAGAGCTGGTCCCGTGTTCCCAACTGGGAAAAATAGCTCTGGGTCTTCATTGAGACAACGGGCCTTATTTAACCAAACCATATCCATATTTTTCTGTCATTCCTAGGTTCGAATTCTGGGCCGAATTGCGTGTATAGTCCTTTGCAACTCCAAAAATCGTGTCACAGCCGACCCAAGAAATCAATACCCAATTGTCTAAAAAGCCGAAAATTTTGCTGCTAGCTTCATTAATAACCGCAATTCAGTCGGTTGTGCTATGGCTAATTGCGATCTGGTCAGTGGTCGCGATCATTCAGGGCGACGTACTGTCGATTGTCAGCGCACTGTTTCTAACCGGCATCGTTTTGGGTGCTGCACTGTTTTTATCGAACGTGGCAATTGGAATGATAAAGCTAAAGCGCTGGGCCTACACGCCGTCGTTTGTCATGCAGCTTTTGATTGTTTCAATTGGAGTCGCAAGCTTCGGAGGAGAATATGGCCTGGCCGCCATTGGCTTTGGCTTGTTGCTACCGGCAGCATTGGTATTCTTCGCGATGTTCTCAAAGCCGGTGCGTTCACTTTTCAGAAAAGACTAAATCCCCAAGCGAGTCTTGAGCATATTGGTGTGGCCGGTGGCCTTGACGTTATAAAGCGCCTGCTGGATTCGACCGTTTTCATCGGTGATGATTGTCGAGCGCAGCACGCCGGTGTAGAGGCGTCCATAGAGAGTCTTCTGCCCGTAGGCACCGAATGCCGCGTGCGCTTTTAGGTCGGGATCCGATAATAATTCGAAGCTCAAATCGTGAGAGAGCGAAAACTCTTTGAGGCGGCTTGAGCTATCCGGAGAAATACCGACTATTTGATATCCTTGGGCCGCAAAGTCCTCAAGGTATTCCTGGAAATCGACGGCTTCTTTGGTGCAACCGGGGCTACCCGCGGCAGGGAAAAAGAACAAGATTGTGGGGGTAGCAAAGAGATTCTCGGAATTCACTGATTTGTTGTCTTGGTTCAACAGTGAGAACTTGGGTGTCGCTTCGCCTGGTTCCAAGCGCCTAACCTCTTCAACCATAAAAAACTCCCATGTGCTCAGAGGTTAGCGGAATAATCCTTGTCAAGGTCGGCTAGTTCGCCGATAGCGTTTTCAAGCTACTTGTTGTTAGACCATTAATAAAACTGGAACCATGGAGCCCGCCAGTAGCAGCCCCGCTATCCAATTGAAAATTAGGCGTTTTTTGGCATCGGCCATGAAGTTTTTGAGAAGACCTCCAAACACCGCCCAGGCTAGGGCTCCGGGAAAGGTTACAATCAAAAACACTAGAACAAGACCTATCGTCTGCCAGAGAGAAGCGCCGATGGGTATAAACGAAGCCATGAAGCTTGGCATCACAACCCAAACCTTTGGGTTCACAAACTGAAAAAAAGTTGCCTCAAACAAACCAAAGAGCTTGCTGTTGGCCTCAATGGGCTTGTAACCAGAGCGAATAATCGAATAGGCCAAGAAAAGAATGTAAGCAAAGCCAAGATATTTGAGGACTTGATAAACAGCGGGGAGAGCGACAAAAACAATCCCGAGTCCCAATCCAATTGCAGTGAGAATTACGCTCAGGCCCAGCATGATTCCAAACAAAAACGGCAATGCTTTCTTCACGCCATAGTTCACTCCAGTGGCAAACAAAATGGTGTTATTTGGCCCAGGGGTTACCGAAGTTATAAAGCCAAAGGTAGCCACCGCCAAAATAAGTTCAACAGGCACTCGGTCATCTTGGCACAAGAAAATTAGATGACGAGTATCCACCAATCGCTTGGATAACTTCAGCTGCTAAGTGGTATGCTTTTGCGCTTACGCGCCTCTAGCTCAATTGGCAGAGCAACTGACTCTTAATCAGTGGGTTCCCGGTTCAAGTCCGGGGGGGCGCACCAACAAAAACCCGGTTATTGCCCAGAGTTTGCAGCTGACTCCGCTTTCTAGTTCTTCGGTCGTTACGCGACTGGGAAACCACTAAGAATTTATCTACTTTGAAGTCCTCCTTCGAGGCCTGCCCAGCGCATTCCTTTCTTATTTATTCTGCCCTTGTGCTCAAAAACCTAGTTTGAGCGGTGTTACTCCGGGAAGTCCTGGGCGAACCTCGACCGGCACGAATGGTTTTCGGCTTTGCCTATCGCTTTTTGACCAATGTGGTTAGCGTGGGGCTAGAAGCAAATTTCGCTAAATCCAAAATCGGGGGTCACAATGAGCGAACAACTACAGAACCAGAACAAGAAACCCTTTTACAAACGAACTTGGTTTTTTGTGCTGGTTGGACTTGTGGTTGTCGGTCTTATCTCAACCGCTTTTGCTGGAGAGGAAGATGTAACTAGCAATCCGACCGCAACCGAGTCTCAAGAAAGTGTCGCTCAAGTAGTCGCACTGGTTGTCCCTGATTTGGTTGGGGAAAATGCTTCTGATGCTTCCGAAGAATTAGAGATTCTTGGGTTCACTGAAATTACTCTCCAGGACGTTTCCGAGGACGAGCGATTCGTAGTGCTTCCGACCAATTGGTTTGTTTGCGAGATGAAGCCCGAACCCACGAATACCCTAGATTCAGATAAGACCTTGGTTCTCTTAGTAGTGAAGAACACCGAATCGTGCGAATCAGGCGGCTCGGATGAATCAGCTACGGATGCATCGCCTAGCGAAGAGTCCGAGGCTGAGGCGACTAAAACGGCAACACCTACTAAAACGGCAACACCTACTAAAACGGCAACACCTACTAAAACGGCAACACCTACTAAAACGGCAACACCTACTAAAACGGCAACACCTAATGAAACCACCAGCCAGAGAAATGCTAGGCAGTCTGCCGAAAGTTACCTGGGGTACTCGTCCTTCTCACGAACGGGGCTTATCGATCAGCTCTTGTATGAGGAATATTCCAGGGCAGACGCTGAATACGCGGTGGATGCGGTCGATGCGAACTGGAACGTGCAAGCCGCTGGCAGCGCTGAGGGTTACCTGAGCTACTCTGCATTCTCGCGCTCAGGCTTAGTCGATCAACTCTTGTATGAAGGCTTCACAGATTCAGAAGCCGAATATGGCGTTGCTTCCACAAATGCAGACTGGAATGACCAAGCAGCCAAATCCGCAGAATCTTACTTAGAAAATAAAGCATTCTCTCGACAGGGGCTTATAGATCAGCTCAAATATGAGGGTTTCTCTCAGTCGCAGGCTGAGTACGGAGTCTCTCAAAACGGTTACTAACCCTCGGACTAGATTTGTAGAAGCGTGGGGTAAGGGCGGGTACCTAGAAAAACGCCCCCTACTCTTTGTACCGTTGGAAAAAGTAGATTCCAGCGGCAAGAAGTGCTCCAAGAAAAAGGATTTCCGAAAAGTTGCCAACGAGAGCCCAACCGGAAGTTCGTCCCCACCAAGATGAGGTCGCGGCAATCCAATTGAATCCACCGACTACACCCCAGGCTATGAGTGCAATCGATCCGACAACGCGCCAATTTACTTGACTCCAATCGGCGCCCCCTTTGGGGTCATCGCTAGAGCCAAGGATCTCCTCGGCTAGCGCTGACTTATCAGCGGCAGGACTCTTCAGGGCTTGAACCAACTCTTGATGACGACGCTCGGCTATCTTGCGATTTCTCCCGCCGCGCCTTATGAGTCGGTAAGGAACAAGCAGAAGACCAAATAGTAAATACCAAACCACTATTGCACCCCACCAAAAAAACAGGATTAAGGCGGCAAGCCACCAACCTACGGCTGCACGAAACACAACGGATTTATCGAACCATAGAAGGTTCACAGTTCTTAAGTAGGAACCATTCAAGGACATTGGTGCGGAAACTACTTGTCTTTTGTCGGACATCATCCCCCCTTACGGGCTTACGCATCCAACCTAGTCCAAAAGTTGCCCCTGCCGATAATTGAGTCGCCCACCTTTCAACTCTCTGCAAAAGTCCAAAGCGACCTAGGGTCGCATTCGGAGCAAATAAGGATCCAACCGGAATCGAGCTCAAACGCTCTTAGGGGTTCGTTCTTGTCGCATAGTTCGCATTCATTCAGTCAAAGTAGGCGAAATCCTTAGATTGCATCCTGAGTTATTCACAAGAAATTGGAAACACGTTGGGCACGTATTGGGCACGAACGGGCGATAGTGATGCCCCCAAAGCCTAATTGACGCGGTTCTAAGCCCATTTAGATACTGACTCTTAATCAGTGGGTTCCCGGTTCAAGTCCGGGGGGGCGCACCAAGATTCTTTTGCTGAAATGCTCAGCCAAAAACCCAGGTTCTTAGATATCCAGAGTTCCCAATACAACTACCCAGGCTAGAACTGACTTGGAGACCAAGCTCAGAACTATGTAGGTCTTCTCACCAAACTCATAGAGCTTCCACTTGCCGACCTTCTTATATTGCAGCCACATGTTTATGGCGAACGTGTTGAAGAATAAGAAGGTCAGTAAAAAGCCGAATTGGGCATAGGCCGGTATCGAATCCGAGATGTTGCTGGTCGAGACCACGAAATAAATTCCGCCCATAATCCATGGAACGATTCCCGCAACAACGCCCAAGTTAAATGGCAACCAGCTGGTCTTATCGGTCAACTGGTTGTAACGCTCCATCACGAGCCCAAACATGTTCATCAAAAAGTTGAGGGTGAATACAAATACCACCGCGGAGATCTCAATCAGACCACCGAGCATCAACAGCACGACAAGCATCAAAGATGATGATATCGAATACTCCCACCAGCGGGGTGGGTTGATGCCCTTGGCAATATTCTGTTCGTAGCGGCGAATGTAAAAAGGCGATGAAATCAGTAGGTGAGCGATTGCCGACAGCAATAGAAATATTGGGCCGATTAGCGCTATTGGGAACTCAAATAAGGTCTCGCTTACGGGGCGAATGCCCTCGGGGGTATCGGTGAAGAACCTAGAGATAACAGGGATTTTAGTTTCATCGTTCAAGATGAAAAACAGCGCAACGGCCTGGATTAGGTGAAAAACACCAGCCACCCGGTTGAATGTTTGCAACTTGCTTCCAAGTTTGGTCTCAGGCTTCATCATTTCTCCCAGCGCAATTAGTGAGCTCAAATCACTGGGCCCAGACATTATTCGATCATAAATGAGCCCCAAAGGATAGGCCTATTTTCCGCTCAAGGCGAACATGAATCTTGAGGGAGGTTATTGTGGCCCGACGAGCAGTTGTAAAACCTGCCTGCCTGCTCTTCCGAAAAGATGCTGGTGATGGACAGCTGCTAAAAAAACGCGCAGGATTCACATGGTCGCAATTGCAAAAATAATCATTCTGGCGTCCGGACCGATAACCGCTCCATTCCCAAATCGCTTGGATAAAAACCGACACTCGAAAAACTTATTAGGTTTAGGGCAAATTATGATCGGCTCAATGACTGAGTTCCCTCACCGATACCCCAAGGTGATCTAAGGTCGCAATCTGAGCAAAGAGGAATCCAACGGGAGCCCAGTTCGAGCGCTCTTGGGGAAGTTTCGTTCTTGTCGCATAGTTCGGAATTCCTTCAATCAAATTAGGCGAAGGCTTGGACTGCGTTTTGAGTTACTCACAAGCAATTGGAAACACGTTGGGCACAACCCAAAACGCTCTCAATAAACGCTGTGCATTAAGTCTTGTGGTCGTTGCTAGCTGTGGACTCAGTCGTTGCTTATTGCTCAGGTCCTGATGGCATAACTAGCCGGTCACTGTCTCCGGGCTGAGGTCCAACTTGCGCAAAAGCTGCGCGTTCAGAGCAACAATGACGGTGGAAAGGGACATCAGAGCTGCACCGACAGACATTGGCAAGATAAACCCAACCGATGCCAAAACACCGGCCGCCAAGGGCACAGAAATCAAGTTGTAACCCGCTGCCCACCACAGATTTTGTTTCATCTTGCGAAATGATTTTTGAGAAAGCTGAATCACGGAGGTCACTGAGCGCGGGTCGTTACTTGCGAGTATTACTCCGGCTGAAGCAATAGCCACGTCTGTTCCAGCTCCGATTGCTATCCCCACGTCCGCTTGAGCCAATGCCGGTGCGTCGTTCACGCCGTCGCCAACCATTGCAACTTTGCGACCTTCTTGCTGAAGCTCCTTCACCTTGGAGGCTTTATCTTCCGGCCTGACGCCCGAGAAAAAACGCTCAATCTTCAATTGTTTAGCGACCGTAGCGGCAATCGCGTCAGCGTCGCCGGTTATCATGACGACTTCCACTCCCGATTTTTGAAGTGCGGTGACTGCGGCCAAAGACTCCTCGCGAACTTCATCAGCTAGGGCCAAAGCACCTGCCACGACACCGTCAACTAGGACATGCAGTATCACCGCCTCCTCGCCGCGCCATTTTTCTGCAATGAGTAGCTCGGAGAGCCCCTCTTGCTCCAGCAAGTAAGGGCCACCGACCTGAATAAAGCGTTTTGACACTGTTGCCTGGACGCCTATAGCGGCTGATGCTTGAAACTCATTCGATTGCGATACATCTAATTTGCGCTCGCGGGCGGATTCAACAATAGCTCTTGCGAGCGGGTGCTCGGAGTCCGATTCTGCGGCAGCGGCTAGTCTCAAGATTTCTTCTTCCTCGAAGCCGCTTGCTGGTTCAACAGCGGTAACAACGGGACTGCCCTTGGTGAGAGTGCCGGTTTTATCAAACAACACGGTGTCAACTTTGCGCATTGTTTCTAGAGCCAGGCGGTCCTTAATAAGCACTCCAGCTTTTGCTGCCTTTTCCGTGGAAATTGAAACTACTAATGGAATCGCTAACCCAAGTGCATGAGGGCAGGCTATGACCAGAACCGTGATTGTCCTGACTATTGCCGCATCTGGCATTCCAAGCACTGTCCAAGCAATGGCGGTTAGAACTGCAGCGGTAAGTGCGAACCAGAACAGCCAACCGGCTGCTCGGTCTGCTATTCGCTGAGCTCTAGAGGACGAAGACTGCGCCTCCGCAACCAATTTTCGAATACCTGCAAGTGCAGTTCCGTCACCAACTGCCGTGATCTCAACCCTCAGGCCAGAATCGGTTGCCACCGTGCCGGCGATGACCTGTTCGCCCTCGCCTCGTCTAACTGGTCGGGATTCTCCGGTTATTAAAGCCTCGTCCATGCTGGCCGATCCTTGCAAAATCTTGCCATCTGCTGGAACTGATCCGCCGGGTCTGACGACAACCACATCTCCTAGCACCAAGGCCGAAGGTGAAACAATTTCGGTTTGTTCGCCAACTACTCGCTCAGCCTCATCCGGAAGCAGAGCGGCCAAGGAATCTAGTGCGGAGGTGGTCTGAGCCAGCGAGCCCATTTCAATCCAATGGCCCAGCAGCATGATGACGATGAGTAATGCGAGCTCCCACCAGAAATCCAATGCGCGATCCAGGAGCCCCAAACTGGCCCCCCATGACGACAGGAATGCCACGGTTATGGCCAAGCCGATTAGCAGCATCATGCCTGGCTTTTTAGAGCGAAGTTCGTCCAAGGCTCCGGTCAGAAATGGTGCCCCGCCAAAGATGTACATAATCGTGCCAAGAGTTGGCGAGATCCATCCAGTCACTCCCGTATCGCCGAGTGAATAGCCCAAGGTGCTTGCAAACATTGAAGAGAACCCAACCACGGGGATCGCAATCACAAGCATGATCCAAAACAACTTGCGGAACCGTGCCACGTGATCGCCGTGACCCTGGTGTGAATCATGGTCGCCTTGTGAACTGTGGTCTTTATTTTCATCGTGACCCTGAATCTGAGAGCCTGCCTGAGCCGGACTTACCAAATCTGACGGGCTTTCGTTTGATGCCGAGTTGTCACGGTGTGAGTGATTGTTGCTCGCATTCTCTGATTCAGGATGCTGATTGTGCTGGCTCATCACGGCCTCCTTGGTATTCGATTGAGGGCGCCTTGACCAGCTCATATCCAGCTTCTTCGATGGAAGACTGAATACTTTTCAGGTCTGGCTCACCCTCGCTTGAAACTGTAATAGTGGATTCGCCCGCCGGAGATAGTTGGACGCTCACTGCACGAACGTTTCGCAGGGAGCCGACTTTGTCTGTCACGCTCGCGACGCAATTTGAGCAAGTCATTCCTCGGACTTTCAGCTGAACCTGTTCCCAGCTATTCGACTCATCCTCTATCGTGATGGCGGCACCGCTTTCGGGAGCTGCGCAGCAGCTGCAACCTCCAGCGTCTTTCAGTCCTAGATCTAAGCTCTGATTTGGTTCCATTGTCGTGTATCCCTTCGGTTTTGTCATGAGCGAACTAGGCGAGCAATTGCATCGCTCGCCTCCTTGATTTTTTGTGCCCCGACCGGACCACCCTCGGATATTGCCTCGAGAACACAGTGTTTTAGGTGGTCCTCTAGAAGAAGCAGGGCAACCGATTCCAGTGCCTTGGTGGCGGCGGAAACCTGAGTAAGGACATCAATACAGTATTGATCGGCACTAACCTTGTTGCTTATGCCCCGAACCTGTCCTTCGGCGCGCCGAAGTCGCCGCAGAACATCGTCTTTATTTTGATAGTATCCATGCATACTTTTATAACACCCCCTTAGGGTATTTTTTGACAACCCCCAATTGCGATGGTCTTTTTTTGCGGATCATTAGCTGACCCCTGAAACTCCATGTGACTCTGGTGCTGCTAAAAGTATTTAATCTGGTGAAATATGACAAGCTTTGACGGGCCAACGGGTGCCTTGTTGAATCAGTTAGAATTATTGCGAAAATCTAAAGAGAGTCGGTTTGAATGTTTTCAATGCGTTTGAGGCTGGTGTCCACTGGCCTGCTGGGGCTAATGCTATTGAGCTCGTGCTCGTCAACAGACTCCTCATCCATGACCGCTGTTGCGGGCGGTGCTGAGGTTTTGGTGCAGGCTGGAAGCGAAATTGGAGGTGTTCATAATCTCGTACTGGCCAAAGAAGGCATACTGATGGGGACTCATAATGGAGTCTGGCTGCAATCCGGTGTCGAGGCCCCATCTAGAGCTGGAGAGTCGCGATTCGATGCCATGGCTTTATCGGTCTACGCCGATGGATTAATTGCGTCTGGCCATCCTGACTCTAGCGAGGAACAAGTCGGCAGTCTTGGACTGCGCAAATCCGCTGATGGTGGCAAAACGTGGTCGAGTATTTCTCTCTACGGAGTCGCGGACTTTCATCGCTTAGCAGCTTCAGGAAGTTCAATAATTGGTTTGGCTTCCGGCTCCCTGGTCCGGAGCGATGACTTGGGGATGACCTGGTTCCAGCTTCCCAACCCGAATATTTTTGACTTCGCTCTCAACCCGAAGTCCTCGGATCAAATAATTGCAACAACCGAGTCGGGATTGATTTTGAGCACGGATGGCGGCGAGAACTTTTCAATAATTCCGGAGGCACCATTTTTAGCACTTCTTAGTTGGGATTCAAATCTCCTGTCGGGAGTCTCTCCTGAGGGAGTAGTTCACGAGTCGATTGACAACGGATCAAGCTGGCGAGAAGTCGGAAGTGTCCCAGGTAGCCCGAGGGCTTTCTCATCCCTGGACAACGAAATGGTCATCTTGGTGGAGGGAACTGTTTATTACTCTAATGACGCCGGAGAGAGCTTTACCGAGCGTGTGACCGGTGTACCGGGCCACTAATTCGATTTGTCTCAGCCCGCAACACCAAACCAGAATTTACTCAAGGCCCAAGTCATTAAACGATGAGGCGGCAATTGATCGAATCATCTGCTGAATTAACCGTTTATCGAAAGAGCCTCCGCGGCAAACAGGACAGCTCAGTTACTTGTAGTTTTTTGCCCCGTCGAAGATGGTTATCAAAATGATTTATCAGACTTTTGTCAGCAATCCGCGCTAATTTCACGCCTGTGCACACGCCAAGAAGAACTTTCCTGACCGGCTCAGTTGCGATTGCTTCCGGCGTTGCTCTTGCCGGCTGTGCAGCTACTCCAACTACCCAGTCGATTCAAAACGCGGGGCTTGCTGCAGCCATTGAGGCGACGGAGGCCGCTCGATACAGTTCGAAAATCAAAAGATCATTTGATCTTGTGACAGAGCGAACTAATTTGAAGTTGGCTGGAAACGTATTTGATTCCGCTGCGTACAACGGTCAGCTGGTTGGGCCAATGCTTCGGGCGAGCTACGGGGATTCGGTATCCGTAACCACAACAAATCTGCTTGACTCCGATACTTCTGTTCATTTCCATGGCCTGGCATTGCGTAATGACATGGATGGGGTTCCAGGCCTCACCCAGGACCCGATAGCCTCAGGCGCTTTATTTACTCAGTCGTTTAAGGCACCACACCCAGGAACCTATTGGTATCACTCTCACTCTGGCCTTCAGCTTGATGAAGGGCTGGTAGGCCCACTGGTAATCGATGATCCAAATGAGAAACTTTCTTACGACTCGGAGTGGGTGTTGCTAATTGACGACTGGACCATGGGGTTCGGTTCCAGTCCGCAAGAAAACCTAACCTGGTTAAAAGAGAATGCGTCCGGTGGCATGGGCGGGATGATGGGATCGAGCCGAAATCTGGGCTCGACTTCTGGCTTTGGCCTCGGGGCTTCGGATCTTGCCTACGGTGCTTTCCTGATAAACGGAATGACCTCAGACGAGCCCGAGGTAAGAAAAGCGCAATCGGGGGAGCGGATTCGACTTCGAATAATCAACGCAGCCGCGGACACCGCATTTGGCGTGTATCTGCAGGGGCACGATTTTAGAGTCGTGGCAGCAGACGGGTTTCCAGTCGTGCCGGAAGCCGGCTCCGGGCTAATAATTGGCATGGGCGAACGATTTGACCTACTGATTGATGTGCAAGATGGAGTTTTCGACGTGCTGGCGGCGCCAATCGGTAAGCCCGGGACCGCTGCCAGGGCCACGCTGTCAACCACGGGTTTGGGAAAAGTTGCAGATCGAGTTGAGATGCCCCGAAGAATCATCGAGTCGAGCCTGCTAACGGCTGACGACTCAGTCTCACTTGATGCGGAACCCACCAAAACATTGGATGTCTCTCTCGAAGGGGGCATGATGAGGTACAGATGGGGCATTAATGGCGCCACTGAAATGCTTGCAAATCCTCTCCGTGTGAACCCGAATGACGTCATCAAGATGCGATTTGTAAACAGAACAATGATGTTTCACCCGATGCACCTGCACGGTCATACTTTTCAAATTTTGGCATCAAACGGAAACTATGTGCGACAGGGCGCCAGGAAAGACACCCTGATCGTGAAGCCCCACGAAATCGCCGAAGTGTTGGTTGTCGCTGATAATCCGGGTGCATGGGCTTTGCACTGCCACAATGCATATCACATGGAAACCGGCATGGTTACTTCAATGCTCTACAACACCTAGGATTTGGTTTTCTTATTTAATTTGAGCAAAGCTCGTAACCCACAGTCGGTTTCACGCATGACTAATTTGCCCTTGAGCTTTATTCACTAAACCAAGCAGAGGCGGCAGTTTCGCTATCTGAATTTGAACAGCATAAATATTCAATCGTTTGTGCTGGCGGAACGTCCGTAGTCTTGTCTCGTGCTCATAAATTCAATGCCGGATGCCAACGGCGACCCAATTGGTGTCGAGATGAAACATCAGGCTAGCCCCGGACTGCCAGATGGCACTGTCGTGCTAACGGGTAAGCGTTGCAGATTAGAACAGCTCAATGCCAACAGCCACGCGGCTGATCTTTTTGACGCATTTAGCCTCGATGTATCGGGTTTGCTCTGGACCTACATGCCACATGGGCCTTTTGAATCTATGGACGAATATCACGTCTGGGTTAAACAAGTTCAAGGCCAGCAAGACCCTATGTTTTACGCAATCATCGACGGCCAAACCAATAAGGCGGTTGGCGTGGCTTCCTATTTGCGGATTGACCCGAGGGCCTCATCAATCGAGGTTGGCTGGCTCACTTTTTCGCCGCTCATGCAACAGAAACCAATTTCCACTGAAGCTATGTATTTGATGATGAAAAACGCATTTGAGCTTGGCTACAGACGCTATGAGTGGAAGTGCAACGCACTCAACGCTCCCTCGATTAGGGCCGCCGCAAGACTGGGCATGTCTTTCGAGGGCGTCTTTCGGCAAGCCACCACAGTCAAGAGCCACAACCGCGACACCGCCTGGTTCTCAATTTTGGACACCGAGTGGCCAAGTGCAAAGGCCGCGTTTGAAACCTGGCTAGCTCCAGATAATTTCGATGAGGCCGGCAATCAAGGGTTACGACTGAGTTATCTAACTTCTGACTTACTCCAAGATTCTTGGCCACAAGTAACCGTGAGGCTCTCTGGGCAAGATTAGGCCTGAGCCTTAAGGCCTGACTAAAGCCCTGAAGATAAACTCTGACTTTCTAGCAACTCGTTGCCTGGTTGTTTTCTGCAAAAAAAAGAATGGACCGAATTTGCAACGCAGCTCGCGTCTAACCGCTCGCCTAGGGGTATCGCAATTCATTGGATGGAGTTCGGGCTTTTATCTACCTGCAATTCTTGCCGTGCCGATATCGGAATCGCTTGGGATTGTCACTGAAACCTTTTTCTGGGCGTTCACCGTTGCACTTCTGGTGGCCGCACTATTTGCAGCTGCAATCCTGGGACCATCGCAAGTGCTGGCAAGGGTTTTGCTGGTGGCTCTTGGAAAAGTGATGACTCCGATGCGGGTGGCTGCGGTCTCGATGCTTTCTCATCCGGTTGGTGTTGTCCTGATTTTGGTTTTTGGTGTTGACGCGCTGGTGCCGTTTGTGGTTTTGCACGGTATAGCGGTTGGTTTGGCCCCTTTTATTAGAGGAACCCTGCCGCTTCTGTTCTTCGGGTCTGAACAGTTTGGTCAGCGCCAGGGCTACATCATGATGTTTTCCAAAATAGTTGTAGCATTCAGCCCATTGTTTCTAACAATCATCGTTGTGGGAAACCCAACCGCAGGGATTTTGACCACCATGGGAATGGGCATAGCTGCTTCGGTGTTGTTGCTATGGCTAGCAGGTATAAGAAAACATCGTGAGTCTAAAAAGCTCATGGCAATTGCCAACTAGCAACCCAGAATCTACTGAAATCCGACATCTGGGGCTTGAAGTTTGCTAGCAAGTGTGTGGCCATCTTCAGGGTATTGCAGGCAATGACGCTTGGTAGTTGAAAGACACTAAAGAATAAACAATTTCGAGCGTCGATTGGGAGCAAAATGGTATTCAAAGAGTTCACAACAAAGCTAGCGAATCAGTTCGACAGCTACATGATTCGATTTTTTTCGAGGATGGGTGTTCCTTTCCTCCGATATGCCATTGGTATCATTTTCATTTGGTTTGGGGCCCTAAAGCTCATCGGAGAATTGTCTCCGGCTTATGACCTAGTTGCGGCAACCATTTACTGGTTGACTCCAGAAATTATTGTTCCCTTGCTTGGACTATGGGAAATTGCCATTGGAATTGCCTTCTTGATTCCATCGCTAAATAGAATCGGACTTGTTCTTCTGGCGTTCCAGATGCCTGGAACCTTCTTGCCACTAGTGCTTCTTCCTGAGATCTGCTTCACAGTCATTCCGTTCGGGCTAACTCTCGAGGGTCAGTACATTGTGAAAAACCTTGTGATTATTGGGTCGGCCTTTGTGATCGGGGCTGGTCTTGCCAAGACCCAATCCGACAAGCTTATGGGTTCCATTTCAGAGGAAAAAACTTCGGTAAATAACTAACTTTTCTGCCACTATTTAGCCGTGACATGGCAAACCTGGACGCTCTACGCACTTGCGGCAATTGGGCTCTCTCTCACGCCGGGACCAAACGGCCTTTTGGCGCTAACTCACGGCGCTATGCACGGCACTAAAAAGACCCTCGCGACCATCACCGGAGGATCTCTGGGTTTTGGTTTGATCATTGGTCTTTCGATGTTTGGCATTGGGGCATTGCTTGCTACCTGGGCTGGCCTGTTGGTCATCATGAAGTGGCTCGGAGGAGCATATTTAGTGTGGCTGGGGATTCAACTTGTTCGATCCGATCCGATAGATATTTCAAGATCTAAAAATGCAAGTTCTGCCAAATTCAGAAGCCTATTCGGACAGGGACTTGTTTCAGCGATTAGTAACCCAAAGGGCATTTTGTTTTTCGTGGCTTTTTTGCCGCAGTTTGTGAATCCAAACGAATCGCTATTCACTCAGTTTTTGATAATGGCAATGACGTTTATCGTGATCGAATTCTCTTATGAGCTAACGGTCGCAACCTTGGCGGATCGGATAAAGCCGTTACTGGTGCGGGCGGGCAAGAACTTTAACCGAGTCTTCGGGGGCATTTTCATTGCAATTGGGGTCCTGTTGCCGCTTCGGGGTTGAGCACGCAAACTTCTGAGTGCTGCCCTGGGGGTTGAATTCGAGACTGCCCTACAGGCGGGTTAAATCCTGAGCTGGGCCTTGAGGAATTCGACGTGGCGGGTTGTCATGACCCTGTAGAAAGCGTGACTAATCCTTCCAGCCGGGTCAACGACAAATGTTGATTGAATCGTGTCCATGTATTCCTTGCCATGCATGTGCTTGGCGCCGTAGACGCTTTGGACTTCGCTGTCCTCATCGCTTAGCAGGCCAAAGTTCAGATTCTGATTCTCGTGAAATTTTTTGAGCTTGCTCTGTTTTTCTGGAGAAATACCTAGGACCGTGTAGTTGGCGGAATTCAGGGAGTTTATGTTGTCCCTAAAACCGCAGACTCGCTTGGTGCAGCCAAGTTTGGATGTTGCTGGATAGAAATAGACAATGACGTTATTACCCAAGTGGTCAGAAAGCGAGATGCTTTCACCATCTTGGTTTATGAGCATAAATCCCGCGCCAGAGGTTCCAGCTTCAAGGGTCATGTAGTTTTCAATAGGCTTTGGGTGCCATATATTTTCTTTTTTCGTCAAGCCAATTTCTTAGTAAGGACTCCGTGCTAGCAATCACCACTGGATTCGTCAGCGGCTTGGCTTTGATTATTGCCATCGGTGCGCAGAATGCCTTCGTGCTTCGTCAGGGGTTGAAGCGTCAAAACATATTGGCAGTTGTCCTGTTCTGCGCGGTTTCCGATGCGATGCTGATTGGGGCTGGAATCCTGGGCCTCGGGGCAGTCATCGAATCTGTTCCGTGGTTATTGTTGGTTTTGCGATTTGCTGGTGCTGGTTATCTGGTCTGGTTTGGCATCGGTTCGATCCGAAGAGCTATTAGCCCCAGCATTTTGGAAGTAAGCGGGCAGGCAAAATCCAACTTGACGAAGGCCATCGGGGCTGCGGCAGGTCTTACTTTTTTGAATCCCCACGTTTACATAGACACTGTTATTTTGCTTGGCTCGATTGGCAATCAGTTTGTTGATGATAGATGGTGGTTTTGGTTGGGGGCGAGCATTGGAAGCTTTGTGTGGTTCTTTAGCCTCGGTTACCTTGCCAGGCTGCTGGCACCCTTTACTTCATCGTTGAAGTTCTGGCGAGTTCTTGACTCGTTGATTGCAGTGGTGATGTTTTCGATAGCTAGTTACCTTCTGTTTGGCCTCTAGTTTCTTCGAGCAGCACAGAAGCTAACACCTAGGGCATAATCGAGGTATGCAAGACCCAAATAGTTTTAGTAATTTTGCCAATCGATCAAGTTCAAAGTGGCGGAGGTATCCGGAAGAAGTGCTACCAATGCACGTGGCGGAAATGGACTTCGAGGTAGCAAAGCCAATTCAGGACCGGCTAAGCCAAATGGTTGCCAATTCTGACCTTGGTTATCAAGGTCCATTTCCTGAAATTGGTCCGGCTTTTGAAAAGTTTGCACTAAACCGCTGGGGCTGGAAGATAGAACCCGGAGGCATAAAGCTTGCCACCGATGTCGGCGTTGCCGCGGTTGAAATTCTGAAGGCGGCCACCACTCCGGGCGATAAGGTCCTCATAAATTCACCCGTGTATGCGTCGTTCTTCGGGTGGCTTAAAGAAGCACAATGTCTGACGGCTGATGCACCACTCCAGTTAGATGGTGACACCTGGAAATTAGACCTAGCGGCTATTCGTGGACAGTTTGAAAATGGAGTCAAGGTTTATTTGCTCTGCTCACCTCAAAACCCGGTGGGTCGCATTCACAGCGCCCAAGAGCTCACCGAAGTCGCCATGCTGGCAAAAGAATTCGACGTTTTGGTTATTTCTGATGAAATCCATGCGCCCCTTAGTTGGGGACCGTTCACCCCTTATCTGTCTCTTGGCAAGCAGGCTATTGAGACCGGGGTGACCATAACCTCCAGTTCGAAGGCTTGGAACACGGCGGGACTCAAGGCGGGCTTTCTAATAACCCAGTCTGAACAAGTAAGAAAAAAGCTTTCGAGTTTGCCAGATGCAATGCAGTGGCGATCCTCAATTCTTGGGGCTCATGCTATGGCTGCGGCCTACGAATCAGGCACCCCTTGGCTCGATGAAACCGTGAACACTTTGCAGGAAAACCTGGAGCATTTGCGTCACGAGGTTGCGACGAGGCTCCCGAAGGCAAAAATGTTCCAGATGGAAGCCACTTACTTGGCTTGGATCGATCTCGAGGCCTATCGAATTTCTGATCTAGCAAACACCATTTTGAGCGAAGCAAAAGTTTCCGTGAACGCAGGCCCCGACCACAGCTCGCAGGATGACTTTCAGGGCTTTATCCGTTTCAACTTTGCCAGTTCTAAACCGAGGATTACCGAGGCCGTCAGGCGCATCAGTGAGCTGTGTGAGGGCTAAACCTAAGAGCATGACCTCACCAGACATAAGCGATTCCTCGATAACCAATTCCCAGATCGAAGCGATGGCGGCTGAATTATTGCAGGCCCACGGGCTTATTAATTACTCTTTTGGCTTCGATCGAGCAATTAGAAGAGCCGGTCAGTGTGACTATACAAAGAAGCGAATTACCTTGAGTAAGCACTTTGTGGCTACGGCGGCTTTAGACCAGGTGCATCAGGTTTTGCTGCACGAGGTCGCGCACGCTCTGGTCGGAAGGTCTGTTGGTCACGGTAAGAAGTGGAAAGAGCAAGCGTCTTTGCTTGGCTACCGCCACGAAAAACTTGACGGCGCCGTCATTGCAGAATCCAGTGCGAAGTATCTGGGGGATTGCGCGGCAGGCCATAGGCATTATCGAATGCGAAGGCCTAGCGCTGTGCTCAGCTGCAAACTATGTGCGCCGAGTTTCTCCAGGTTGCATCTAATTAGCTGGAAGGCCAGCTAACTGGGTCCTATCAAGAGCGAAGAGATAATTGCACCTGCGAAAAAGTTCAGCCAAATAAATCTCTTCCAGCCCCTGTTGGCCGTTTCACAGGTTTCGTCTGTGATTGCAAATTCTCTTGCCGTGACGAATAAGTAAGGCAGTGCGGCTAGGGCTGCAAACTGAAATCTTCCGGGTAGTCCAAGCAGTACCAGAGCGGCAGCAAGATAGGCCACGAACGCCAGCT
>Ga0307933_1000480_pt1 | contig 37417 bp, 20 predicted proteins | sample OrgLakmetageno88_FD_201811 | JGI IMG/M metagenome (GOLD analysis project Ga0307933, IMG submission 201811) | Saline water microbial communities from Organic Lake, Antarctica - #88 | ecosystem: Environmental > Aquatic > Non-marine Saline and Alkaline > Saline | place: Antarctica: Organic Lake... | reverse complement strand
TCTTATGATAGTTTTAAATCACAGTATCGAGAAAAACAAAATGAAGAAGATCAAAATGTTAAAGCAACGAACCATAAAAAAATAGTTGATTATATCGAACGATTGAAAAAAAGAAACGATCAATATGATAAATTTAATGAATATGTCAAAGAAAAAAATGGAGCGGTTATCGCACAATATTTAAATAGATTCAATAATAATTCAGATGATTTGGATAAACAAATTAAATATATAAACAATCTTTTCCTCAATTTCTTAGAAAAACAAAGTGAACAAGGAGGAAATGAAAGTAACGTTTAAAAAATTAATAAAATAAAATATTCATTTATTTGTTTTTTTCTTTTTGGAAAATCTTGAATTTTTTGCACTGACAATTCTTTTTCTTTTTTTGACTTTGATCAAAGTATTGTTTTTTGTTCCAAAGAACTGTGAAGGTAGGGGTTGCTTTTTCTTGTATTCCTCTGTCAATTTAAATGGTTCTTTGATTCTAATAAATTTACCATAGCTCAACATTTGTTCAAAGTATTCATCTGTTGTGGTTGCTGATTTTGTATCCCATGTTTGCATCACCTTATCATCATAAACTTCAACACTCACGGTATATTTTCTTATTCTTTTTTGATTCATCTCATAAATAGGATCAAGTAGTTCCATATTGTCCGTTACATTGATTTTCAACGAAGCATCAAATCTATTTTTATCACCAGAAACACAATCTTTTGATATTGCACATCTAATGAGACCACGAAGTGATTCTTTCAATTGAACCATTTGTGAGTTGATATCATCTTGTTCTTTATAAAATTTCATCAACTTTTTAATGAAATTGAGTTTTTTTGTTTTTTTGTTTTGAATCAATTCCATTTTTTTGAAAAATAATTCGCTGTCATCTGCATCAAATATCTCTTGGGTGATTGGTATTGACGGGGTAATGCATAATTTACTTTTGGTTGTCAATTCAGATTCACATTGAGATGATTTTGTCAATCTGTTATTGTCTCTTGATAACATTCTGCAAAACAAAGACAAACTTTTACAAAATACTCCTCTGTAAACAAATTTCATTTCAAACCAACTGAATGGATTGATTGATTTTATAAATTCGATTCCTCTTTTTTCATCATCAATCAATCCACATGATCCTTCTGTGTTATTCTTGTTTGCTATTTGTATTTCGGATTTGATGAATGAAAATGATTTGTAAACAATTTCATTGTTATCTTCACTTGACCATCTTTCTGTGAAATTTGATTTTTCATCGGTGTATGTTAGGTCTCTTTTCAATATTTTGTGTGTTATCATTCTTGTATCTTTGATGTCGACACCAACACATGTTCCAAACAGTTGTTTACTTTGAGGCAGAGAAAATGTCATTCCGTACACCATTGTTTCGAATATATACCATATCAATATAGTTCTTCCGAAAACAGATTTTGTAAAGTCAAGCATAGAACATTGATCATCCTTGTTTTTTTTCATCTCTTTTTGATTTTTAATAAATTTGTTGAAAAATTGAATTATTTGAGTTTCCAATGATTTTTCTTGACTATTCTGTGATTCATTATCCGAATCATCGGTCATGTCCGAGTCATCGTTGTTTGAATCTTTGTTTTTAACTATGATTGAACTATGAGAAAATAACATATGGTTCATTTCGTCTTGTATTCTTTTTTGTCGGCATATGCTTTGATCTGCAATCAAACTCAAAATACGCTTTATTCGGATTGAATTGTCTCTAAGTAACCAATCACCCAATGAATGACCATCCATTTCTGATACACTATCAAATATATAAAAGGGTTTTGGAGTATTTTTTGAAGAATTGAAATGTTGTTTGATCTTTTTTTTTGATATTCTATTGACTTTCTCACTAGAATCCATTACTTTGAATAAATGATCTTTACTATTGTAAATGACATTATCAAACACATTGTTACTTAGTTTATTTGTTTCTTGATGATCTTCTTTCATCACATTGAGGGATGCCTCGTTAATGTCTACTGAGTCAAATAAGTTGATTTTTTTGGCAATGGAAGGAACCAGGTTCTTGTATGATCTGTTCCAATTATTAAAATATTGTTTTCTTTGCTTTTCTGTGAATTGATCAGATGAACTCTCTTCATCGGGTTGAAAAAATTCAGGATATTCGGAAAAACAATCATCATTTTGATTCAAATCGTTGATTTTTAATGTGAATGACGATTTCAAATATTTTCTTAGAATAACTAATATGTCTTCTGCAACTTTCTTGTATCCAGTCTCAATATTTTCTGGGATTTTTTGCACCAGACAAGGTTCAGCAACAACTTCGAGTTTGGGGTATTGGTCATATTGTTGTTCTTTGATGAATTTATATGTTATTTTGAATTTTTTGTGCTTGGAATCTCCCTGGTCTTCAAATAAACTGTCCATAATTTTGTGGATTTTTTTATATGGTTTATCCAATTTTTTTGATATTCTTGTTTTAACCTTCCCCAATGTGAATTTTTTGAGTTGAAGGATTCCAATGACATTTGTTAAAGTGTTTGATTGATTTTCTTGAAAAATACATATTTGACTATTTTTTTGAGAAGGATATTGAAATGTGACTAGAGTTTGTGATTCTTTGGTGAAGTAAACTTCGTCTTCCGATTTGAAAATATAGTTTTGGTTGATAGTTTTGGTTTTTTCACTGTCCATGGTTGGTATAAACAATGAAAATTTGTATCTTTTGATTTCTTGTATGTCATCATCTTGAACTCCACTCGTTGATTGATTTGGATGAGTTGAATCTTCCATCCTTTCTTCCATTATTATGTCTACTTTATCATTATTTTCAATACTTGAATTTTCTGATTGATCATTGATTGATTGATGATTAGAATTATTTTCTTTGGTGATTTCTTGTGTTTCTGCACCGATTTTTTTGTTGTTTTCAATAGCCATTTGGTTTTCTATTGGTTCTTTTTTGTCTAAAATGTCATTCATATTGAAACTTTTCAAATTGACTTCATTTGAATTGTTTTTTTCAGTTTCGTTTATTCTTTCAAGTATGTCATGATCTTGATCATCTTCGATAAATTGGAGAGTAGAGTCCATCCACATTACGTCAATTAGCACTGTTTGATTGTAAACTTTTTTTGTCCAGTCGTATCTTGTTGCATTGTGTAATAGATCTATGTTTTGTATTGACTGCCGTGATAGTCTATCGCTTCTCTTATCAATCAAATCTGTATTAATTTCCTTTTCGGTGATCATGAAATCTTTTAGATTTTCAAATATTTTTGAATTCATGAACCCTCCACCTGTCAATATGTAATATAAATCTTTGTTATTTTCCTCGTCTTGGAAAATATAATTACATATTTTTTGATTATATTCATTGTAAATAGATTTCATTTGCTCGTCGGTAGGCATGATAAACTTATAATCTATTTCATTGTAACAGACGAATATGGAATTTTTTTTGCTTGTTTTGTTGATTTTTGCGTTGTCTTGTATCAAATTTCCTATTTCCCTAATCACATATTTTTCTTCATCAGACAGCATACTGATAATATATTGCTCATTTCTGAGATAATCGCATGGTTTATGAGGATTGATGCTTTGATTATTCATATAAAAGCATTTGAAATCTACATCTTCAAAATCTTTTTCGTTTGTTTTTTCTTTACCAACAATTTGGAAATTGCATTTTGTGTATATCATATACAATAAATCATAATAACCAATCTTTGCAGAATTTACTTTTTTTGTATCATAAATTTTTTTTCCTTGATCATTTTGTTTTATGATCACAATGGAAGAGTCCAGTGTGTAAGAACCAAGATCAACTACTTGAAATGATCTCCTTAATTCTGTTCTTATAGTAGGTAACAATGGCTGAGATTCGTTTACAACTACAAAACAATCTATGCTTGTCTTACAACACTCTTTGAGTATTTCGTTATTCAATGTCAACTTGGAAAAATTGTCTTGCGTGGATTGATCTTGCGTGGATTGATCTTGTTTTAATTCGCCTTGTGTGCTGAAATTGAAAACATAAAACAGAAACTTGCTAAAATAGTAATAAAATGAATTACAAGCTTTCATATCGGGACAATGTAATATCAAATTTCTTATTCTCAAGTCATGATTTTTTGTTTGAGTTTTCATTTGTTTGATCATTTCACGAATAATAAACAAGAATATTTCAAACAATGAAATCATTGTTGTTTGTTGTTTTTCTATTCCGTTTTCCTTTACCGTTATCTTTGTTTCGAATGACGGGCAGTAAACATATTGTATCTGTGAGTTGTCATCAGATTTGTTAATCAATATGTATTTTTTAAAAAATATATCTTTGTTCTTTTCCTCGTAGACATAAAAGATATTACTTTTTACCTGCAATAAGTTTTCAATATCAAAGTTTTCAAAAGCCTGGGTTCCACGAGCTGTTTCCTTTTTATAGTCTTGTATCTGTTCATCTTCTTTTCCTTGTTGGTCGTCATTTTCTTCGCCTTCTTCGCCTTCTTCACCTTGTTGGTCATCATCTTCTTCACCTTGTTGGTCATCGTATGTCGCAATGGTAGTAAAACAATACTGAATTAAATCTTTGAATATGTACCTCTGTTGTGCATTGGAATCAAATTCTTCGTTGAATTGAAAGTCTTTTTTTTCATCATTGTAAGATATGATGGTGTCGAAAAAAACACAGCCTTTGTCATTTAAAATGGATTGAGGATGCTTTTGACCAATTTCAATGAAATCAGCCTTGGTTCTACTTGATCCCATATCAATGGATAAGTCATACAGGTTTTGTTTTTGGTTCATTGTGTTTGGTTTGAAAATAAAATATTTTTATTAAATGTTGTTGTTATTGTTGTTTCACTGATTTTCGTTCAATTCAAATTCATCCAGCATAGTCATATATATATTAAACAACAAGATCAGTTTGAAAAAATAGAAAATTCCATGTTCAATAAAATTATGCATGTGGTTAAAAATGATCAATTTGATCAAAAATCGATCTGTTCCATTAAAAATGCGATTTTATTATAAAATTAGATTGGATTGGGATAAATTTGGTTGTAAAAAACTTCATGTGTTTGATCAACTGACAATGCATCAAATGAATGTAAATAACATTCCATAAAATTTTGCATTGAATTCAATTTCAGTGATAAAAAGTTATTTCCGTGAATAAAGTGATTTTGTTCAAGATTACCATCTGTATTTTTCCATTTTCCATAAGATGATAAAATATATGAATCATCATTGCAATCAATGTATTGAACAATATTGTTGGGGTCGCTATTTAAATATTCGAGGTCTTTCTTGTCAATGTGTTGTTGAGTATTTCTTTTTTTCAAGTGATCTATAATTAATTCATTGTTGATTTTTGAAAGTATATTGTAAACTTTGGAAAAAATAAACGGAATCGGTTTGTTAGTCAATGCTGAAGTTACAATATGTTCAGCGCTCCATGATTTATTTGGTGCATTGTTTGAATGGGTTGTATCATTTTGAACCCTTATCATGTGATTAACGTATGGTATATGGACATCACCTGACAAAATAATCATTTTCATGTTTCCCCATTTTATTGACCAATTGTACATCCAGCAAAAGAATTGATTTTTCTCTTTGGAGTGATTGTCATTTGACCATTGATCTACAAAATCTGTTGACAATGATGTTAAATAGTTTTTCAATGAATTGGAAATCCAATTGGTAGGTTTCAAACACACAGGCAACAGAGACATCATTTTATTTGTAAATGAAACAGATTTGATGACTTTTTGAAACATTTTTTCAATGACAGCAACATTGAAAAACACCAAAGGAACAGATGAACCAATCATGCAATATTTTGGAAGCTTGTTTTGGTTTGATTTTTCTTGAATCATCAATCGATTCAATCTTTCGTTCAATTCAAAGAAAGCATCAGGTTTCATCACGGAATATCTTGTTCGGAAAGCTCTCAAGTCTAACATGATCAATAAAGCTTCTTCAAATTGATAGATTCGATTCCAATCATACTTTATCAAATGAAAAAAGTCCGATCCAAATGATTTGGTTTTGAAATCACGTATTGACATTTGTGGGATGTGAATCAATGGATTGAGTTTCAATTGAAACATAAAGTAATGAAACGAAGCACAATATCCAATCATTTGATACAATGGACAACTTCTCAATGAATACGAGTGAGAATGATATCCATTGATTCCAAAATCATGATCATCCCACACCATGATCGAAATAGATCGACTCATCATTTTTTGCATTTTTTTCATTTCAGTCAATGATTGATAAAACATGTGTGTCATCACAGAATTATATAATTTTTGTGAAGGAACATAATTTATTTTTCTTTCGTTTGAATATTTTTCAACACGACTCAATTCTTCAATATCCTCCCATATTCCATCATAATAAAAAGTATCACCCAATGAAATCAAAAATGTGTGATCTTGCATCGACCCAATTGTATCGCTCACTTGTTGTAAAGCGTGTTCTTTTTTTAATTTGGAAACATATTCACTGTCATCAGATCCATTGCATGAATAAATTTTAGCTTTGAATTCATTTCGTTTTTGAATAAAAATAGTTTCTTTGAAATCTAAAACTGAATATTCCCACAAATAATCAAAATATTTCATTTGGATTGAAAAATTGCAAATAAAAACATTCTTTCCATGCAAACTCAATATCCATTGCCATTGTTTTTTTTTATTTCCATCAATGATCAACGGAAACAAATCAATATTATTTTTATTTATCAATTCATCTGTTATCATAAGAGAACTGCATTTTAAAAATTCTTTTTTATAAACACTTTTCAATGAAAAAACAGGTTTCAATAAAATGGAAAGGGATGTGATTTCAAAATCTGTCATTTTCAAAACAAAAAATCAAATTGGTTTGCTTATTTTTTTAAACAAAATATTAAAATATTTTTAATTTATTGATTTGACTTGGTTTAATATTTCAATGATTTCATGTTACCTCTGTTCAAATGTCTATTCATCAATTGTTGTTGAGTAATATTTTGATTTCTTTGTTGAATCTGATATTCAATTTCATCATCATCACTCAGAACATCTTCATGTTGCCTCATCGATGAAGGTGTATTTTTGCTATATAATTGTGTCTTTTGAGAATAATGTTGATCTTCTTGTTCTTCATCATCAGATTGCTCATCTTCTGTTAAATCTTCTACCGTGTCATTATCCTGACCATATTCTTCTGGATCATTGACACTAATGCCATCTTCATCGCTATCACTATCGCTAATATCATGTATTGCACGCGAATCCGTTTGACGCGACACGTATTCTGGTTCATATCGTCTTACCATTGATTGAGGTTCATCGTATGAATCGTCGTATGAATCATCGTACGCGCTTTGTTGAGAGAAATTTGGTTTAGAACCAAAATGATGATTGAAAGGATTGTTATTTTGCATTGAACGAAATGTTGGTTTTGTGTTTTTTGTATTGTGTTGAATTTCATCAAAAATAAATATTTGAACATGAAAAAATCTATAGCAAACATTTCAAACTTTTATCAAATTTAAATTGTCAAACAAAAATAATATTTTATTTCGTTTTTTGTCCAACAATGTTCGCAAATTAATTAGTTGTACAATTTAATTAATTGATGATTCACAGAATATTTTCTTTGATTGTCATCACACACATGTCTCATTCTTGGTTTTTCAACTTTGCAAGCTGGAGTATATTTTGGTGAAACATGTTTTTTGGTTTTTTTATATTGTTTCAAGTCATCACCATTCAAATGTGCAAATGCCCCAACAGCAGCATGCTTGTGTGTGTAGTCAACAATCTTTCTTCCTGACCAGTAACCTAAAGAAACAGCCAATATAGCAATAAATATGATAGCAAACAACATTACTAAAAATAAAATATATGAACCAGCTCCTCCCAATAAAAGAGCCAATTTTTTTGCCAAACTTAATTTTTTCTTCTTGTCACAAGGTCTTTCCATATGATGATGCATTGAATTGGAACCATGATTCATGGATTTATTTCTTGCAAATAATTTTCTTGGTCTTAATGATCCATTAGACATGAATCTTGCATTTAAACCAACAAATGATCTTTCGGTTGGATTTACGTGAACAGGTTGAGATTGCATTTTTTATTTGTTTTTGATGAGGAGGTTGAGTGATTGTTTTGAGGTTGTGATTTTCAGTGAATTCAAAGTTTGGATTTGTTTGGATTTGTTTGGATTTTTTATGTGATTAATATAAAAATTTTTTTATTATTAGAACCATAAAAAAACAACTTTTCATTTTGCATTGGAAAATCAATTTTTTCAATCAACAATCGATAAAAAATCAATCAACACAACTCCATTTATAATATTTTGTTGATCACACAATTCGCATTCATTAAAAATTGTCAACAATTACCAAATGCATTTGAAAAAGCAAAACAACAAAACAATGTTTTTTGATCGATACATTGTCAATGAAGTCATATCAAAGAGTGATTTTGGAACAGTATGCAAATGTTTTGACAAAAAAGAAGGCAGACCAGTGATTGCCAAAATAATAGGCGAATATGAAACAGAACATGATTCCGAATTGGATGATACTCAAATTGTTTATCAAAGAAATGCAAAATATGCAAAAAATGAATATGTGATTTTAAAAAAACTACAAAACATCAGACACGGTCAAACAGTGGATGAAAATGGTGAACTTGTTCAACAAAGTAGCGACTTGTGTGGTTTTCCTGCTTTATATGGGTTCGAGCAAAAGGGATTATGTTTTTATATTTTCATGCAACCTTTCAAAATGAATTTTCAACAATTGTTTTGCAAATGCAACAAATTCTTTTCTGAAGAAACATTATATTTCATAACTTGCCAAATGTTTGATTTGATTGAAAAAGTTCATTCTTGCGGTTATGTTCATCGTGACATCAAACCAGCAAACATGTGTTTGGAATCCATGCAAACCGAAGAATACAATAAAAAAACAGGACAAGCTTCTAGAATCGAAAAAAAAGAAATATTTTCAGTTTCAATCATTGATTTTGGTCTTTCTAAATCTTATTTGCAAAAAAATAAAAATCACATTAAAAAAAATAAACAACGAGGATTCACAGGAAATCCAAAATTCGCAAGTATAAATGCTTTGAAAAATATTAGTCCTTCAAGAATGGATGATATTGAGGCAATTTTGTATGTCATTCTTTACTTTGCAAATAGAAATTGTAAACTTCCCTGGGAAAGTTCGGATAATCAAAAAGTGGACAATGATTTGATATTGGAAAAAAAATATTTGTTTAGGGGATATATACGAGATGGATTCGAAGACCATATAAAATTAAACATACCGAATTTTTTATTGAAAATATTCCAATTGACATTTGATCCAAAGTATGAAGAAACATTTGGCTTGGAACCACCGTATGAAGAATATTATAAAATTCTAGGAGATTATTCGAATGAATTGTCGATTGGAAGAGAAACTCCAATTGAAACGCTGGGAGATTTGAAATTGTCATGGGATGACGTTGATTTAAATTGAATAAATATTTTTTTATCCGATATTTTTGTTTATTTTCCTTTTTCGAATTTAATTAACCACATAATTTCAATGAATGTTAATTTTTGGAAAAAGAATATTCCAATTATTTTATTTTATTTGATTCAATCAACATAGAACAGTATAAATCAAATATCATTTCAACAAAAATTAGGATCACTATAACAACAAAAAACAAAAATACAAAAAAAAACAAGATGAGCCAAGTTGAAAAATTAATGCCAGAAGACTCAAGTAGTCATATCAACGAAGAGGTAATGAAATTTCAAAGTAAAATACTGAAATCCGAAGAATCATGTCCAATTATTCTCAAACAGAAGCATATTCCTGAAAAAGAAATGCTTCAAATTGCAAATGATGACTCATTGACAAGGGATGAAAAGATTTCAAGATTATATGATTCGGAAAAATATGATCCGTTGAAATTGAAAAATAGATTGAGACAATTGTTTTATGATTATGTCAAGGATTTTCATTACAGAATCAAATATTCAGATGAAAATTTAGAAAAAATATTAGATTATGTGATTGAAAAAGTTAATCAAGGAATAACTGACATCATCACAATTGACAATTTCATTGATTTTGTTTCTATGAAATGTTTGGCTTACTTTTCCATTCGAAAAGAAATTTACGAACCATATATTCGTTATATGGCAAGTTCAATTTCCCTTTATCGATTTCATAAAAAAATCAACAAAAATTTCAAGCAACATACACAAAATCTGTATGATTTTAAAGACCCCTTTTCCGGAAAACCATCCCCTTTTGTTTCCAAAAGATATTATGATTTTGTAATGGAACATCATGAAGTCATTGAAAATGCAATTGATTATGAAAAAGATTATTTGATTGACATTTTTGGGTATAAAACACTTCAAAAATCATATGTTTATCGTTACAAATCAAATATTTTAGAATGTCCTCAACATGTTTTCATGAGATTGTCCATTGCAGAAAACTTTGACAATGTCAACGATGCCATCAATCATTATCACATGCTTTCCAATCATTATTGTATGCAAGGTTCTGCTTCATGTATTAATGCTGGTTCAAAGAATCAACAATTTTCAAGTTGTATATTGACTGGTCACAATTTTGATTCATTACAAGGAATTCAAGACACTGAAACCAATATTGCATTGTTTTCTAAAAATTCAGCGGGAATTGGTTGTTCTATCACAAGATTGAGAGCGCGTGGCAAAAGAATTAAAGGAACCAATGGTGAAACAAAAGGGGTTCACGCTGTTTTAGCAGCTTTCAATGCAAAAGCTTTATATGTGGATCAAGGTGGAGGCAAAAGAAAAGCAGCAATTGCTTTTTATTTGGAACCATGGCATTATGATATTATTTCATTTTTATACTTGAAAAATTCACAAAAAGAAGAAAAGTTGGACATTTTCAATGAAATGATGGCTCATGCAAAAACATTAAACAAAATAACAAATATTGAAGAATTGTTGATGGATTTGGATGAAAATAATCATTCATCCGATTATGGAAAGGATTCATGTAAAGCAAGAGATTTATTCTTTGGTTTGTGGAGAAACAAATTGTTCATGGAAAGGGTAAAAGAAAACGATGATTCCAAGAGAACATGGTCTTTGTTTTCACCAGATGATACTCCTGATCTGGTTGATTTGTATGGCGACGCTTTTAAGGAAAGATACGAATATTATGAAAGAGAAGGCTATGCAATGTTCAAATTAGATGCAAGAAGATTGTATGATTTGATGTTGAACATGGAATGTGAAATTGGTGATTATTTCATGATGGAAAAAGATTTTTGCAATCAGAAATCAAATCAAAAGAATCTTGGAACTATTACCAATACTAATTTGTGCACAGAAATTATTCAATTCAATGGAATTAACAAGGAAGGCAAATTGGAAATAAGTCAATGTAATTTAGCTTCTGTTGCATTGAACAAATGTGTAAAGAATCATCGTTTCGTATCAGGAGATTATGAAAAATGTGTTCCGTACTTTGATTTCGAATTGCTCGGACAAGTTACAAGACATTTGGTAAGAATGTTGAATAATACGATTGATTACAATTATTACCCAGTAGAAAGTGGAGAATACTCAAACAAGAAACACCGTCCAATTGGTATCGGTGTTCAAGGACTTGCAGATGTTTTCTGTTTGATGGGTTATCCATTTGAAAGCAAAGCAGCAACCATATTAAATTATTATATTTCTTCTTGTATGTATTATAGTGCATTGGATGAAAGTTGTAATATTTCAAAAGAAATGGGAGAAAAAACGGGAAAAAGCAAATATGAATGTTCATATGAATCATTCAAAGGAAGTCCAATGGATAATGGGGAATTTCAATTTAATATGTGGGGAGTTGATAATCCAAATGACATTTCAAAAATGATGGAAAAGTTTTCAAACCAATATAAATTGAAAACAGACAAGTACATGGCGTTCAAAAAAACATCAGATTCTGTTTACAAATTTAAAGACACAATAAAAGGTCAAAACTTTTTCAAATTGGGTTCATTTAAAGAATATGCTCCCGATTGGAATGCATTGAGATCAAAGATAAACAAATTCGGAATGATTAATAGTCTTTTGATTGCATTGATGCCAACAGCAAGTACAAGTCAATTGTTGGGTAATCCAGAATGCTTTGAACCAAGAGTAAAAAATGTTTTGACAAGAGAAGTGTTGTCTGGTTCTTTTACTGTGATGAATGAATTCATGTTTTATGATTTGAAAAAATGCATGAAAAACATAAGAACTAAACAAATTACAGATTATTTGATGAAATATAAAGGTTCCATTCAAAATAATTCAATGTTTCCAAAAATGATTCGTGAATTATACAAAACAGTATATGAAATGAATACTTTTAGGGTATTAAGTTTGTGTGTGGATAGAGCAATATTTGTTTGTCAACATCAAAGTATCAATGTTTATTTAAGTAAAAATGATCCTTCTGAATTGAGAGATGTGGACATGTACATGTGGGACAATGAAATGAAAGGAAGATATTACACAAAATGTGAAATGGATGTTCATGCAAGAGATTTATCGATTGACTCCAATGAATCAAGTAAAAATGATGTTTTGGTGTGTAGAAAAGATAATCCAGACTGTGAGGCATGTAGCAGTTAAATAAATTTATTTTTATCTTCTACTTCTTCTTAAAATAAAACCTGGAGAATTGTTTTGATCTTCTGTTGCAATTGTATTCAAAGGAATGAATGGCTGACTTCCATCAACTCTTCTATTGATGTTTCTGTCCACTCTATTGATAACAGTTGAACCGGGTCTTGTTTGCGTGTTTCCATTTCCATTGGACACAGCATTTTGTCTTCTGTCTCTGTTTCTGTTTTCATTTCTCACTTCAACAACAAGATTACCATCTGTTCCTGAACTATCATCTCCAAATCGATAACCAAGGAAATTAATTGTATTATTGCTTGCAAATAAATAAATCAAATAAATAATAGCAATCAATATAATTGCAATGATTACAACCAAAATTCCAATAGCACCATATTTCAACCATGATCTCTTTTTACTTTTTTTGGATTTCGTCATCACGTATCCTTGTTCATTGATTTCACCTTGCAAATCAGAATCCATGTCATCTTTATATCCCATCATTGAAGCAGTGTTTGCTGATACCTGGAATGATTTTAATTGTTTTTCGTCAATATCATCTTCTTCAAATTGTTCAAGGAATGATACTCTTCTATCTGCTGAAGGCAAATTAGAATTCATCATGGAAGGAGTCATCATTGTGCATCTTGTGTTTCTCATGGTGTTCATTCTTGTTGATGCGTTTCTTGGTTGAAAAGTTGAAGTTCTCATGGAAGCAGAAGAAGAACGATTTGGATTGGTTACAATTCTGTTAGTGGTTCTTGACATCATTGGCGCCGTGTCTTCCATTACGATTTCATCCATATCAACCATTTCATCATTCATTGAGTTTTGATTGGTATTTCTCATACTTCTCATACTTCTCATTGTGTTTGCTGTATTTCTTGCACCTGGTCTCATAGTTGGAGTTCTTATTGTGTTTGTTCTTCTTTCTAATGGAGTCATTTCTCCAATTGATTCATCGTCCATTATGTTTGAATCATCATTTTCATAATCATAAATATCTGGCTCGTCATTTTGATCATCCATTGCAGTATTGTTTTTGGATGTAGCTGATTTTTTAACAGAGTATTGGGATTTTATGGTTGACATTGGTGCTGAGGTGCTTTTTTTAAAAATTGAATCAAGCTCTTCTTTTGTTGACATGTCTGTTTATTTTAAAGATCAAAAATATTTATTAACAATTCAAATTCAAAAGCTGATAATTGTTGTATTAACTTGTTTTTTATTTTTAAGCAAATGAAAATATAAATCAACATTGAAAACAAATCAATAAAAAAACACATCACATCTTTTATTTTGGTGATTTTAATAAAACCGTCAGATCATAAATATTTTATTTGTCATTGTGCATTTTTTGATAAAGTGCAAAAATATCACAATTCCCGACCAATCTGAAATAATCAATCTCATTGAACCATAAATATTAGATATTTGTTTTTCAAAAAATTTCAATATTTTCTTGAAAATAAATTGGGTCTTTGAAAAAATTGGATTCCATTTGTTTTCAATATCCAATTTGTAAAATAAATCCAAAAACCATTTGTCAATGTTTTCAAATCGAAGATTTCTTTTCTTTTCTTTTGTTTTTTTTTTGTGTTTCATTTTTGTGTAAAACACATTTTCACAATCCAAGACATTTTTCTTTAATATGTTTTCAATGTGTTTATGTGGTTCATATTTTTTAAAACAAAAAAATATTTTTTTTCTTGTTGAAGAATCATGTTCTAATTGATAAAACACATTTTTTATTGTTTCCATTGTTTCTATTTCCAAATCATCTAAATTCAAATCATTCCATTTTACATTGTAAAAACACATCTCTTTTACTAGTTTGATGTTTACAATACAATTCAAACATTGTTGATGGTTTTGGTGATGAAGATTTGTTTTTTTGGTTGATGTTGGTGGAATCAAAATAGATTGAATGTGATTCAATATTTGTTGGGAATGATGGTTTAATATACGTTCTTGATTGTTTAAATTATTTTTCATTGAAAATAGAAAATCAGAGGTTAAATTTCTGAATGTGTTTGAATAGTTTATAGTGTTTGATTTTTTTATGGTTGGAATTGTTTTGTTTTGTTTTCTTTGAATTTTATTTCTTGTTTGAGATGATATGTTCATTGAGGTATACATTAAAAATATAAAATCGATTGAGATGAAAAACAATACAAAAACAATCACATTTTGTTTGATTGTGAATGTATTCATTGTTGAAAATATTTGATTGTGAAAAGTTTTCAGTGTTAAACAAATCAGTATTTTCAATTTATTGAAGTTTGAATGGTTAGTTTTATTTAATTGAAAATAAAAGTGTTCGGTGTTCAAATTAAAAAACAATAAAACAACAATATATTTTGTATTTTGATAAAAAAATAAAACCAAAATCACAATGGAAGAATTTAAATTATCATCAATAGGTTTGAGTGCATTAAAAAATGACGACATTGAACTTGATGATGAACCAAATAAACATAAAGTCAAAAAATCAAAATATTCTTTCAATAAACACAATTCACCATATCAAAATTCTGATTCTGATTCCGAAAATGATTTTAACGCCGAAAAAATAAACAATCACAAATCTTCCAATTATGATGATGAATCAAATGAAAATGATTATTTTAAAAAAAAATACAATCATTCACCAACAAAAAAACAACACAAAAAACATGATTTTAATCACAGAAAAATAGATTCATTTGCATCGTCATCAAAAATTAAAAATGAAAGAAATAGCATGATAAGTGATGCAGCATCATTTCAAATAAATAATTATGCACAAATCAGATCACAATTGGGATCATTAACTGCAAATCTTGATCAATTGGAAAAAATTGAAAATGGAATTACTGCTTCGGAAAATGAAAATCAAATACAATCATTAAAAAATCAAAAACAAACATATCAAAAATTGTATTTGAAAAGTTTAAAATCTTTAGTAAAAAAATCATTGTCAAAAAAATAAATTTCATTTTTTATTTGTTTTCTTTTTGATCGCACACTCTTTCATTTTCAAAATTGACTAAAAAATAAATTTATTGTTTCACAACATCCCATGTAACAGTTCCATTATCATCTGTAATACCAAATGTTTTTACTGATGTTTTAGTTACTCCTGTTCCCGGAACAACAACAACTCTTGATTCTTGTCTGAAACATCCTGGTGCGTAAGATGAAACAGTTCCTTGTTCTTCTTCGTCATTAATTGGTGTTGCATCAGTTCTTGTTACTTCATCAATAACTGGAATAGTTCCACTTGATCGAATTGGTACAGTTGGAGGAACAACTGGAACAGCTGGTGTTGTTGGAGCTACTGGCTGTTGTAATAAAAAGTACATGATTACTAAGATTCCAACCAAGATGTACCATGTTGGATCAACATCACTTCTTGATAAAATGAAATCATTAATTAATGTGGTTAGTTGTTGTGTAGTCATGTTTGCTTGGGTTCCTAATAGAACAGACAATGCAACTAAGATTAAAGTGGCAATCGGATTGTCTTGTGTATTTAATCCAAATAATCCAAGAACCGAATTTAATAAAGTCAACAATGTATCAACTACTGGGGTAAGTGGTGAAGCTGGTGGTGTGGTTGGTGGCGTTGTGGTTGGTGGCGTTGTGGTTGTTTGATTAATTAACAAAGAAACCAATAATACGATTAAAATAATCACTAACAGAAGCATTTTGATTTATGTTGAGATTGCACGATATTTTTTATATTGTTTATGATTCAATATTTAAAAATTTACAGAGTTGTAATTGTTTTTTTTATTATTACGACCAACAAAATTTTTTATAATTTCCTGTTGAATAGTTTGTATTTTTTTTCTTTGAAATTGATTTTTAATTAATCAAACAATAAAAAATCAAACAATGAGCAAATAATTAATTTTGATTCGAATCAAAATGTCTTGATATGAGTTTGAATATACAAACAAACAACTGTATTAAAATTGATCATTTTGTTTCGATATTTTAATTTCATTTTTTCATCAAAAAGAAAAGTAGGATCATTGTGTTTGATATGTTTAAATTTACTTTAACATTAAAAAATAGTGATTTCAAAGCATCAACAACAATGAATTTATTTTGTTAAAGAAAAAATGATTTTAAACTTTAAATTTATTTTGGTATTGTTTGATTTGTTTTCGATATGTTGGATTTGATATTAAAAGAGAATAATGTATCCAAAATTCTTTAGTTTGTTTTTCATACTCAAACATTCCGTTTAATTGACAAAGATAGCAACTGGAATTTGATTCATCTTTCTCATGAGCAATTATTTTTATTTGTGGTTCCATGTGAATATTCAAATTTCTATAACTTCTTGAAAAATAGTCTTCCAAAGATTTAGAATCCCATCGATTTGTTTCTTTAAAAACAAGAGGTATATAGTCTAATTTCATTGGATGTTCATAAAAGAAACATGTTTTTTGAATTTCATTTAATTTACCCGTTTGATCTTTTGAGTGAATCAATTTTATGGAATTGATTTGAATATTGGATAAATTTTTAAGAAATGAATTTTGGTCACTTTTGGAAATATTTTCAAACAAATTGGTCAAACTATTGATTTTGTTCTTTTGTATTTTATTTTTTTTGATTGTTTTTAGAATGTATTGAAAGTATTTTTTATAAATTTTTAATTTATATAATTGATGACCACTTTCTGAAGATTTTGAAAAAGGAAGATGATCCCAGTTGAAATGGTCAATGGATTTATATATTTTGATGTTTGGTTTGAGTTTATAAAAGTTCAATGATTCTAAATAAAACTTGTAAAATGATTCAATGGTCATTATTTTGACATTGAGTTCAATGTTTATGTTTTCAATTTTTAATTTTTCTCTTTTGGGAGGATTTTTTGATTTGATCAACCCGTTAACTTTAACCGTAGCAGGTCTTTTTCTTTTTAGTTTATTTTTCCTGTCTAATTTTTTCAAGTTCATTATTTGTTTTAGATCAATGTCTGTATTTTTTTTGGTATTATGTTTCTTGTTGCCCATATTTGTTCAGTATTGTTTTTTTTAAATTTTATATCAAAAATTTTATAATTTCTTTTTTTTGGTATTTTCCAATTAAAAAATAAACAAACATCAACAAATAAAATAATAATTTTTAAAAAAAACGAACATTTAAACTTTATTCTGATTTTTTGATAAAAATAAACCTTTCAAAACAATGTCAAATCACAACTCAAAAAAATCAGATCGTTTGATTGTGTCATCTGTAGCATTGGGTGGTGGTATTTTATTATTTAGCACATTGACTTCTATTGCTTCTAATTATATATATCCAAAAGAAAAAACAAATTATACCAAAAAAGAAAAACAAATTGTGGAGAAAATGTATTTCAAAATCAAACAACTTGAAAATGAAATGGTAGACAGTGTTGACAACAACCAAAAATTATGCAAGTTGGCACAATGTCAATCTACATTGGAAAACATAAACTCGATTGGATTGTCTGAAATCGATGTAAATTTTATCATAAAAGACAATATAACAAGTATGAAACGTTCATTTTTCAACAAATACAGAATGTTAAAAAAACAAATGGAAAAAGATCAAAAAATAAATGAGAATTGAAAATGATTTTATTTTTTTTTGAATTTTCGAACAAGTTTAATAAAAGGATTTGGAGCCCTTTTCTTTTTAACTTTTTTTGTTGAAACGTGCTCTTTGTTCCCGGTGTTCGATTTTGATAAATTGTTCACTAATCTATTGAATTGGACAGAACTTCCGTCTGTTGGAGTATTTGGACTTTTTCTTGGTTCAATTTCAATATTTTTTTTAATTGGTATGGTTATTTGTGCAAGTTTATCGTGTTCATCATACTCGTATGAATTATTTTGATTCAAATCATATTGATTGAATATATTGTCTGATTCTTCATTAAACATCAAATTGTCTGATTTGTTCGATTGATCATTTTGAGTTGTGATTTCATTAAAAATACAATAATCATCTGATGTTTGATTTTCATCATTTGATGGGTTATTTTGTAGTAACGGGTCATTTTGAATTGGAGTTTCATTCAAAATAGGATGATCATCATTTACTAAATTGGATGATGAATTATTTTGTGGAAGTGGAGAAATAGTCGGCATAATATTTATATCATTATTTAAAAAAATCAAGTCATTCGATTCATATTGTTCAGTGTCCATTGGAAATTCTGAATTACTACACGAATCCAGTATTGATGTAAATGGACTCAATGAATAACCTGGTCTGGAACCAATCAAATTAAATTCATCAAAATTCAATATATCTGCATCTGTTTGTTGATTCAAATCTTGTTGTACAATGTGTTCTGAGTTATTTTCAATCAAATCTTCTTGTCGGATATCTTCTTCGTCATTTTCAATCAAATCTTCTTGTCGGATATCTTCTTCGTCATTTTCAATCAAATCTTCTTGTCTAATGTCTTGTTCGTCATTTTCTTCTTCCGTTTGATTTTTTATTTTTGATTCAATAATTCTTGAAGTAATGATATCTTGAACTGATTTTGTTCCATTATTGAAATAATCCTTAAATTCCAAAGGCTCATATGTCGAAAAATTAAAAAACTCATCAATATAATGCTTCAATGTATCCAATTGAATCGTTCCAACTTCCATTTCGATGAGCGAACATCTTGCCAACTCATTTCTATTGTGTTCAACTGTTGAAACCTCCATATTGCTTGCAATCAAATGATGCATGTCTCTTAATCTTTTTGAATAATCTTGAAATGAAACATTAGAGCATATATGACAATCTTCTGCCGATCCACTATGATCAGAATTATTATGAACCATTGTAATAATTTTTTGATTGAGATTCTCGTCCAATAATGCCTTTGATGTGCATTTGAAAGGGGAGCTGAATTTTCTAAACAATTCTGTTTTTCGGTTGTTTTTTTGATGAAAGCAAGTAAACCTGAACATATAAGAGCAACCTTCTGAATAATTTACTTTGTCCGCTTCTACTTTTATATTGATTGACCATTCATTTTTTTGCTTATTGTATTCTGAATGAGGAGGATCATTATCAAAATACATATTGTGAAAGTTTTTTGATTTTCCATCCCATGGAACAATTGTTTGTATCGGACAGGGACTTTTTGTTTGTTTGGAATTTGATTCTTTTTTAATTTTGTTCGATGATTGAGCAGTAGATTGAACAAAATCAATTTCGAAAAATAATTCTTCATGGGGGGGACTCCAATTTCTAAAATATTTTCTTGGTTTGATAGAACATGAAAATGAAATAGTCTTTGGTATATTGATTCCAATTCGATTTGCAACTTTGATTTTGTGGTAGCTATATACCTTTATATCAATATCATGATCAATCATAAATTGTCTCAATGAAAAATTGTCATTTCTTTTCATTTTTTGGTAATTTTGTTGAATCAAATTGTTTTCTTGCATGGATTTTTTCAACACGTTTTCCATAATATTACTTGATGAATCGTTTATAATTGTCATTTGAACAATAACTGGTTTTTTACACCTTGATCTGCCACGCTTGGTTTGTTTTTTGGACAAGTCTGTTTCAATATTGAGATCATAGTTTCCGGTAACATGGCAACATGTGTTTTGGTTAAACAAACACAAGTTATTTATGGTATTTGTATAATCATCGAACAGGCTTGAATATGGTATTGGTGGATTGATCATTGTTGTGTTGTATGTTTTTTATTTCTTGGTAATTGCCAAAATTAAAAATGTTTTTTGTTTTTATACTAATTGGTTGTGTTCAAAAAAAATATATAGAAAATTCCATAAAATGGTGCTCTATTTATAGAAAATAAAAAACACAGATCAAAAATATTATTTTTTATTCAAGAATTTTAAATCAAAACAAATCAATTTCATTTTCATTTTCCATTAAATAATCGTCAATTTCTTGACGATTTTTTTCATAATACATTTGACCAGCAGAATAATCCAGTGACAACAAATTATTTTCATAAAATTTTGCAATTGATTTGTACATGTATTTTCTTCCCAATTTTGAAGCATTTTTTGTCACAAATTGTTCTAAATTTTTTGATGAATTTTTAGAATCATCTTTCATCAAAATCATGAATTGTTTTTTTCAAATTTCCTATTTCTTGATTCTTTTCAATATTTTGAATTAATTCATTTTCTTTTTCAGAATCAAGGTTTTGATTGTCAAAATCAAAAAATTTTTCATCCATGTCAATCAAAGTATTATTTTCATCAATTCCTATAGTGATTCCATTTTCATTCATTATTTGGTATTCATGCTTGTAACCTGCCATTTCAATATCATTGGTATTTGGTGATCCTTGTATGTCTTCTTGAATACTTGCTTGTCTGTTCGTGATATAATCAATAGGAAGTGTTGTGTTTTTTAAAAAATCTTTGTATCTTTCAAGAGAACCTTCTGTTCTGTCGGCAATTGCAAATTCAAACATTGCCTTTTCATAATCTTCATCGTGTTGATCTCTGTTTGACATGTATTTGTACCCAGCAGTTTTTGACAGTCTTTTTATTTCATTTTCATCATTTGCCTCATTATATTTTCTTATAATTTCTTCCAATGATTCATCTATAATTTTGGGAGTCAGTGGTTGATTATTTTTGATATAATACATTAATGCCTCAAGAGAATTATTTGAAGTGTCGTAAATCAAACTTTCCAAAGTTGCCATTTCTTTTTCATAATCATTTACAGATTTGTTTATTTTGGCAATCTTTTGCATTTTCTTTTGGATTTCTTTTTGTTGAGTTTTGCTACTTTTTCCCTTTGATAATGTTTTTCTTAATTCCATGTATTCATTGTATTCTCTTGCTTGTTTTTTTTGTTGGGTTTCGCTTGGTTGATCTATTGAAGTCTGACTTGGTTGATTTTGTTCCGTTGATTCAATCAATCGTGTTATTTCCAATTCAATTTCATCTTTTCTTGCTTGTGTAGTTTTTTTATTTGAAAATTCCTTCAATAATTTGGAAAGCCTTTTTTGTTTTTCTTGTGGCGTTTCAATATTTTCAGCAATAAAATTATCAAATCCATTTTCAATCATGTTGTAATCAATATCCAATTGATTTTCTAATTTATTTCTGGATTCCCTTTCATTATTTCTAATTCTATTAATTTCTTGATTTTCACTCCTTCCAATTGATCTTGAAAGGGCTTCACTTATGTTTCGATAAGGATGACTTTCATTGTAAATCATGTAATTCAATGGTTGATTTAATGTTTTTAATATTTTTTTATTTGGACAACCAAAAGAATGCAACAAAAGCTTTACATATTTTCTGTCAAACAATAAAAATTGTTCATAACGCACAGACAAATCACCAGAAAATTCATTTTTAGCAGCTTCTATGCAATTTTGTATTTCTTCTTTTTTGCCAATTGAATAAGTACATGTTGGAGCATCGTATGAATCCAACAAGTTTCTCAATATTTCAACTCTGTCATTGATTATTTTATTTCCACTTCCAAAACAATGTTGTTTTGGTTTTTTGTTGTTTTGATTCAAATCAACAATGTTGTTGGATAAATATGAAGAAATTGAATTCAAATCAATTGGAAAATCAATGCTGTTTCTTGGGTTAAGATTAATTAATTTAGAATCATGTGCTCGTTTTAAATTAGCAGCTTCTGAACTAATCAAAAAGCACATGGACATCATATAAGCGTGAATAAATTCAATAGAATTGCAAAATCGCTTGGAAGCAATTCCCAATTTGAAATTCATAAACTCACTCGATCCTATTCTAAACAAATAATTCAAAACAACATTTCCACCAAAGAACGTTTCCGTTCTATTTGCTTCATTTCTTCCATTTTCATCATATAAATTTTCCATTGTCACTTCTCCAAGATTAAAAATAGAACGAGGATTTTTGTTTCCATTGATAATAATATTTTCAAAAGATAATAATTTTTGCTGATTTAATTTTGAAGGATGATGATCGATTACTCTGACAAATTCAGAAATATTTGTCAGCATTGAATATATAGAATCAATATTTGGACTTGTTTGATCTTTCAAATATCGATCATGTTGTTGGAATGTTATGGAAGTACTGGAATTACTGTTGTTTGTGATTCTTGCATTGAAAACACATCTGTTCATTTGAAGAATAGAAAATAATTTTTCAGGAGTATAAGGAAAAACGAAAGCATGATCTTTTTTGCTGTCTCTCATTTCTTTATATATTTTTCCTGCTGTTGTGATTCTATCTTTTTTGTATGTTTTTCCATTCATGTCAATAATTTTATATTTTGGTATGTTTACCCCAGGAATTACAAAATTATTATGTTCACTTTCAGGTTTATTGCTTGTTTCATCAGAAAGCATTTTATCAAGTTCATCATTTAAAAATTCATTTGAATTTTGATTGACATTTTTTTTCGATTGTTTCTTTTTGACTTTCTCTTTCAACAATTGCTGTTCAAGTTTTTTATTTTTATTTTTTGTTTTTTCATCAAACTCCAACATCAATTTTTCCATCATAATTTTTCTGTGAACAGCATTGAAATATAGTTGAGCTTTGTTTTTGAATTTATGGAAACATGTTCTATCAATCACCATATTTTCTGTTCTTTGTGCATTGATATATGTGTCTGGGGGTTTTGAAACAATCAAGAAAGGTGAAGTGCATTTCATAAACATTAATTGTTTGGTATTGTTGACAGAATTGACAAATGCTTTGATCAATATGATGTGACCACCTTTTAAATTTCCACTTGTTCCAATTTTATTGAAATCTAATTTGATTTTCCATGTTGTTTTTCCTGATGAACTGTCATTTCTTTTTGGTTGATATTCAAATTTGTGCGTGCTGTTTGAACATTTTATACAAGAGTAATTGTCACCATCCTCAGTGAACACACTATTGTAAACTTTTTCTAATGGTGTTCTGATTTCTCTATTGACATCATGACCTTCTTTGAATGACAACAAATGTGCTTCAAATTGAATAGATTCAGAATCACGCACCATGGATGAGAAGAAAGCGTTTGTTTTTATTAATATATTGTAACCAATAGTTCTACTCAAAGCAATTCCTTGTGTTGTTTCTTTTGGTAAAACTTGATCTGAAGTGATTACAACATCAACATCATATTGGTTCAAGAAAGCTTTTTGTAAACTGGAAACTCCAGATTGTATAAAAGTGTGAAGATATTTTTTTTGAAGATTTCCCATAATAGTTTGATCAACGTTTGATCCTCGTGGATCATCAAATTCAGGATTGGATTGCATTTCTTGTGATAAAGAAGAAAGACTTGTTTCAAACTCCGCAAAAACATTTGAATTTCTAAAAATATCATAATCTTTCAAAACAGATTGTAAAAACATTTGATTTGATCTCAAAAGTCGGATGAAATAATCAAACACACCATACGGATGGACATTGTAAACCATCATATTACATTGACTATTGAAAACACCTTTCACATTTGATTTTTTGGTTTCTTTTCTTTTTCTCTTAGTTGAACTACCATCACTTGAATCACTTGCATCGATTGTCAATGAATCAAGATCATATAAATTCAAATCTTTGACTTTTGTTTTTCCTTTTCCTTTTCTTTGAATAAATGGATCATTTAAATATCGATTCACTCTCAATTCATCATTATCCATCTTACCCCAAAGTATCAAATCTTCAAGTGTTTTCAACACCAATGCTTGATTTTCTGATATTCCTGGATAATTTTCATATTGCACAATGTTGTTTCCAATTTTAATTTTGGACATCAAACTGAACAAACTATTATCTGGTGATATATTGTCTGGAATTCTTCGCACAATTGAATTTCTTGTATCGATTCCTGATATCGGTTGAACATTTCTATACAAATCATTGTTTTGTTGCAAATTTCTGACATTTTGATTGAAAATCTGTTCGTTTTCGCTTTCATCACTGTCTTCAATTACAATATTTTGTGAATGTTGTGGAAGGTTTAATTTTTTTTTATATTTTTGCAACTGATGAACAATTGAATTTCCAATACTTTTAGTCGTTTTGTTGTTCAAAAACTGATTTTCAAAATCATTGACGGATTTTTTGTCCGTTTGGGTTCCATTTAGAAAATTTAAAAAAATTCTCTTGTATTTATATGTTAAATTTTGTTTGATTTCATTGATTTTATTTTCAACATCATTGCTTGTTTTTGAAATTTCAGTTTTTGTTTTTGCTCTTTTTTGTTGGTCGATTAATTTTTCTAAATTTTTCAAATTGTCTTTGACAGATTTTTTAATTTGATTTGTCATTTTTTTTTTAATTTTTGGGTTGTCATTCGGTATAATGTCGATAAATTTATAACGTTTTTCAAATTCATTAATCAAATCTTTTTCTAGCATTTCGAATGGAGTCAGTGAAAAATATGTTTCTATTGTTTGGTTACCTGACTTTTTATTTTTTTTAGCATATTGAGAGCTTGTCATTGTTTGATCCGTTTCCGAATCACTTGTGTCTATCGGAATATCTTCTTCTTCTTCTAAAAATGAAGCAAGGTCATTAAATTGACCATAATTTGCTATAGGTGTTGTAACAATTCCACTTCCTGTTGTTTCTGGAAAATAATCTTCATCTGAATCAGAAGTAGTTGTTTGATCGTATTGGGGATTAGGAACAGGTGTCAATATACCCGATTCCTCATCGTCTGAATTATCATCGTCTAAAATTTTAGAAATGTCGATTAATTGTGAATTGTTTGTTGACATTTTTTGTTGAAAATTATGATGCAAAAATGTTTATTTTTTCAACAAAAATTTATTTTTATTTATAATTCAACAAATTAATCAAACCAAAAAAACAAATAATTTATTCATCATTCAAAATACATTTCACAACAATAATTAAAGTTTTTTGTTCGTTCAATTACCAAAACAAATATTTTATTTTTGAGAAAGAGTGACACATGAAAACAACACATCTTTTCTTATTTTTGAAAGAGCCGTTGATTTTTTCAATGTTTTTTCCATTTTAACGGGAATGAAAGGCTTATTTTTCTTTCTCACCACAAGTTTTGAAATTACATTTTTCCATTCCGAGTCTAAATAATCTGTTGTTTGATACATCCCGTATCCATTTTCATATTTCTCTTGTTTGGAAACATTCAAAATCTTATTTTGAAAGAATTTTGGCTTAATATATCTTGATAAATCATTTGCTTTTTTTTCTTGAACAATATGACTCAGTGTTCCAGCATTATTTATGACCATTGTTTTTGTTTTCAAGTTGGAAAGTTTCTTTTTCTTTTCATTAATGAAATGTTTTAAAATACCAATATTTTCATACAATGCTTCCAATACAGATTCAAATTTCTTGAAACATAAATCAATGTAATATGCGATATCCAAAGGAAGTTGATTTTCCAATGCATAAACAACATCTTCTGCCCTTTGAGAAACTTTTTCACTGTGTATATAATCTTGTGATATATAAACATAATATACACGATCTCCTATTTTAGGTTCTTGACCAGGACTCCGTTGTTTTATTTTTTCTGCGACATGAGCGTGAGCAGGAAGTGTTTTTGATTTTTCATAAGAAGCCTTCAATGTTTTACTCATCACCAAGTCTTTGATATCATATCTATTTTCAAATAATTTTCTCATACAATCTATACAAGCAATCAAACAATTGTATTCGGGATTATCTGTTCCAAAATAGGAATTGATCATTCTGTATCCATATTTTGAAGCAATAGAAAGTGTTCCCCTCTTTATAATATCCAATCCTTTTGTTGTTTTGACTTTGGATTCTACTCTGTTATCAATGTGTTTTGGTTCATAACTCCAAGCCAAATAATGTTTTTTTCCCATCAACAAAAAATTTCTACACGTTTTTTCATTTTCTAAAATTAAAACTTTTTCATTCAACAATGATTTCCAATAATCATTAATGCTGTCTGAAATAATATTAGATGCTTCAGATGCTGCCTTAATATTATCCCAACTGAATCTCAATCCATTGTAACACAACATGATAGAATCGGTATTATGAACAATTAAATTACCAATGCCTGATTGAAATGTTTGGTTTGATGTTTCAAAATCATAAACAAACAATGAATCGCTGTTTTTCAAGTATGTGTCTGTGATGTCTGTTATTTTTTGAACTTTGTTTTCTTCTTTGAATAATGTTGTCAATTTTGAATGATCATATTCAATGGTCAAGTCCAAAATCAAAATGTATTTTTCAATATCATCGATTAACATTTGTTTGACTTTAATATGTCTACATCCAAGTGTTCTCAAAATTCTATTAAATTGTTGACATATCAAAGCATTTTGAAAAGAAAATTCAATTTCATTTGGGTTTGAATCGGATAACGATCGATACGATGAAATGTACCCTTTTATGAATTGTTCACACGAATGTCTATCTGTTTGTAAAAACAATTCTGGTATTTTGCAATTGACACAAACAACCAACAATGAATCAAATAAATCATGTTTACTTGAATTTGATTTTGTTACTTTGAGTTGATTTTTTTGATTCTTGTTTGAAAAATTAAACGAGCAACCATATTTGATTATTTCTGTCCAAAATATTTTTAATTGCCTCAACACTGAAGCATTATCATTTTCAAACATTATATATTTTTCTGTTGAAACAGATTTTACATAAACTTGATTATTCAAAAATGAATAAACACAAAATCCAATGATCCAATAAAATTTATCTTGTTTGCTTTCAATCAAATCGAAATCAAAAATATTCTCACTTGAAAAATCAAACAACTCATTGTTTTCAACTTTTAATTTTTTTGCCATCAAATCAATGGAACTTGGTTGATTGATCAAATAAGATGGTGTGACCTTGTTTCCAAATGAATCCAATAAACTATGATCTTCGGTTACATCCACAATAGAAGTATTGGTTTGAACTCGAAGTATTTTCTTTTTCCTCAAGTCAATATCATGTTTCAATATTAAATTAACTTTTGACCAACCCTCCGAAGACCATATATGTAAATCCAAACATTGACAGTTCATGATATATTTTTGGGATGATGATTGGTATAACCATTGAAATCCAACTTTCTTGTGAAGATATTCACATACATTTTCCACTGTTTCAATAAAAATATTCTTGTTGTTTTTGAAAACAGAAGGCATCGAACCAGTAACACTATCGCCATATATGATTGTAATGTTTTTGACTTTTTCTTTGATGATTGGGGGAAGTTTTTCAAAATTGTCTTTGAAACTTTTTTTAGCTTGAACCACAGTTTGATCAATAATATCTCTTCCTTGTGCAGTAACACATTGTGAAATTGCTTTCTCTGCAATCATTCCAAACTTTGCAGCCAATGCACCATAAAATGAATTCATTAATTTTTTAATTGCCAATTGTTTCTTGTCAAGTAATTGATATTCCAATGATGTCTCATCATATTTTTCCATTTCTTTTTTGACAGATGATCGGAGTTTTCCCAAATTGGTTAGAATTTTTGGGTAGATGGTGTCTTTGGTTTTTTTGAAATAGTGGACTTCATCATCTTCTGTTGTAATTTTGAAATAAGAATTTGGATTCATTCTCAATGCTTCTTTTTCAGTCATCAATGTTGAAATACAAAGATTGTATGCTCTCATGATAGAAGGATACAATGATTTATAATCCAGTGTAGAAACCAAATAATCATAATTTGCAGTTACTGGTTCTAAAACACGAGCACCCTGATAACCACTTTCATCATCGATATTTTCATCCAATAAACTATCACCCATATCATAAGGATCACGATCAATAATGAAATTGTCCTTGTGTGATTGATACACACTATAGTTCCATATTTTAATTTGTTGACCACAAGACCATATGCTATCCGGTTTAGTATAAGATGTTTTTGCAAAAACAAATGTTTCTTGAACAATTTTCAATTTTTTCAATAAATCTTGAGGAAGAATGGAATCTTTGAAACCATATTCCAATATATTATTTCTCAATTTCAATGTGTCGTTCCAATTCATAATTCCTTTTTCTCCGTCATAATTTCTAAACATCAATTCATAAGGCATTTCAACCTTTTCATCTTTTAATATTTCTTTTGCCACATTGTTCAAAGAATAACTTTGAAGTTTCTTTTCCATTCTCATGTATCGATACATGTCAAAATTGATTCTTGAACGGCAATTAGGACGAAACATTTCCATGTCTTGACCAGCAACGGTCATAATCTTTGAATTGGGTTCAACGTAATTATTGATAAAATTTCCGGAGTAATCACAGAGTGTAATTGTATCGTCGTGAACATTGATATCTGGTTTTACAATTATTTTTTTATGACCCGTTTGTTTGTTTTGTTTTTTGTGAACTTTTGAACCATCTTTCAATACTCTTTGTTTTTCTTTCCGGGACACTGTTCGTTGGAAAAAGTATTTTTTTGTTTCCAATGAATTCTTTAATTTTTTATGCTTATCTTGATAATCATGAGAAGGAATATAATGATTCAAAAATTGTTTAAGTTTTAATATTAAAAACTCTTTTGTGGTTTCCAATAAACATTCCTTGTCATTTTTTCTTATTTGGTGGTATTTGTCTTTCCATGATTTTTTTGTCATCATGTGACCCGTTTCCTTTTCAACAATTTGTTTCCATTGAAAAATGAAATTATTCATTTGATGAATCCAATTTTGTTCATTTTTCAATATCTTGTTGTTTTTGCCAAACAATTCAAAAGTTTGTTTTAAAAAATTGAAAAACAAATCGTTCAAAACATATTTCTCATGATTTTCATTTGATCTTCCATCATCACCTTTTTCTTTTAAAATGTTCACCAAATTTCGATGCGTTTTGGTTTTCTTTTCATAATGTGAAATGTAAAAATGTTTGACATATTTTGGATGACTCAACCACCTTGCTCTTGTAATAATATATTTCCAATCAAAACCATCACCATTATATGTTGTAAACCAATCAGCTCCAATATTTTCAGTCATTTCTGTCATCCATTGATCAATACATTCCAATTCGCTATCATAACACTTTACAACATATCTTTGATTTTGTTTATCAGAGGGGTCTTTTGAATAATCATGCTTATAATCAAATTGTCCTACACAATATGCGATATTGAGTGGATCTGTATTTTTAATTTGCTTGTCTTCAAACAATATGTCAATATTATTAGTAATGCAAATAATACCATCATTCGGATTGAAAACGTTGGTGAACTCCATATCTTTGCATGTCCATTCGGTATCAAAAGAAACGGAAACAATTTCAGGTAACATATTCATATCATGCATTGGAATGATATCTTCAATATCGGCGTTTAATTCAATTTGAGAATAAGTAAAAAAACGTTCACATTCAGAAAATTGATTAACTTTTACCCATGAACAATAACTGGTGTCGAGCATTCCAATCAATTTTTGTTCATTGGTTACTTTTGTTTCATAAACACCAAATCCATTTATTTCATCTGTTTTCTTGATAAAATTCATTGCTTTGAACAAGCATTGATATTTATTTTTTTTCACCGGGTCTTTGACTTGATCTCTATATTTCTTGGATAAAATGCATTTCCAATCATTCAATAAAGTTTGGTTTGAAAATGAAAATTTAATATATCTGTGTGTCTTTCTTGTTTCATGATCATGTATTTTTTGATTGGTTGTCAAATCAGTCTTTACATCACTTTCCCAACCAAAACCTTTCTTTCGAACTACAACCTCATAAGATATGGCAGCACTCTTTGCTCTCTTGTCTAAATTGTCAGCCCAATCACAAAAATTATCCAGCATAAAATTATAAAGCCTTACAACATCCATTTCTCCATAAGTATCATCTATTCCAACATAAAAATATGGTCTGAATCCATGAATATAAAGAGTGCAACTCTGATTTTGATCCGATATGCAATCAACTACAGCTACCATATTACTTGGTGTTTTTGGATAATATTGTGTGGATTTACAATATTCATAAAAAGATAAAACATTTTTCTTTTTGTATTTTTTAAATGTGGTTGTTTCTTCTTCTTCCATATCATCTTCATCATCTAAAATCATTTCCATTTTCCGTTCTGAATTTTTTAACTGATCAAATGTTCGATTACAATCTCTCGGAACCATTTCATTCTTTCTTTTCAAGTCATAAAAATCATAAAAACATGGCATAAAAGATTTAATTTCAATGTCTTTGATAAACAAATATAGTGGACATTTTATTTTTGAAACAGTGGGCCTCATATCATAAATATCATTCATTATTTTTGGCTTCATTAAAGAAGTCCATTTTGTTTGGATTGAAATAGACATTTTTAAGGTATTGATTTATGTATTTTATTTTGTTTTTTGAAAAATGAAAAGTGTGAAAAAAATAAAACATTTTATATGAAAAAACATATTAAAAAAAGATAACTCCATGATTTTGAAAAATGAAAATAATTTCATTGAAAAATAAATTATAAAATAATGAATTTTTATTTAAATTTTTGAATTTAATTAAGTAAATTTTTTGTTTGATTTTAATCTAGCTGATCTTCTAGGAGTTGATGTGGAAAATGTTTGACTCATTTTTTTAGATTTTGGTTTTGTTTCTCTTAGATTTTCCAAGTAATCTTGTTTCGCTTGCCTCATTTCTCTTTCTTCATCCTGTTGTCTTTCATATTCTTGTTGTTCATAATATTGATTCAGTGCCTCGTCTTCATCTTCCATGTCTGTTGTCAATCCTAAATTAATTAAATCATCATTTTCGTTTTGAATTTTTTTATTTTTCAACATTCTTTGATATGCTCCTGATGGAATTTTAGACTTTGGTGTTGTTTTTTTCAAAGAAGATTTTGGTTTTTTTGCGTTCATTTCAGATTCCATCAAGTTTGTTTTTACTGCTCTTTTCTTCATTTTTTGCATTCTTTCTTTTTTTTGTTTTTCAATTCTAGACATCGGGTCTTCAGGTGTTTTCGTCTCTGATTGTTTTTTTTCTTTTTGTTGAGTTTTTTTTGCTATTTTTTTGCCATCAACAACTTTTGCTTTTGTTTTCTTTGCACCCTTTCTCTTTTTGGTAGGTTTTTTCTTTTTTGTGGTGGTTTTCGTGGTTGTTTTTTTTGGTTTGTTTTTATTCAATGCTCTCTCTTGTCTCTTTTTTTCTCTATAAGCTTTTTGTTGAACCTTTGCATCTTTTCTGTCTAAAATTGCTTGTTTTTGAATGACGTCTCTCATGTGAATAGTTGTTGATTTGTATAAATCTCTAAAGAATTTCACAACATGATACGAACACGTCTTTTCCTCACTTGGTCGTTTTCCTCCAAATCCACTATTTTCATCAATGTGTTGTTTTACCATAGAATATGTTGCAGCTGCAATTGAAACGCTTTCGCTGGTCAATATTTTCTTGATGTAATATCTTGTCAATTCTATTGTTCTTCCTTTGTTTTGAAGTTTTTCGCGTTTGTCTTTTTGTTTTGGAGTTTCTTCAATTTTCATCTTTCCAAATATTCTTGCCAATGCATTGTATTTTGAGCACTCAACAACATTTTTTCCATGTCCTCCAAAAATCAAATTGATCAAAGGCATGTTCATCATGACAGGAATGGAACCTGCGCTGATTATCGAACTTATTTGGTAATCGTAATTGGTTGGGAACTTCAATTTTGATTTTTTTTCTGAAACAAATGAACTTGCCAATTTGTTCTCATTCTTTTTTGCATAAACACTTTGTGTTCTACCTTTTCCTATTCTTGAAACTTGTTCTGGTTTGAATAATCTGACAATGTCATTTGAAAACACAATTTTTCTTTTCTTCTCTGGCACATATCCAGTTTCTCTTTTTTGTACTCTCTTTTTGCCATTAACTGTTTTGTATGTTTTTTTACCAACCAAGGCTTTCTTTTCCTTGAGTGGTCTTGTCATTAAAACACCAAATTTCAAATTCAATAATGCTTCGAATGATCCTGGCAAATGCACATAACGATGAATACTGTTTGGTTTTCCTCTGTATAATTCTCTTGCAATCGGATTGATTGTCACAGAAGAAGAATAATGTTTGTTGTTCACATTTTGACTAGTTGATTTCTGTGCAGATTCATCTTTTGTATTTTTGTAAGCAAACCCCCACAAGTATTTTGCTGTTTTGGAAGCTCTTTCTCTAAAAAGTTCAAGCTTGTATGTGTTTTCTTCAGACAATTTTTCCATCTTCTTTCCTTCTAACATTTGTTTAATGTCCATGTGCATGTCATCCAAAATGCTGTAGTAATGTTCAGATAATTTTGTTTGATCCTTTCTGACATAAATGTTATAAATGTCTGAAGTGATTGTACTGACAAACTTAGAAACTTTACTGGTAGCTTGATGATTCATATAAGCCATTTCGTCATTTTTTCTTCTTCTGCTTTCAAACTCTTCTCTGTTCATGAAGTTTACAAGATTTTGTGATCTATATTTCAATTTAACTCTATCCAAATTGGTTGATGCATATTGATCATAATACTTTGCAAAATCCATTTTCTCTTGGAATTTCTTCATCAAATCTGTGATTTCATCATATGTTTTCTTGAACAACAATTGAAGAGAATCCACATAGTTTTCCAGTTGGTTTTTGACAATAGTTGCAGGGAAATTCTTTTTTCCATCCAAACTATGACCAGTTCTCAAAGCTTCAGTAATTTTGGATTTGAGTTTGGTGATCAAATCTTTTGCAATGTTGAAATCAGTTCTTTCTTCTTTGATTTTAACATAAGCTTCTGTTACACCATCTTTCAAAATGACTTGTTCAACTCCAGCAACTTTGACTTTTTGTTTTATGGTTCTGACATTTCCCTTCTTGTCTTTTCTTTTAATTGTTCTGACTTCTGTACTATCATCATATTGATAACCAACTTTTTCCATCAAAGATTCTAATACAAAATGATAATCTCTCAAAAAATCATAAAATTTGGAGAAAAATCTTTTTTTGTCATCAGCATACTTGTACGCAATCAAAACATCATTTCTCTTTTTTTCACTTTCATCTAAAAGAGCATCACTTTTTTTATGTTCTTTTACATATTTAGAATACAAGTAAACTGCTGCTGGTTTGATTGGAACCAATTGAAACATGGATACACCATAATTTGAAATCAATTTGGTATTTAACAAAGCTGCGATCGTTCCGTTAATTGCGATGGATTTGTCTTGAGAAAATAATTCACGTTCCATTCCTTCTTCCTTTAAACCAGAATAATCTTCCAATTTTAATCTTGAATAAACATCAACTGATTTTTTCCTTTGTTTTCCATTCTTATCAAGATTCAAATAATCATATAAATCAAGATTAGTATCTCCGTCTTTCAACTCAGCCCCGTTTCTTAAAGCATCGATATATGTGTTTTTACCAAAACCAGTCTTGAATGATTCAATAAATTGATTTTTAGGTTCGACTCTTGAAATCTCTTGACTTCTGTCAGCTAAATAACGTTTATTACCTAGCATTTTTTAATTTTGGATTTGTTTGATTGTTTATGGGTGATATCCAAAAAAGATTGTTAATGATTTGCCAAAATAATTTTTTGAATAAAATATTTGCTTGACTGATTTTTTATTATAATTGATAAAAAAAATTAAAATTTTGAACCACACTTCTTTTTCAAAATTTTCAAACAGCAGCTTGTAAAAAACGACAAAAACATTCGACACAATTCTAATAACCCGAAACATTACATATTTATCAACCGTCCAAAAATTAAAATTATGATCAACAAATTATCACAAAGGCGCCAAATGATTCGTTTTTGATTTTCAAAGCGCAAATGAATTCAAAAGAATGATTTTTATTTATTTTTTAATCCATTTTTTATATCAATTGATCAATCAAATCAATGTTTATAATTATTTATTTTGAATTCAGTTTTTAAAATTCTGTTCAAGTGATTTTGTTTTTGGTACTTTGAAAAATCCTATTAATCAATTTTAATGACGCTTTTTTGATTTTGAGTAATATAAAACACAAACTCAAAATAATAAAACATGGATGACGAAAACCAACAGGACAAAAAAAAACAATCGCAAAAGAATTTCAATCATTCGACTGAAAATCAACAATCCAAAACTATAAAAATAAATTATCCAAAAAATAAATATCATGACAAATTTGAAACATTTTCAAATTCTCATTCTCCTCCACAAAACCCATACTACAATGAAAATCAATCTTTATCCAAATCCTGTCCGACTGACCATTTGATGGGAAATTGTGATGAAAAAATCAATCAATCGATTCATTTTTCAAATTCAAGTTCGCATGACATTATCAAATCATTGGAAATTGAAAAAAATAATTTTGAATTGTTTTATAGAAATCATCAAAACAGAATGAGCATTGACAATTCATTGATAAACATTAAAATAATATCAGAAATCAAAGCGTGTCAAAAGTACATCATTCAAAACGGGTTTGTTGAAATGATTTTGTTTGTTTTTTCAGAATGTGTATTTTTTAATTCATTGATAGAAGATATTTGAGAAAAGATACATCAAATTCAATGTTTCAATTTATTTGGAGGACTTACAATGATGACAATAGATACAAGACTATTGAATTCATTGAAAAAGTGATTTCTGATTTTTTATATTATTTTCAAGACAAGAGGGATCAATTGATTGAATATGATTTATTGAAAATTATGAAAGATATTGAAAAGTGCAAAGATGGATTGAGACAATTGGAAATAACTTATCAACAAGATGATATTGTTCCTGCCAAAGTAAAATTAATCAATCAAAAAATAGACAAGTTTTTGTTGCTTCATTCAAAAGATTTGAATGGTAGAGAATATTAATGTATCACAATGTTTTAAAAATATAATTTTTATTTGCTTGAACATTTTTTAAAATTCAAAATTATGTTTTTTATTTTTAAAATAATTTAATTTCTTCCATGTTTCAAGACAATAATGTTTTCATTCATATCAGATGAAAGTGAACAATGTTCATATGATAAAATCGCGTTTGTGTTGTATAACAAATGAACAATGTATTTTTCATCGGAGAAATCCTTGTCCAATTGTAATTCCAATGTGATATTTTCTTTGGTTGAATCAACTCCTCCTGTATACCAACTCTTCTTTAACATTGTGGTCAAAGGAATCGTATACATGTTCCATGCTGGAGCATTCAATCCAGCTTGCATATTGGTCAAATCTCTGAACAATGAACCAGGTCCTTCGTATCTAACCTTTGATCCATAGTATAATTTAACATGACAAACTGGTTCAGTGTTTAATTCAGTGTTGTAATTGAAATGATTGTTGTGACAATGATTTCCTCTTGTTTGAACTGCAAAATGAAGCGCACGAAGCACTCCGCTTGCGTTTATTGGAATTCTTGCTTTGGATACTTTACTTTGTTCAACTGAAATTCCTTCAAAGCAATTGACTAATTTGTTTTCGGTGCTTATTTTTTCAATGTTTGCAATGTTTGCTTGGTGGATCAAGTGTTGGAAAGTGATTAATTTTACTCCAATATCGCATTCTTCAATTTGTTTTTTATCGCATGTTTTGATTACTTTCACGCTACATGATGTTCTGTGAAGTAATCTCTTTAGTGGTTTTCTCTTTAAGCAAACTTTTAGTTTTTTCTTTTGCACATGATTCAAAAATATTGAATCTCCTTTGCTGTGTGAAAATAAGAATGGCAATTCAACATATAATTTAGTCTTTCCAATAGAATCGATAATGCCTTGGTTTATGCTTTTGTAGAATCCCAGCATGTTGTAGTTCTTTTTTCCGTATGAAACATACAATTCATGGAAGATATGGATTGCATTACCAGTTAAGGTTTGCATGGTGTTGTGTTGTTTTAAACTTACAGTGTCGATTGCAGCCAATGCGAATCCTTGTGTGTATAATGCAGCATCCTTTTGACAAATTTGTTCCTTCTGTCCAAATACACATTTCGGGTCAACATGGCACTTTATGTACTTATTTTTATTACATTCGCAATCGGATGAACATGATGAGCTTGATGAACTTGAACAATCAAGGAATTTTTTGTAACCATTCTTTTTTGGACAATATGAGCTACATGATGAACTCTTTGGACAATCTTTTTCATCAGATGAATCTCCAATATGATGTCTTTTTCCCTTTCTGTCATAAATGTGTCCATTTTCATTATCGTAACATAATCTAGTTTTCAAAACAGGAATTGACATGGATAATCCTCTCTTTATGTTTTTCTTACAATCATGACCAACGATTCCAGGTCTTGACCATTCTAAATATGCATTTCCTAAATAATTTGCAATAACATCAACATCGAATTCATATTCCAAATTGGATGAACTTGTTTTTGAATTGTGGGAACACATTATTTCTGAAGCAGAAATGTAATTTGGTTTTTGAGATTGGAACAACAAGTCCAAGTATGCACCATAACCCTTTTCTCCATTTGGGATTCTAAACTCAGCAATATACTGATCGTTTAAGATTTCTGACCTTGTGACAGCATCATAATATTGTTTGCAATCTTCGCTTGTTGATGATGTATAAGACTTTGACATTGTTTTATTTTTGTGTATATTTATGGAACGTACAAATATGTCAATGGATATTTCGTTTTTTATTATTAATTAACAAAAAATTTATATTTTCGAATCGTGTTTTTTATTATAAATGATTTAAATTTTTCTTGGAACAAAATTATTTTTCAAAAAACGAAACAAAAAACAAAAAAAAACAATCATAAAAAACTACAAAGCAAACAGTCACAATTGAAAATACGAGACAATAATAAAAATCAACTTTTTTCATTCAAAAAAATCACTTGACAACAAAACTGTTTTTTTAAATAGCA
>Ga0307933_1000479_pt1 | contig 37441 bp, 38 predicted proteins | sample OrgLakmetageno88_FD_201811 | JGI IMG/M metagenome (GOLD analysis project Ga0307933, IMG submission 201811) | Saline water microbial communities from Organic Lake, Antarctica - #88 | ecosystem: Environmental > Aquatic > Non-marine Saline and Alkaline > Saline | place: Antarctica: Organic Lake... | reverse complement strand
TGGACGGAACGGTGAAACAGGCCTGCATGTTACGTGTGGTTGCGGGCATGGACATCGCCATGCCGCCTGCCGGGCAGGCCCGCGATGCATGACGCGGATCTGATCGTGATCGGCGCTGGCCCCGCCGACATGGCTGCGGCGCGGCGCGCAGCAGAGTGCGGGCTTGCGGTGCTTTTGCTGGATGAGCAACCGGCGCCGGGCGGACAGATCTACCGCGATGTCGAGAGGGCGAGCCCCCTGCGCGGTGATATTCTAGGTGCGGACTTTACCGACGGTCTGGCGCCGACCAAGGGGATCGAGCGTGCAGGCATCACCCACTTGCGGGGTGCGGTCCTATGGCAGATCGAGAACGGCCACCGCGTCGACTTCAGCCAGGGGGGCGTCGCCGCTATGGCGGTCGGCCGACATATTTTGCTGGCGACTGGCGCGTTAGAGCGGCCTATGCCGCTGCCGGGGTGGACGCTGCCGGGTGTCATGACGGCGGGGGCCGCGCAGATATTGCTCAAGCAGTCTGGTATCGTCTGCAGCAATGCTGTCCTGATCGGATTGGGGCCACTTCTCTACCTTGTCGCGGCGCAGATGGTGCGCGCGGGCACGCCGCCCAAGGCGCTGGTCGAGACGCAGACTGCGTGCAATCTGGCCCATGCGATGCGCCACCTCGGCGGCGCGCTGCGGGGCTGGCGCTATCTGATTAAGGGCCTCCGCCTGCTTTGGGAGCTGCGCTGTGTCGGCGTCGCGCGCTATGCCGGCGCGACCAAGATTGCGATCGATGGCGACATTTCTGCGCAGGCGGTCACATTTCAATGCGGTGCCCAGCGGCACAGGACCCCCTGCGAGACGGTGCTGATGCATCACGGTGTCGTGCCCAATACGCGGGCGGCACTGTCGGTCAACATCCCCCATGTTTGGGACGCGGGGCAGCAATGCTTTGCGCCTCAGGTCGATGAATGGGGTCGCACCAAGCTGCAAGGTATATCCATCGCTGGGGACGGGGCCGGTATAGGCGGTGCCAAGGCGGCCATTTGTGCGGGTGAACTGGCCGCACTCGCCGCTGCGTGTGACATGGGCAAGCTGTCCGAGGAGGCGCGCGATAGCGCCGCACGCCCGGTGCGCAGGCGGCTTAGGTACTGAACGTACGGCGCGGCCCTTTATAGACCGCGCCTACCCGTCTCATGTTGGCGCCTTGTCTCCGGCCGACGGCACCATCATCTGCCGCTGCGAAGAGGTGACCGCTGGCGACATTTGGCAGATGGCTCGGCTGGGTTGCCAAGGGCCGAACCAGACGAAAGCGTTTTGACGGCCGGGCATTGGCGTCTGCCTAGGCCGCTAATACGGCTTGTCGGTGACGCAGATCCTGTCGGACGCAAATGGAATGACGCCGGGCGAGGTTGGATACTACCGCATCCGTGCGCCGCTCAAACCCGTAACTCTCGGAGAGGTAGCCAACATGGCATCCGACGAGGAAGACGGCGTTTCGGTCGGTCCGCTCGCCAGTTGACCACAGCCGAAAAAGCGTTTGATCTTGCAGGCCCGGTTTTGCGCGTTCGCCATTGCCGCTGCCGCTGCATGGGAAATCCGCAGACGCTTGGACGAATCAAACGGCCACCAAGCGCTGACGGTCATTATGGAAAATTCAGATCATTCTGCTGCGCAAACCGAAGGTGCTGGTCAAAATCCACTGCGCCAGCGCGCCTGCGTATCCAGCAGAGTACCGGACTGCTCTGAGACGCGAGCAGGGCGCCCTTCATTCATCTTGGCCCAAATATTTAACTAGGCGCTTAGATCCGCAGGAATGGCTGTGCAAGTCTGGGCACCCAACTGCTAAACCTAAGTGGCGCGTCTGTTGCGGCAAGGCAGATGCAATCTTCGGCGTCATCCGCGACGGGCGTGTGATCCAATTCCTCATCCGCGATTTCGATATCGCCGCGGGCAAACCTGCCCCCGTCGTCAACAAACGCGCCTTGCAGGACCAGTGTCAATTCGATGCCGCGATGGCCGTGGTTAGGCACAGCTGCGCCTGCTCTTATGTGCAATAGCCGCGCGGTCGCGACACCTTGGATTGGTAGGATCGCTTGGCGCACTCCCAGACCGACGGGGCGCCATTTTATCGCGTCCAGATCACCGCCGACATAATCCTGCAACGGTGCGGGCAGCACGCCGCGCGTGCGAGGCGCCCGGACCTTGGCCGCGGTCGCCGATTTTGCCGCAGCAAGCGCGGCCGCCATACTACCGGGCTCCATGCTTGGGAGTTCGCTATGTTCCAGCAGCGAGCCGCCGATACTGTCGTACGCACCCAAACACGCGCGGCACTCGTCGCAGAGCGAGACGTGGGCGGCAACCGTCAGGCTGAATGCCTCTGGGAGAGTCCCGGCCGAGTAAGCCATCAGGAGCGAGTCGGTGAGGTGATGCGCGATGTTATGTGTCATATGCTTCAATTCATTGCATGGCGCAGGCGGTCCAGCGCGAGGCGGATTCGGGATTTGATCGTGCCGAGGGGCAAGCCCGTCTTTTCGGCGATCTCGGAATGGCTGAGATCGCCAAAATAGGCCGCCTCAATCAGTATCTTTTGTTTGGGTGGCAGCGCGGCAATGGCTACGGCCAGTTGCGCACTTTCCTCCTCCAGTGCCAGCCCGTCGGACTGGTCGGGTACTGTATCGGGGCCCCAAACCACATCCTCGGGCTCGGGACGGCGGGCTTTGCGCAGTGCGTCAATACGGCGGTTGCGCGCGATGGTAAAGATCCACGTGGCGGCGCTGGCGCGGGTGGGGTCAAACAAATGAGACTTTTGCCAAAGCGTCGCCATCACGTCCTGCGCGCACTCCTCGGCAAGTGCCGCGCTAGCACCTGACTTCATCAAGAAGCCTTTTACGCGCGGCGCGAAATGACCGAAAAGTTGCGCGAACGCCGCCTCGTCCGATTCGTCGCGGATGCGTGCTATGCATGATGTCCACAGACTGTTTTCAGCGTTTCGGTCGTTTTTGGGCCTGTCGTGATCGAGCCGGTCTGTGGGCACGGGACGGAATCCTGAAATTTGGACGCTCAACGCACGCGAGCGCGGCAACAATGCCGCGGGCGCACACAAGAACGATGCCAGCCTATTGTCAGGGGTGTCAATCATACAAAACATACAACCAATACGCTAGACAACGCGCATTGGATCACCAACGCGTGGGAAAAGCGCGTCGGTTTGAACGAATTTCGATCCGAAACCGCGCCGGATGCGTAACTCACCGTAACGATCAGAACAAAACGGATAACCTGCCTTATGCCATTTGAACTACAGCTCGCCCCACGGCGCAAGATCGCGATCGTCGGAGCAGGCATATCAGGGATGGGCGCGGCCCACCGCTTGTCGGCCGACCATGATGTCACACTCTATGAGGCTGCAAATCGCCTCGGTGGACATGCGCGCACTGTTATGGCCGGAAAGCGTGGAGATCAGCCGGTCGATACCGGTTTCATCGTATTCAACTACGCTAATTACCCTCATCTGGCGGATTTGTTCGCAGAGTTGGACGTGCCTGTCGTGCCCAGCAACATGAGCTTTGGCGCCTCAATAGATGGTGGGCGTCTCGAATATGGGCTGGACGGTGCGCGCGCGGCGTTTGCCCAGTGGCGCAATCTGGCGCGGCCTGCTTTTTTGCGAATGTTGCGCGATATTTTCCACTTTAACGCCAATGCTGTGCAGGCCGCGCGCGGCCGCGACATGACCATCGGCGACTTGCTGGTGCATTTGCGCACGGGCCCGTGGTTTCGTGACTACTACCTGCTGCCGTTATCAGGTGCGATCTGGTCGACCCCGACTGACAAGATTCTCGACTTCCCTGCCGAGACGATGATGCGTTTTTTTGAGAACCACGCGCTGCTAGGGTATGCTGGTCAGCATCAATGGTACACGGTCGAGGGCGGATCGACGCAGTATGTCACCCGGCTTGAGGCGCATTTGCGCCGGATGGGCGCGCAGCTGCGCATTAATTGCCCGGTTCAGGCCGTGCGGCGGATGCCGGGCGGTGTTCAGATAAAGGCGCAAGGCAGCTGGGAATATTTCGACGAGGTTGTCATGGCGACCCATTCCGACGACAGCCTGCGCCTATTGGATGATCCCAGCGCGGACGAGCGCCGCCATCTGGACGCCATCAAATATCAGCCCAACGATATCGTGCTGCATTCGGACGCGTCGATCATGCCGCGCCGGCGCGCTGTCTGGTCGTCGTGGAACTACACCGAGGACCGCGCCAAGACTGATAGCCGTATCGATTTGACCTATTGGATGAACAAGCTGCAGCCGATTCCGATGGATGACCCGCATTTTGTAACGCTGAACACCACGCGGACGATCCGTGAGGATCTGATCCATGACCGCGTCACACTGCGCCATCCCGTTTATGACCATGCCGCACTGACGGCGCAGGGGCGGATTGCCGCCATGAATGGTGCTCAGAGCACTTGGTTTTGTGGCGCGTGGATGAAAAACGGGTTTCACGAGGACGGTCTTGGCAGCGCCGTGGATGTGGCAGATGCTATTGCTGCGCGCGGAGTGATGGCCGCCGCATGAGCCGGGTCCGCCGTATCGCGGGCCAAACTTGGCATGGACGCAAGGGGGCGGTGCGCAACGCGTTCCGATACTCCGTTGATTATGTCCTGCTGGAGGCCGAGGGGCCGATTGAGGCGCCGCGCCTCTTCGGCCGCAACGCGCGCGGTCTGGCCAGCCTGCACGACGTTGATCATGGCGGTGCGCCGCATCAGGGCGCCGGCGCGCGCTGGGTGCGGCAGGTGCTCGCCCAGTATCAATTGCCCTCGCCAGCGCGGATCGAGCTACTGGCACAGCCGCGTATCTTGGGCCACGTGTTCAATCCAGTGTCGTTCTGGCTGTGCCGTGACGATCAGGGCAGTCTGCGGCAAGTCATCGCAGAGGTCAGCAATACGTTTGGCGACCGGCACAGCTATTTGTGCAACAAGGCCGATGGATCAGTGATTGAGGCACGCGACACCTTGGCAGCGGCCAAGATATTTCATGTCTCACCTTTTCAGGAGGTCGCTGGTGCGTATGAGTTCCGCTTCGATCTGCGCGAGGATCGTATCGACATTCGCATCGACATGACGGGTGGAGATGGCGGCGTCATCGCCACGTTAACAGGGCCGGTGAGTGCGCTGAGCAATCGGGGCCTGCTGGCGGCGCTGCTACGGCGCCCCCTTGGGTCGCGGCGGGTTCTGGCACTGATCCATTGGCAGGCGCTGAGGTTGTGGTGGAAGGGTGCCACATATCACCCCCGGCCCGAGCCGCCCGAGCAGGAGGTATCCAAGTGAGCGCCGCACCGCGCCTGCCAGCCTATTCGCTCTTCGCTGCCTTTGTCGCGGCGGCGGGGCTGCCAATCTATATTCATGCGCCCAAGTTTTACGTCGATGAATACGGCGTGTCGCTGGCGCTGCTTGGCACCGTCCTGTTCGCGTTACGGCTGATAGATGTTGTGCAAGATCCGCTGCTGGGCCGGCTTGCTGCGCGAACGCAACGCTGGCGTGCCGTGACCGTCGCAATTGCTGGTGCGGCGATGGCGGCGGCCATGGTCGGGCTCTTTGCGGTGACGCCGCCCGTCGCGCCGATCTGGTGGTTCGCCCTGATGCTGACTGTGGTCTTTTCCGGGTTCAGCTATCTGACGATCTGTTTCTATGCCCAAGGGGTTTCAGCTGCTGGCGACTTGGCGCAATCGGGCCATTTGCGGCTGGCGCGCTGGCGCGAGACTGGCGCGCTACTGGGCATATGTGCGGCATCGGTCGCGCCAATTCTGTTGGGTGGGTACGGTGCATTTGCCTTTGCATTCGCGGCGCTGGGCTTCGTCGCGCTTTTAGTGATGTGGGGCCAGTGGGGCCGCGCATCAATCCCGTCCGAAGGCTTTGGCCCCGTCCTGCGCGACAGTATATCGCGTCGCCTTTTGCTGATTGCGCTGGTAAACGCCGCGCCGGTCGCCGTCAGTTCGACCCTGTTTCTCTTTTTCGTCGAAAGCCGCCTCGGTGCGCCGGGATGGGAGGGGCCACTTTTGTTGGTGTTTTTCTTATCGGCGGCGCTGGCTGCACCTCTGTGGGGGCGCGCGGCTGAACAGTGGGGTGCCAAACGGACGCTGCTGGCGGCGATGGTGCTGGCCATAGCGGCTTTTGGCTGGGCCGCATTGCTGGGCACGGGCGATACTTGGGCCTTCGCCGCCGTTTGTGTGGTGTCGGGCGCGGCTGTCGGCGCGGACCTGACCCTCCTGCCTGCGATGTTCGCACGGCGCATGGCCGATATCGCGCCAGGGGCGAGCGAGGGATTCGGCCTGTGGTCGCTCGTGTCGAAACTGACGTTGGCACTGGCCGCTGTCGCGCTGCTGCCGGCGCTGGAGGCGGGCGGGTTTCAGGCGGGGATGCAGAACGATGAGACGGCGCTGCACCTGCTGACGCTGCTCTATTGTGCGTTGCCTTGTGTGCTGAAGCTGGTGGCGATTGCGCTGTTGGCCACGACACATCTTCCCAAGGAGGAGACAGGATGAGTATGATTTTATGGTTCCTTGCGAGTGCGGTAACCTGCGGCTTTGCGGTATGGCTGAAACATCGCCTCGCAAGCTTTTCCGCGCAAACCGTCAACGATTACGCAGGGACGTCCCCTGTGCTGGACCTGCGCACGCATCTGTCCGGTCGCATCAAATGCCATGGTGTGATTTATGGCCCGCTGGGCCGGGTTGCGTCGCGGTTTGATGGAGATTTTGTTGGGCATTGGACTGGGGATACCGGCACGCTGAGTGAGCGCTTCACCTATGATAGCGGGACGGTACAGGATCGCGAATGGAGGCTGGCGCTGGGGCGCGGCGGCACCCTGACCGCCGAGGCGGACGATCTGGACGGCATCGGGCATGGCCAGGTGACCGGCGCTGCACTGGTGCTGCGGTACCGCATCCGCCTACCGGCCGAGGCGGGTGGGCATGTCTTGAGCGTGACTGACTGGATGTATCTGGCGCCCGGCGGAACTATTGTAAATCGCAGCCAGTTTCGTAAATACGGTATTAAGGTGGCCGAGCTAGTCGCCACGATGAAAAGGATTGATGCTGCATGACCGAGTGGGCCGGGAAACGCTATTGGATAATTGGGGCCAGCGATGGGCTGGGCGAGGCGCTGGCGCGCAAGCTGAGTGCGGTAGGCGCCGAGGTGATCGTGTCGTCGCGCAGTGAGGACAAGCTGAAGGCCTTGGCAGACAGCCTGCCGGGCCGCGCACATGTCGTCACGGTCGACGTCGCCGATCTGGACAGCGTGCGCCGCGCCGCCGAGCAGGTCGGCGAGATCGACGGCATGATCTATACCGCCGGTGTCTACTGGCCCTTTGCCGCGCAGGACTGGAACGCTGAGCAAGCCGAGGCGATGGGCAACATCAACTTCGTCGGTGCTATGCGGGCTGTGGGCGAAGTCGTGCCAAAAATGGTTGCGCGTGATGCGGGCCATATTGTCCTGACTGGATCGCTGTCGGGCTTTCGCGGGCTTCCGGGCGCAATTGGCTATGCGGCCAGCAAGGCAGGCGTGATGGCGCTGGGCGAGAGTTTGCAGGCGGACCTCTACAAGACGGGCGTGCGCGTGCAGATCGCGAATCCCGGTTTTATCAAGACGCGGCTGACCAAGAAGAATAATTTCAAGATGCCGTTCCTGATGACACCCGAAAAGGCTGCGCAGGAAATATTCGAGATGATGTGCGACGATGGCGCGACGGTGCGCCATTTTCCGCGCCTGTTTAGCTACCTCTTTCGCTTCAGCCGGATTTGGCCGGATTGGGTGTATAATCGTTTCTTTGCCAAATAGGCGTTCCATTTTTAAGGGCGCCAATTTGGTGCAGGCTGTCGATTTGGATATTTTCGCCAAGAAAAGCCTTGGACGCTGTGCCTTGCCGGTCGTCCGAAGCGTAAAGAACTGGACAATCGGCGTACAGTTTCGCAAGATCGCGCAAATTGGGCTAGGGTCCATCTGGGCGCGAAACTGGGGATATTTGCCATGACTGGAACGAATCTGACACGGCGCAAGGCGCTGGGCACATTGGTCGGCGGTGCGGCAGCGTTTCCGCTCTGGGCGCGATACACCCATGCGCAGACATCTGCTCCGATCAAGGTAGGGTTTCAGGTTCACCGGACCGGCGTTGGGGCCGCATATGGCAGGTGGTATGAGCGCACCGGCAATGCGGCGGCCAAATTCATCAACGACGGTGGCGGTATCAATGGCCGCATGGTCGAGCTGGTGCCTGAGGACGATGGCACCAACCCCAAGCGCGGGGCGGAGTTGATCGAGAAATTCGCCAACCAGCATAAGTGTGACATCGCTTATGGCACTTTGTTCAGCAATGTTGTCATCGGCTCGGCGCCGCGCGCGGGCGAGCTGAAGCTGCCCTATTTCGTGGTGTCCGAGGGGCATCACGTGGCCAGCGGGATGCTGAACCGCTACACACTTCAGCCTGGCATAACCGATGTCAAAAGTCAGGTTCTGGCGATGGCGCCTTACGTGGCTGAAAATCTGGGCAAGAAGGTCACGATGATCTTTCCTGACTACGCCTATGGCCACGACCACCGCGATTTCTTTACTCAAGCGATTGAGGCTCAGGGGGGCGAGGTGCTGGCGCAGATCGCGATCCCACCGAGCGAGACATCGTTTACCCGCTATTTTCCCAAAATCCCGCGCGAGACGGAGGTCGTCTATCACGTGATGGTTGGGCCATCGGTCCTGACTTTCGTTAAGGAACTGGGCGAGTTCTTTGGTGGGGCGGGGCCCGCACTCTTTGGGTTTATCGACAGCCTGGAGGCCATCGACATCAACAGTCCTGGCCTCGAATTCCTCGAAGGCTCACATTTCTGGGAGGGGATGTGCCGCTATGCGCAGCCAGACCAGACAGAACATCAGGCGTTCTACCGCGCTGCCGTCGGCGTCGATGATAATGGCGCGGCACTGGACAATCCCAAAAATGTCTCGGCCTATGGCCATATGTTTGGCTGCTGGACCACGCTCAGCGTGATCAAGGCGGGAATGGAGGCCGCAGGCTATCGTGGCCCGCAAGACCGTGGCGCACTGATTGAGGCGGTTGAGGCTGTGACGGATATCCCGCACAGCCGCGCCTGTCCGCCGGGGCCGATGCGTTTCAACGGGCGCACGCATCAAGTGTTTGGTGAGCAGCATATTAGCCGCGTCGAGGGCGGGCGTCTGGTGCGCGTCCACACGGCCAGCATAGAAGACACGCTGTATCCCGACGAGGTGGATTATACGCAGCAGCCGTTATGACTGTGGGTCGCGTGATAAAGCTGAGCGACTACAAAGCGCTGACCTTTGACGTTTATGGCACGCTGATTGACTGGGAATCAGGCATGATCGCCGGGCTGGCCCCGCTGACCGACCAGTTGGACTTGAGCCGCAATACTATTCTAGAGGCGCACGCGTTTCACGAAAGCACATGCCAGCGCGTAACGCCGGGAAAGAATTACTGCGATGTTCTAGCCCTCGTGTACAAGCGGCTGGCAGAGGAGTGGCGTTTGCCTGCAACGTGGCAGGACGCACAAGTCTATGGCCGGTCGGTGGAGCATTGGTCCGCCTTTCCCGACAGTGAGGCCGCACTGGCCTATCTCAAGGATTACTTCAAGCTGATCGTTCTGTCGAACGTGGATAACGCCAGTTTCGCGTATAGCGATGCCAAGCTGGGGTATCCCTTTACCGCCACTTACGTGGCGGAGGATATCGGAAGCTACAAGCCCGATGCCCGCAATTTTGACTATATGCATGAGCAGATGGCACGGCTTGACTTGACCAAGGGCGACATCCTGCACACCGCTGAAAGTATGTTTCACGATCACGCTCCGGCCAATCGGCACGGTTTGGCCAATTGCTGGATCTATCGCCGCCACGGCAAGAAGGGATTCGGCGCGACGATGAATCCTGGCGACATGCCGCATTATGACATGATGTTCCATTCGATGGCTGATCTGGTTAAGGCGCATCGCGCCGAGCTGGCAGGCTAGGCACGAAGGTGGAGCTGGGTCCCTATCTGGTGCTGGCTACGCTGGAGGGCGCCGTGATGGCGTCTGTCCTGGCGCTGACGGCAGTGGGGCTGTCTCTCGTGTTTGGTGTGATGCGGGTGGTAAACATCGCGCATGGCGAGTTTTTCATGCTGGGCGCGGTTCTGGCATGGGTCATCACGCAGATGGTGGGTGGGCCGCCTGCGATAGGGTTCGCTGTCGCGCTCGTCGCGGTGCCGCTGATGGTGGGGGTCATCGCGGTGGCCGCAGATATGACCATCCTCAAACGGGTGGATTACGATCCCGAGCGCACCATCGTTGCGACGATCGGCCTGCTTTATATCATCCAGCAGCTGACGCTGATGGGCTATGGCCCTGATGCGCACCCGGTCGAGGCGCCGTTCAATACGCGCCTTGCGCTGCCGTGGATCGAGATCAAGGACGGCATGCCTGCCCTCTATTGGCCTTGGGGTCTGAGCACGACCAGTTACAAGCTGGCGGTGATCGGCGCGGGCGCCGCTGTGCTGTGCGGTGTCTGGGCCATGATGGCGCGCACGCGCATCGGGCTGGTGATGCGCGCGGTGCAGGCTGACCGCGAAATGGCGCTGGCCTTCGGTATCCCGGTCGAGCGAGTCTATGCGATGGTTTTTGGCATCGGCGCGGCACTGGCTGCATTGGCTGGGGTCCTCATCGTACCGATCACGCAGGCGCATTACCTAATGGGTGCCGATCCCCTGCTGCTGGCCTTTACGGTCGTTATCATTGGCGGGCTGGGCAGTCTGCCCGGCACGGTGGTCGCGGCGATCCTGATCGGGCTGAGCGACGGTATCATCTCGGTCTTCTTCTCGCCTACGCTTGCCAAGATACTGGCGACGTTGCTGGTGGCCATGATGCTGGTGTTCCGGCCCCAAGGCCTCTTTGGCACGCGCGCGGTATGAGTGTGCGAGCCCGTGTGATAGCCTTGCATGGCGGGCTGCTGGCACTGCTGTTGGCGGGGCATTTCGTGCTGCCTGCGTATCATCACGGCAATCTGGCGCGCATCATGGTGTTGGCGACCTATGCGATGAGTTACAATATCGTCTTTGGCTATACCGGACTGCTCAGCCTTGGCCACGCGCTGTTTTTCGCAGCTGGGATGTATAGCATGGGCCTGAGCGTGCAGCATATGGGCCTTACTGCCGGGCCTGCGTTGCTGATCGGCGTGCTGGTGGCCACTGCCGTCGCAGCTGGATCTGGCATTCTGGCGCTGCGCACGCGCGGTGTGGCGTTCATGATCGTCACCCTGATGTTCGCGCAGGCAGGATACCTGACGGTGCTTTACTTTGGTGACTGGACACGTGGGGACGAGGGATTTGTTATCGCGCGTGGCGCCCGTGTTCTGGGGGGCATCGACCTGAGCGATGAGAGCAACCGCTATTTGGCGGCGCTCGCGCTGTTTGCGGCCGCTATGGCCGCCTGCCTTGCGCTAGTGCGTGCGCCGTTCGGGCGCACACTGGTGGCGATCCGCGAGAACGAGGCCCGCACCCGGATGCTGGGCTATGATACCTTCCGCGCCAAGCTGGTCGCAGTGACTATTTCGGGCTCGATTTCGGGCGCGGCGGGTGCGGCCTATGGTCTGCTGTTTGGCTATGTGGGCGCCAGTTTTGCGGGAGTCGAGTATTCTATCCTGCCGCTCTTGTGGGTGCTACTGGGGGGCGCGGGTACGGTGCTGGGGCCATTTATTGGGACACTCTTCATGTTCTACCTGATCGATCTCAGCTCTGATATTACGACCGCCTACATGCTGATCGCCGGTGTCACGCTGGTGCTGCTGACGCTGTTCGCGCCGCAAGGGATCATGGGCGAGCTCCGCCGCCGGCTCTGGCGGTGGTTGCCATGAGCCTCTTGAGTGCTCGGAACCTGACCAAGACCTATAACGGCGTGCGTGCCTTGGACGATGTCAGTCTTAATATCGAGGCGGGCGAGGTGCGCGGCCTGATCGGCCCCAATGGGGCGGGCAAGACGACGCTGGTCGGCATGATCTGTGGCAACGTTTTGCCCAGCGCTGGCAAGGTGATGTTCGAGGGCCGTGATATCACTCGGCTGGCGGCGCACCGGCGCACGCGGCTGGGGATGGCCTATACGTTTCAGATCACGTCGGTTTACGCACGCTTGCCACTGGCCGAGAATGTGGCGCTGGCCGCGCGCCCGCATATGCCCGGCGCGCAGGTGGCGGGGGCGGTGGATGCAGCACTGGCGCAGGTTGGGCTGGACGGGCATGGCACCGCGTTGGCGGGCGATCTGAGTTATGGTCATCAGCGGCTCTTGGAGATCGCAATGGGGTTGGTGCAGTCGCCCCGTTTGCTCATTCTAGATGAGCCGACGCAGGGCCTGTCAGAGGTCGAGATTGCGCGCTTTTTGGACCTTGTGCGGGGGCTGGTCGGGAATATGACGATCCTGCTGATCGAACATAACATGGATGTCGTCATGGCGCTGGCGGACCGGGTGACGGTGCTTGGCGCGGGCGCGCTGCTGTTCGAGGGCACACCAGATGAAGTGCGCGCTAATCCGGGCGTGCAGGCTGCTTATCTGGGTGTGGGCTGATGCTGGCGCTGGAGAACATCAGTGCCGGGTATGGTGGGGGCCGCGTGCTGCGAGAGGTATCGCTGGATGTGGCTTCAGGCGAAGTCATGTGCCTGATGGGCCGCAATGGTGCGGGTAAGACGACGGCGATGCGTAGCATTATGGGCCTGATCCCATTGATGTCCGGCCGTGTGATGCTGGACGGCGACGAGGTCAGCGCGCTGCCTGCATATCAGGTGCCGCGCGCTGGCATCGGATATGTGCCGCAGGGACGGCGCCTGTTCGCCGGGTTGTCTGTCGCGCAGAACCTGGAGATCGGGATGCGCGCGCGGCGCAGTCCGCCGGAGGTGTTGGAGGAGGTGTTAGATCTTTTTCCGCGTCTGCGCGAACGGTATCGCCAGCCAGCACAGACTCTGTCGGGCGGTGAGCAGCAGATGCTGGCAACCGCCCGCGCACTGTGCCTCCGGCCCAAGGTGCTGCTGCTGGACGAGCCAACGGAAGGGTTGCAGCCCTCAATGGTGGACGCGATCCGCGATGTCGTGGTGCAGATGCGTACGCAAGGCGTTGCGATCCTGCTGGTCGAGCAGCGCATCGACGCGGTGCTGGCCGCCGCGGACCGTGTCGCATTCATCGAGAATGGGCGACGCGGCGAGGTGGTGCCTGTGGAGGAGTTGCGCGGCGACCGGGCGCTTTTTGCGCGCTACCTAGGCGTTTAGACGACTGTGCTGGCTGCGCGCATGGATATTTTAACCAAGAAAAAGCAGGGGAGGGCAAGAAAGCGCGGCGCCTTATCCACCTAGGCCCTCCGGCATCCCGGCGACGACAAAGGTAAGCTTGGCAGGGTCCAGCAATTCGCGCGCCACGCGGTTGATCTGCTCCAGGGTCACGGCATTGACCTGGTCGTTGCGGGTGACAATGTATTCGGGAGGCAGCCCCTCCATTTGCATTTCCACGGCGATGTTTGCAATGGGCGCGTTGCCGTCGAACCGCAGGGGGTAGGCGCCGGTCATGTAAGTCTTGGCATCGTCCAGCTCGGTCTGGGTGACACCGCTCTGCTGCATCTTGGTCCATTCGTCCCTGATGACCTCAACGGCTTGCGCGACGCGGCCGTTGGATGAGGCGACCTGTCCCACCCATAGTTGCGCACCGGCCTTGTCGACGAGGTAGGAATAAACGCCATAGGTAAGCCCGCGCTTTTCGCGGACCTCCTGCATCAGGCGGCTCTCAAACCCGCCGCCACCCAGAATCTGGTTCAGTAGATATGCGGCGAAAAAGTCAGGATCGTCGCGGTCGATGCCGGGCTGGGCGAAGGTCACGACCGATTGGGGCGTCGCATACTCAATCACGCGGGTGCCACCCGGCAGGTTCAGTTGCGCATCATCCGGAAGCGCGATGTCCGAGCTGGCAGGCAGGTCCCCGATCAGATTTTTTACCAGCCCCGTCAATTCATCTGCCGTGATATCGCCGACAGCCGCGATATAGAGGCGATCCTGCACTATCGCCGCCCTATGTGCGGCGATCAGGTCATCGCGGGTGATAGCCGCGATGCTATCGAGCGTGCCATTGGTGGACGTAGCGTAGGGATGATCGCCATAGGTCTGAGCGATGAATGCGAGGGACGCGATGGCGCCGGGATCTGTCTGGTCCGAACGAATGATGGACGCGACCTGGCCGCGGACACGGTTGATGGATTTCTGGTTAAAAACTGGATCAATAAGGCTCTGACGTAGCAGGTCGATGGCCTCGTCGCGGTTTTCCGTCAAGAATCTGGCCGATACGGCGATGGTATCATCGCCCGCGCGGTAGGAAAAGGAGGCAGCTAATGCCTCGGCCTGCCGCGCGAATTCGCGGCTATCCATGTCGCCGGCGCCCTCCTCCAGTAGGCCTGTCATCAGGTTTGTCGCGCCGCGCTTGCCGGGGGTGTCCAGCGACGCGCCACCGCGAAAGCGCAGCTCAAGCGCGACGAAGGGGATGCTGTGATCCTCGATCAGCCACAGGTCGGGCCCGCCGGGTGCGGTCAGTTCCTGCACTTGGATTTCGGCCCGGGCTGGCAGCGCAAAGGCGCAAGCAATCAGGAGGGGAAGCGCGAAGCAGGTCATAAAGGGGCGGCTCATTGGACAGTCTCCGTATCGGTGGTGGCCTGATCGGGTATAGCTTGGCCGGGAGTGGCCGCTTCGGTGCTGGAGCTGTCTGTCGCGGGCGGTGTCAAATAGCCGGTCACCGAGTTTTTCAACTGGAATACATCATGGGCCGCCTCCATCACGTCCTCGGGCGTGACAGCCGACAGGATCGCCGGCCAGTCCTGAACGTCCTTGATCGTCAGTCCGGATGCGAGGGCGGAACCGTAGAGGTTCGCCAGTCCATTTACATCGTCGCGCGCATATATTTGCGCGGCGCGGACCTGCATCTTGATGCGCTCCAGCTGATCGGCGTCGACGCCGTCCTGCAGAAAGCCCTCCAGAACGGCGTCCATTGCCACCTCTGCCTCTGGCAGAGTGACGCCGGAGACAGGCACAACCGCCAACTTGATAGTGGTGTCATCCAGCGATTCACCATCATACCAGACAGAGGATTGCACGGCGATCTGAGCGTCAAATTGCAACTTTTCAGCCATCAGCGAGGTGGTGCCGCCGCCAAGAATTTCGGCCAGTACAGTCAGCGCTGCGGCGCGCGTTTGATCGCCGCTGTCCCGCTCAGGTGCCAGATAGGAGCGGATGAGATAGGGCTGCGACACGCGCGGATCCTCCATCGCGATCCGGCGCGCGGCCATTTGGCGCGGCTCTTGTGGGCGGACGCGCTTAGGCAGATCAGGGTTGGCCGGGATCGCGCCATAATAAATCTGCGCCAGCGCCAGCACATCCTCGGGCACGACATCGCCCGCGACAACAACGATTGCATCGTTGGGGGCATAATACGTGCTGTAAAAGCTCTTGGCATCCTCCAGTGTCAGCAGAGGCATCTCGTGCTGCCACCCGATTACGGGCGTGCCGTAGCGGTGGTTCAGAAATTGCGCTGCGTTCAGCTGCTCGGTAAAGAGCGCGCCGGGATTGTTTTCGACCCGCATGTTACGCTCTTCGATGATAACCTCGCGCTCGGTCGCGACGTCTTCTTCGTCGAGCCGCAGGTTGACCATCCGGTCCGATTCCATACGCATCATCAGTTCCAGCCGGTCTGCGGCGATGCGCTGAAAATAGGCAGTGAAATCATAGCTGGTAAAGGCGTTGTCGGTGCCACCCTGCTTGGCCACAGTAGCCGAAAACTCGCCGGGAGCCATCGTATCGGTGCCCTTGAACAGTAGATGTTCCAGAAAATGCGCCACGCCCGAACTGCCTGGTGGCTCATCCGCCGATCCGGCGCGGTACCAGACCATGTGCGTGACGACGGGCGCGCGGTGATCTTCGATCACAACCAGCTCAAGCCCGTTGTCGAGCGTAAAGCTGCTGACCTGATCGGCGGTGGTGTCGGGCGTGTCCTGCGCGGCTGCCATAAATGGCATCAATGACAGAAGGGCGATCGATAGGGCGCGCATGTGCTAACTCCGGTTGGGCGGTTCTGAACTTGTAATCCGCCTGATGTAGATACAGCTCGTCTTGCCCTGTTCAACCCGCGATGCCAGATCCGTGATCGCCGCAAGCCGTATGAGAAAAGTGGTTGCCCAAAAAAAAGCGCCCCGGATCATAAATTCCGAAGCGTGTTATCTAGGCATCCGGCGTGGCCGACGCGGCCCTATTCTGGCGGTGGCGAGGACGGTGTCACAACACCGCTGGCCGTCATGCGGCGCTGTTCTGCCTGACTGTCGAGCCATTGTTTCTTGTAGGCGTCAGTGTAATCATCGTTTGGCCCGATGTTGAAGATATTGACGCGGCCGTGACGCTTGCGGGCTTCCGCATCCTCGACCGCCAATTCCTGCCGTACGCCGGGTGTGACGCCAAACCGGCTGGAATAGGTCACGAGACCACCATCGGCCGCACTGATGCCGCCGGGCACGATCGCCGCCGGATTGCCGCCCAACGCCGCGATGCCTTCGGCTCGCGGATTGGGATCGACCAGATTGGCCCCGCCGGGGGTGGGCGCAGGCAGGGCGCTGTACGTTTCGGGCATCTGAAGGGGGCCGGTGGGCAGAATTGCAAACTCGTCCGGGCCATTGCCGTCGTTCTTGATACGGGTAAGTGCACCGTCGCTGCGCCCGCAGGCGGCGAGGGCGAGGATCAGAACAGTAGTTGTCAGGATGCGGCGGCGCATGAGGTCTGCCCTTTTATCGCAAAATGGTCGCTTGGTATCGCAGGCTGTTTACCGCAATCGCGCGGCAAGGTCACGCAGGCTTTTTGCCGGGGCTAAGGATGACCATGCCGAACGCTCCGATGAAGATCGAGATATCGGCCACGTTGAACGCATAGGGATTGTTCAACCCGCAGCAGGACATGTTCAGAAAGTCGGCGACGGCGCCATAGAGCATTCGGTCGATCACGTTGCCCAATGCGCCCCCTACCAACATGCCAGCGGCGATTTTCTGCCACTTGCCGCCCGGCTCGTGGTGGATCCACCACAGCACAGTGCCCGAAATGACCAATGCGACAGCGATCAGCACCCAGCGCGTATAGGGCGAATCCCCGGCCAGTAGGCCAAAGTTAATACCGTAATTCCACGCCATACGTAGCACCAGAAAGGGCGGTGCCACCTCAATCGTGCCAAGGGTGCGCAGATCCATCCAATGCACGACCAGATACTTGCTGGCCTGATCGGCCAGAAATATCCAGAAGGCCGTCCAGAATACTATTTTCATCAGCGGCCCTCCCCGGGCACAGCAGCGTCAGTGGCGGAAGTGGCGGATACCGGTCAGCACCATTGCGAGGCCGGCATCATCAGCGGCGGCGATCACTTCGTCGTCGCGCATCGACCCACCGGGGTGGATCACTGCGGTGGCGCCCGCCTCGGCCGCCGCTAAAAGGCCATCGGCAAAGGGAAAGAATGCGTCGGAGGCCACGACGCTGCCTTGGGTAAGCGGGGCAGGCAGGCCCAGCGCATCGGCCATATCCTGCGACTTGCGCGCGGCGATACGGCAGCTGTCGACCCGGCTCATCTGGCCTGCTCCGACGCCGACGGTGGCGCCGTCTTTCACATAGACGATGGCGTTTGATTTCACGTGCTTGGCCACCTTCCATGCGAACAGCAAATCGGCCATTTCCGTTTCCGTTGGTTGGCGCTTGGTGACGATCTTCAGGTCGGCGGCTGTGATGTGGCCGGCATCCTTGTCCTGCATTAGATACCCACCCGACACCTGCCGGATCGTCTGCGCGGCAACTCGCGGGTCGGCCATGCCGTCCGTGATCAGCAGGCGCAGGTTCTTCTTGGTTTCGAAAATCTTGCGCGCGTCATCGTCTGCGCCGGGCGCGATGACGACCTCAGTAAAGATCTGCGCAATCTCTTCGGCGGTGGCGCCATCCAGTGGCTGATTGAGGGCGATGATCCCGCCGAAAGCAGAAGTGCGGTCGCAGTCGAAGGCGCGTGCATAGGCCTCCTTCAGCGTCGCCGCGCGGGCAACGCCGCAGGGGTTTGCGTGCTTGATGATCGCGCAGGCCGGGCCGTCAGCGGCGGCAAACTCGGATGCCAGTTCGAATGCGGCATCGGTGTCGTTGATGTTATTATAGCTCAGCTCTTTGCCTTGTAGTTGGCGTGCTGTCGCCACGCCGGGACGGGCGCTGCCGTCGGTGTAGAAGCTGGCGGTCTGGTGTGGGTTTTCGCCATAGCGCAGAATTTGCGCAAGGCTGCCAGCCACTGTGCGGCGTCGCGGTGCGTTGTCGTCTAGCTGCGCGGCCATCCAAGTGGAGACGGCAGAATCATAGGCGGCGGTGCGAGAATAAGCAGTCATCGCCAGCTTTTGGCGAAAGGCGAGCGTCGTCCCGCCACCATGCGCCTCCATCTGCTCCAGCAGCGGCGCGTAATCCACAGTGTCGACGACTACGTTGACGAAGCCGTGGTTTTTCGCCGCTGCGCGGATCATTGCGGGCCCGCCGATGTCGATGTTCTCGATGCAGGTATCGTAGTCCGCGCCGCCCGCCACCGTGCTTTCGAACGGGTAGAGGTTTACCACCAACAGGTCGATTGCGTCGATGCCGTGCTGCTCCATCGCGGCCACATGATCTGCGTTGTCGCGCAGCGCCAGAAGGCCGCCATGCACGGCGGGATGCAGCGTCTTGACGCGCCCGTCCATCATTTCGGGAAAGCCGGTCACGTCGGCCACATCGCGCACCTCAAGTCCCGCATCACGCAGCGCCTTGGCGCTGCCCCCGGTGCTAAGAAGCTCGACACCGCGTTTCGATAGTGCGCGGCCAAGGTCGATCAGCCCCGTCTTGTCGGATACGGACAAAAGGGCGCGGCGGATGGGGGCGATATCGGTCATGGGGCGATCCTGCGTTTTGGCGTGTCATTCGTAGTCTTGGTCGCCACCGGCGGGATGCGTCACGTCTTGCGCCAGATCGCGGATGCTGATCGGAGTATCTTGTGCCTTGGCCAGCGACCATCTAATGCGGCCCGCATACTCTAATGCGCGCCCGGATAAAACTATCTGTTTGGCCGCGCGGGGCCTTAGCCGCGACTTTTCCAGATAAACCGACGGTTCCAGAGTGATCCGCGCCCGCGCATCGGTGCGAAATACCCAGATTTCCCCGCTGCGCAGCGCCAGTGACACCGCTGCGCCGCCCATGTCGATATTCGCGTCCACCTCGGGGTGCAGGTGGAAATGGATCTGGTATGGCACACCTTGCATGTGATACGTGTCCATCGCCGCGTCGAAGCGGTGCTTGTCGACATCACTCAGCGCCAACAGCATGTCCTCGCCCGCGACGCCACGACCATCAAAAGTCATCTCGATAGTGCGCGCGTGGGTCAGGCCAAAGCGGCTGACATAGCCGTCATGCCCGCCCTCAAAGCGCACGCCATCCGACGCGCGGCTCATCTGGATCGGCACATCGCGTGGCGCCTGTGTCAGCCATTCTGAATCGGCGCCCGTATTGCCCAGACGCGCGCTGGATTCGCCGGCTAAAACGAGAGTGGAATGTGACGGCGTCGCCCGCCCCGCTCGCCGCCAGTCAGCGCCAAAGCTGCCGCCAGAGCCACAGCTGACGATAACTTGGCGGCGGCCTGACGTCAGCTCGAACGCCAGCGTCGAGGCATGCGCACCCGCCGACGCCGCGCCTACAGGTGGCGGGGCTGCGTCCGTGATAACCGATGTGCGCCCGGCGCTGAGGCGAGCGTATCCCATTGCCAGCCCATCCTTGCGGCGGCCTTTGGTGCCGCTTGCCGCCAGCGCGGCATCCAGCCGCCCCTCTAGCCCGCGCCCGCCACCGTGAAATCGCGCCAGCCCGCCATCGGCGTGGCGTAGCGTGCGTAGGGTAGGGGCGATGCGCTGTGTCGCGGCCAGCAGCGAGGGGGCGCTGATGCCCGCCTCCTCCAGCGCGGTCGCGGCCCATGTTAGCAGAGTAAAGACGTCCAGCAATTCCTCGGGGTTTCGGGTCGGCAGGTGGCCCGCCTCGCCGATATGTGCATCGCATTCGTGACCCAGCGCGCGGGCGGCGGGGACGGTGTAGCCATCCATCCCCTCGAGCGATAGGCCGGCATAAATAAGCCCGGTCAGCGACTCAAAGCGGGGCAGTCCGGGTCCGGTGGCGTGCCAACGTTTGCCCAGAAACAACGTCTGCTGCGCCAGTGAGCGGTAGAACGCGTCCGACACGCCCTTGTCCTGTCCGGACAGCAGGAACAGTGCATGGTTGATCCAGCGGATCACGCGCCTCCCGGTAAGGTCCGGCGTCCAGCCGGGGCCGCGCCCCTTGCCATGCCGCGCGACCCAGTCTTGCGTCCAATCCTGAGCGCAGGCGCGTGCCGGGCTATCCCCGGCGGCGGCCAGATCGTCGAGCCAGCCAAAGCCGTGCATTTCAGCCAAAAAGGCAGCGCTGGGCGGGTTCAGGTTCCACAAGGCCAGTTCGGGCTGTTGCATCAGATGCCCGGCAAACATGAAATTGCCCGCAGACAGCTGCCGACCACGGGCAACACTGCCGATCGTGCGCGGCTCGGGCGACGATACGAACGCGGTCGCTGGTCGCGCCCAAGCAGCGCGCCGCGCCGCAATGCGGTTTTGCAGCCTCGTCCATTTCGCGCGGATCGTGTCGGGTGTCGCCATGCGCCTCGTCTCCGGGCACTCTTGATGGCGCCTGACTAGATGCATCATATCGCGCAGGCGCGCCCAAGTCACCGAACGATTCACTCAACGAAGGCGAAAATCGGATTAGATGCGCAGAAGCGCCATGTAAAAGCCGTCCATGCCGCCCTGATCTGGCCAATAGTCAGGCCGCAGACGCAGACCGCCTTCGTCGGTAATCCATGTGGCGTCGATGCCGGGCAGGTCCAGCGCGGTGCGATCGACCTTAAGCGCAGGATGGCGCAACAGGGCCTCGTCAATCTGGCATTCGCCTTCGTCCGGTAGCAGCGAACAGGTGCAATACAGCAGCCGTCCACCGGGCCTCAAGAGGCCCAGCGCGCGGTCCAGCATTGCGGCCTGCAGCGCAATGAGATCGCCAATCTCAGACCCGTCTCGCGCGTAAGGTAGGTCGGCATGGCGCCGGATGGTGCCGGTGGCCGAGCAGGGCGCATCCAGCAGGATTGCGTCATACGCACCAGAATGTGTCAGCGCGTCGCCTGTGATCAAATTGGCGTCTAGCCCAGTGCGTGCGAGGTTTTCGCGCACGCGGGCCATGCGGGCGTCCGATATATCCAGCGCTGTCACGTCGGCGCCAGTGGCGGCCAGTTGCAGCGTCTTGCCACCTGGCGCCGCGCACATGTCCAGCACCGCCTCGCCGGGCAACGCGTTCAATAGTCGCGCGGGGATAGCGGTGGCTGCGTCCTGCACCCACCAGTCGCCGGTCTCATAGCCAGGCAACGCGCTGATCTGGCCCGCGTCCTGCAGCCTGACAGAGCCGGTGGGCAGTACCGTGCCGCCAATAGCTTCGGCCAATGTTGATGCATCCCCTTTGGGCGTCAGATCCAGTGGCGCGCCTGCAAAATGGGCAACCTCAAAGCCTGCGATGGCCGTGGCGCCATATGCCTCTGACAGTGGCCCGCGCAGCCAGTCGGGCAGCTGCGGCACGCGAAGCGCGCCCCACGCGGCGGGGCCATCGGCCGCAACTTTGCGCAAGACTGCGTTGACAAGCCCCTTGAGCCGAACAAAACGCTCGTTTCCGGCGATTAGGCCGACACAGTCATTGACCACACCGTGCGCGTCGCCCCCGAGGCACAGCTCAGTCGTGCCCAAGCGCAGGATATTCATCACCGGCAGGGGCGGCGGCTTGCGCAGATGTTTGGCCAGCAGCGTGTCCGCCCGTTCCATTCCGCGCAGGGTTTGCGTCGCAAGACGCTGGGCGCGGGCGCGGTCCGGTGCGGCCAGTCTGTCAAGCGCGCCGGTGGCAAGCAGTTCCGACATCTGGCGGTGCTCGCCCAGTATCTGGTCCAGCAGGTGGGCGGCGGCGGCGCGCGGCGATAGCGGTGGCATGGCATATCCTTGCTGATTTGCGATTGTGGCGTATATCAAGGGTACGCCGTCAAAGGAACCCATGCCATGACAGACCGCACCGATATGATTGCAGATCTTCCCGCTGCCGCGCAGCGCGCCCTTGCCGAGGCCGAAAATCGCCGTTTGAAGGCCGCCGCCACCGCTGCCGACCTACCCAAGGAGTTGGGTGGTCGCCGCGAGGGGCTGGAGGCCGTGCGCTACGGCGATTGGGAGAAAAAGGGCATCGCGATCGACTTCTGATGCTTGGAGCCGCCTGCGCGGCCTCGCATTCCTAACCATGTAACAGGGGCACGCGCCGCATAGCGGGCGAATAGGCACCCTAAAAACCTAAACCGGATTATGACGGTGCAGGAAGGTGCGCGCAGATCTGGTCCCCTTGGATGTCCGATATGCGGTGTTGTCCCCGCCTGCAAAAGGGGACCAAGATGAACGACGCAGGACAGTATTTGGCGAACATGCGCGCCCTCGCGCCTTTGGTGCAGAACATCACGAATTACGTTGCGATGAACATCATGGCCAACATCATGCTGGCCGCGGGCTGTAGCCCCGCGATGGCCCATGCACAGGGCGAGGCGGCTGAATTTGCCGGACTGGCCGATGCGCTCAGCGTTAATATTGGCACGCTCGACCCTGAATGGGTGGCCTCCATGGAGGCGGCTGCGCTGACGATGAACGCGGGCGGCAAGCCGTGGGTGCTGGACCCGGTCGCAGTCGGTGCCACAGCGCTGCGCCGTGATGCAGGGGTGCGGCTTCTGGCATTGAAGCCCGGCATCATTCGCGGCAACGCGTCCGAGATTATTGCGCTGGCAGGGTTCGAGGCGGCCGGCAAAGGCGCGGATACTGCCGATGCGGTCAGCGATGCCGAGGATGCGGCGCGCGCGCTGGCGCGATTGACTGGCGGCGTGGTCGCCGTGACGGGCGCGGTGGATTTCGTCACAGATGGCGATGCTGCCTATTACGTGGCGGGCGGGCACCCGCTGATGCCGCGCGTCACGGTTCTGGGTTGTTCGCTAACCGGCATCATAGCTGCCTTCGCGGTGGATCAGCCCGCGTTGCCCGCGACTGTCGCTGCCCTTGCCTACTATGCTGTCGCAGGTGAGGCTGCGGGCGTGGTGGCGACGGGCCCTGCCAGTTTTCAGACGGCATTCATCGACGCGCTTTACACGCTGTCGCCCGCTGATGTGACCGCCCGCGCGCGAATTTCGCAGATTTCAAAGGTATGAGGCTGCATGGCAAGCGCCTTGGCCCGGTCTATTTCGTGACTGACGCAGGCGCGTCAGCGTCCGTGCCCGATCAGGTGCGCGCGGCCCTTGCTGCCGGCGTGGAGATGATCCAGCTGCGTGACAAGCACAGCACTGATGCCGAGTTCACCGATCTGGCCGATGCACTACTGCACCTCACGCGTGCGGCGGGCGCTGTGCTGATCGTGAACGACCGGGTGGAGGCGGCGCTGAATGTTGGTGCGGATGGTCTGCATGTGGGTCAGGGCGATGGCGACCTCGCGGCCATTCGGCGCCGGATCGGCGCGGAAATTATCCTTGGGCTGTCGATAGAGACGCTGGCGCAGATCGACTTTATTACGGCGAATAGTGTCGATTATCTGGGTGTGGGCCCCTTGCGCGCAACAGCGACCAAGCTGGATGCGGCGCGGCCTCTGGGTATGGCCGGCATGGCTGAAATAATCTCCGCTGCATCGCTGCCCTGCGTCGCAATCGGTGGCATTAAGGCCGGGGATGCGAGGCCACTGCGCCAGATCGGGGCAGCGGGGATCGCGGTCGTGTCGGCCATATCACGGTCGGCCGATATGGAGGGCGCGGCGCGCGTCTTGATCGAAGAATGGGGCGTGGCCTGATACCCAAACATTTCATCCATAGGCGGCTCTGATCTGTCGCGCCGCGCCGGTGTTCAGGCCGACAGCACATCTATCGCCGTCCGTGCCGTGCAGAACATGCGGCAGACGCGGCCGGTTGAAGGGGCACATCGCCACCAGCGGCATCGTGCCTGCACATCGGCGAAATGCCGGACGCGGCAACGCGCCCGTACACCAATTTCAAACGAAGCAGGAGTGGTTCATTCTGCGACAGATCCGGCTGACAACTTTTTGACGCGCGCAATGCCAGCATTTTGTGGCGCGTTTCTGGATTGAGCGTTACTCTATCGTCAGGTCCGCGCTGCGTCCTTTGCCCTGATCCGAGGTGAACCGAATGGTGTTGCCTTTGATCTGAACCGCCTGACAGTTTGGGCCCAGCGGGTCCTCGCCCCAGTAAAGATCACGGCAGAAGTAACCGTTCTGCCAGTTCCATGCTCCCGTCACCGGAAAGCCGAAGGCGCGGCCATTGATTGCGCCGCCTTGTGATACGGCGATGGTTATTCCGAATCGCGTCAGATCACGGCCTGATATGGCAGCGACGAACGCGTCGCGCGACGTAATCGTGTCAAATGCCTGTGCGGCGGCGGGTGCCGCGATGATTGCTAGCGTAAGCGCGCAGATGGCGGACGTGACAGAGCGCATGACTTATCATCCTCGCTGTGGTTTCGTCGTGTATTACGGCGCCGGTGCAGTACTGGATCACCCGGCAGCCTGAATACGCAACCCCGGCCCTGCAGGAGGCAGAAATGACAGGACTACCTGATTTCCGTCTGGAGACACACTTTGCCAAGTGGGAATTCAGCGCCCGTCACCACCTGACCGCATCCGACGCGGAGAGCCTGTCACTGGGCGATCTGCTGGACATGGCCAGTGATGAGGACCGCGATGCGTTTCAGACCATGCGGCTGGGCTACACTGAAACATGGGGCGCGCCTGCGCTCCGCGCCGAGATTGCGGCGACCTATGCGCGGCGGCCCGCAGATGACATCTTGTGCTTCGCCGGGGCCAGCGAGGGGATTTTTGCGGCCAATTCAGTGCTGCTGGGGCCGGGTGATCACGCCATCGTGGTCACACCTAATTATCAGTCGCACGAAACGCTGCCATCGATGATTTGCGAGGCGACGGGCATACCTTTGGACCCCGATAATGGCTGGTCGCTGGATATTGACCGGGTCGCGGCGGCAATTCGGCCCAATACGCGGCTGGTGACGATCAACTTTCCGCATAACCCCACTGGCGCGATTCTGCCGCTGGACCGCTATCGCGCGCTGATTGATCTGTGCCGGCATCACGGGATCTGGATCCTGCATGACGAGATTTTTCATGGGCTGGGGCCAAGCGGTGCCGCACATTTGCCCTTTGTCGCTGATGAATACGAGCGCGGGCTGTCGCTGGGCGTGATGTCGAAGTCCTATGGCCTTCCGGGCCTGCGCATTGGCTGGATCGCGTGTCAGGACCGCGAAATTCTGTCCCGGATGGAGCGGATGAAACACTACTTGTCGATCTGCAATTCCGGCCCGTCCGAGCATTTGGCGCGCGTTGCACTGAAGGCACGTGTGCCCATCTTGGCCCGCAACAATGCCATCGTGGACGAGAATTTGCCGAAATTAGAAGCGTTCTTTACGCGCCACTCCGATCTGTTTGAGTGGCGCCAGCCGGATGGCTCCTGCATGGGCTATCCGAGATATTTGGGTGAGGAGGGCGTCGAGGAATTCGCCCGCCGACTGGTCGAGGAGGCCGGCGTGCTGGTGCTGCCCAGTACGATCTATCGGTCCGAGTTGGGCCAGACGCCGCAGGATCGCTTTAGGATTGGGTTTGGCCGGACCGGGCTGGACGCAGGGCTTGCGGCGTTCGAGGAATGGTTGGGCAGCCGATAGGGCGACCCCGTGACCCGGCTGAACCCCAATCGGCATGTCAATTCTCACCGCAGGACCGCGCAGTGAGGTTTTCGTCCTTCTGCATTTGTAATTTTATCACTATCAATTCACTTAAGCGCATACACAGGCAAGTGATTGGACCTTTGGCTGGTGATCAATACTCTAGTTACTAACCCCAATACCTGCCGCCACAAAAAAGGAACATGACCTCATGTTGACCAGACGCCATTTCGTGATTTCGGCTGCGGCCTTCTTTTCGGCGCCGATTCCCGGTACGGTTTCGGCAGCACCGATATCGGACACATCGAAATGGTCCCGATGGGACGCTCAGGTCACGCCCCCCAGCTATGATCCGGCGACGACGAACCCTTGGGAGTTGAACCCGCGTTTTCTGCCCCAGCAGGTCGAGGCGAATGCTGGGCTGCGACCAGGCGACATTCATGTCGATGCGGTAGCGAGATACCTCTATCACATCGAGGAAGGCGGCACCGCCATGCGCTACGGCGTCGCAATCGCGCGCGGCAACCTTTACGAGCCGGGTACTTATACGATCCGGCGCAAGGCCAAATGGCCGACTTGGACGCCGACGCCGGCGATGATCAAGCGTGATCCCGCCATCTATAAACAGCATGAGGATGGCATGAATGGCGGGCCGACCAATCCGCTGGGATCCCGGGCGCTGTATCTCTACGTCGGCAATCGCGACACCTACCTGCGTATCCATGGCTCGCCGCAGCCCCGCTCAATCGGGGGGCGCGCCAGCTCGGGATGTGTGCGAATGGTGATGGCCCATATCATCGGCTTGTATGAAAACGTGTCAACCGGCTCGACCGCGCATCTCTACGCGCCAGACGATCTAGTCGCGTCTCAAAGCTAAGAGGCGGCAGGGCCGGTCGACGCGTTTCGGCGGCTCCTCAGATGGTCGGCGGCACCTCGGCACGCTGCGAACAGATGGGACGCCCGTCCTTGGAGCGCAGGGGCAGGAACGTCGTCTCGACGGGCCCGGCATACTGATAGACGAAACATCCATCGGCCGGGTCGATCTTGACCGCATTCAGATTCTGTCTTGGGTCTGCCATCGCTAGCAACTCGGGCGACAGGGTGCTCATGAATTGATTGGACGGCCCGGCCCCGCTGGTGGTCACTTCATCGCATCCTGCGAGCAAAAGGGGCGCGCAGCCGAGTAGCCAGATGAATTTGTTCATAGAGATCTCTCCAATAGTTCTGCTGAGGAAGGTCAATTTTGCGGCCGAAACCAGTGGTTGTGCGGGAAAACGGGCGGAGCCCGCCGTGGCGTTCGGCGCGGGCAACTATCCCAATCCGAGTACATCCAGCATGTCATATGCACCCGGGTCGCGTCCTTGGCCCCATAGCGCAGCCTTGAGCGCGCCACGGGCAAAGACGGCGCGGTCCGTCGCGAGGTGGCGCAGGACGATCCGCTCGCCGGCGGCGGCGAAGATCACGTCGTGTTCGCCTACCACGTCGCCGCCGCGTATGGCGGAAAATCCGATGTGGCCGCGCGTGCGGGGGCCGGTGATGCCGTCGCGCGCCCGGTCCGACACGCTGTCCAGTGCCACGCCGCGCCCCGCCGCCGCCGCCTCGCCCAGCATCAGTGCGGTGCCCGAGGGCGCGTCGACCTTTTGATTGTGATGGGCCTCGACGATTTCGATGTCAAAATCTTCGTCTAGCGCGCGTGCGACCTTTTCCGTCAGCATGGTCAGCAGGTTGACCCCTAAACTCATATTGCCTGCGCGCACCTGAACGGAGTGGCGCGAGGCGGGCACCAACGCCTCGATCTCGTCCGTGGAGAAGCCTGTCGTGCCGATGACATGAACGGCGCGGGCCTGCGCCGCCAGCTTGGCAAACGCGATGGTGGCGGTGGGCGCGGTGAAATCGATGATGGCCTGCGCGGGGGCGAATGCCTCCAGCGCGTCATCGGTCACGATCACGCCCGATGCGGCGCCGCCCATGGCCTCGCCAATGTCGCGGCCGATCCATGCGTGACCGGTCCGCTCTACCGCGCCCACCAAGTGCGCGCGCCCGCTTTCCGTGATGGTGTGGATCAGCATCTGGCCCATACGGCCTGACGCGCCCGTCACTGCTATGCCCGGTCCTGCGCTCATGATCCTGCCCTCTTGCTGATTTGCCGCCTTCAATAGCGCGGGCATCATCGCTTGGCAAAGGGCGCGATAGGGACTAACTGCTGCCCCATGGCAAATAACAAATCTCAAGACGGCGCAGGCCCGACGCAACGGCAACTACAGATCGGCGAAAATGTGCGCCGTACGCTGGCCGAAGTACTATCGCGCGGCGACATCCACGATCCTGACCTTAGCCGCATGTCGGTCACGGTGGGCGAAGTGCGCATGTCCAACGATCTCAAGATAGCGACAGCTTACGTCATGCCGCTGGGCGGGCAAGGGCAGGACGAGCTTCCGGCGCTGCTGGCGCGCAACAAAGGCGAGCTTCGCCGCGTGATCAGCAAGAAGCTGGGCCTGAAATTCGCACCTGACCTGCGGTTTCGCCTCGACCCGACATTTGATCAGATGGACGAGACGCGCCGTCTGTTTTCGCAAGCTGCAGTGCAGCGCGACCTGGATATCGGCGACGCCGGCGATCCGGGTGATCCGGGTGCGAGCGATGAATAGGGCTTGGCTGGCCGCGCTGCTGGCATGGGGCCCTGCGCAGTTGAGCGCGGCGGAGTGCCGGGCCGATACATATCAAGAGATCCGCTATTCCATCTGCGAGGTCGACATGGCCACAGAAGATCTGCGGCTGTTCCTTAACTCACCCGAAGGTCAAAACTTGGGCAGTTTTAGCCGTGTCGGCGCCATGCTGGCCAGTGACGGTGCGGCGCTGAGCTTTGCCATGAATGCAGGGATGTATCACTCGGACCGACGGCCCGTCGGCCTTTATATTGAGGATGGACAGCAGAAGGCAGGGCTGGTGACGCGCGACGGCCCCGGCAATTTCGGCCTGCTGCCCAATGGCGTTCTGTGTATCCGCGAGGGCCGTGCCGACGTGATTGAAACGCTGCGCTATGCCGATGAGGCACCCGAGTGCCGGTACGCGACGCAATCGGGGCCGATGCTGGTCGTGGACGGCGAATTGCACCCAAGGTTTCTGCTGGATAGCGACAGCCGCTATGTGCGCAACGGTGTCGGGACCAATGCGGACGGCACACGTGCGGTGTTCGTGATTTCCGAGGCGGCGGTCAATTTCCACACTTTCGGGCGGGTCTTTCGCGACTATCTGGAATTGCCTCAGGCACTCTACTTTGACGGCAATATCTCACGGCTCTATGCGCCTGAATTGAACCGCAGCGATATAGGCTTTCCCATGGGGCCGATCATCGGGACGGTAACGCGTGCAGAATAGCGCGGCGGTGCCTTAGAGTTTGGCTTTTTGGCCAAACGGGTTGGTCATGAGGGTTTCGAGAGCCAAAGAACCGAACGCCTAAAAGACATTGAGCGCTGGGCCGGTTGGCCGAGCAAGGCGGGCCTGCCCGCGATTGACAGATCCGGGCCCTTGGGCTAGCCCCGCTCTTCACCAAGCTTAGGGGTAGGACTGCATGGCACGCAAACGCAAGGGACGCGACATCTCAGGCTGGGTGGTCGTGGACAAGCCTGCAGGCATCACTTCCACTTCTGTCGTCAATAAGGTGCGCTGGGCCTTGCAGGCCAAGAAGGCCGGGCACGCAGGCACGCTAGACCCGGAGGCGACAGGCGTGTTGGCCGTGGCGCTGGGCGAGGCCACGAAAACGGTTCCCTATATCACCGACGCGCTGAAGGCCTACCGCTTCGAGGTGCGCTTTGGCACGGCCACCAATACCGATGACGCCGAGGGCGAGGTGATCGCGACCAGCGACACGCGCCCCACGGATGATGAAATCAAGGAGGCGCTACACCGCTTTTCCGGGGATATCATGCAGGTGCCGCCCAAGTTTTCGGCCGTCAAGGTTGATGGCGAGCGGGCTTATAAACTGGCCCGCGACGGCGAGGATGTGACGCTGGCCGCCCGCCCCCTATGGGTGGACGAATTGCTGTTGGCCGAGCGGCCTGATGCGGACCGTGCGGTTCTTGAGATGGTTTGCGGCAAGGGCGGCTATGTGCGCGCCATTGCCCGCGATCTGGGCGATGCGCTGGGCTGCAAGGGTCACGTCACATGGTTGCGCCGCGTCTGGTCTGGCCCGTTCGAGGCCGAGGATGGCATCACGCTCGATAAAGTGGAGGCGCTGGCGCATGACGCCGCTCTCGACGCGTATATTCTGCCGCTTGAGATGGGCCTGACCGACCTACCCGAGTTGCGCTGCACACCCGAGGGCGCGGCCAAGCTGCGCAATGGCAATCCCGGCATGGTTTATCCCGGCGACGCTGAATATGGCGATGAATGCTGGGCCTCGCTGGATGGCCTCGCCGTCGCCGTGGGCGTCTACAAGGCTGGTGAACTGCATCCGAGCCGCGTGTTCGCCGCGCCTGAATGATTACCCGAACGCATCTGAAGGGCGATGCTGCTTCCACCGCCATCTATTCGGAATGCGAGCGGTATCGCTATTCTCTGACCCGCATCTGGGATGAAAAGGCAGGGCGCGCGCATTTCATCATGTTGAACCCCTCGACCGCGACGGAGGTGCAGAACGATCCGACGGTCGAGCGGTGCGAGAGGCGCGCTCGCGCGCTGGGCTTTGGGGCGTTCCGGGTCAGTAACATCTTTGCATGGCGTGACACCGACCCGCGCAAGATGCGCGCGGCTGCCGATCCGGTAGGCGCGGCCAACGACGCTGCCATCCTTGACGGGTGCGACTGGGCTGCGTGTAACATCGCGGCTTGGGGCACGCATGGTGCGCATCTGGGCCGGGGCGCCGAGGTGGTCGACCTGCTGGCAGGAACTGGGCGCACGGTGCATCACTTGGGCCTGACCAAGGACGGCCATCCTTGCCACCCCCTTTACATCGCTTATGCGCGGCAGCCCGAACCGTGGGATCTGCCCCAGCACCGTTAACCATTGATGGGGAAAGCGCTATTCATTGCGGGCCCAGCCGAGCAATATGAGGGCTGGAATATCGGGATGGATAACATGCTGTTTCTTGCTGGTCTTATGGGAATGATGGCGCTTGGAGGGGCCGTTTTTGTCGGCCTTTCGCCTGCGGATGATCTGGACGAGATTGCCGCGCGTGATGCAGATGGCGATGGTGACGCCGAGTTGAACACCGACGCCGAAGAAAGCGGTTCCAGCATCTTGGACTTTTTGGGCATGACCGATGCTGCCAAGCCTGATGACGGTGAGACCGCGGGTGATGTGTCCGCGCCGGGCGCGGATTTGGTTTGCGACGCCTACACGGATACGCCAACTGCAGACGGTGCTTTTGCAGCCGACATTGCAGGCAGCAGTCTCCAAAGCGGTGACGTAGGGCGAAATGACGATACGGCGCAGCGCGTCGCGGTAGGTACCGCCCAGGATGATGTCATGGAGGGCACTGGGGGGCGCGATGTCGCCAGTGGCTATGACGGCGATGATACGATGTCCGGCGGCGCTGCCGACGACGAGCTTTGGGGCGGGCTGGGTGCTGACACGCTGACCGGCGGCACAAGCGATGATACGCTTCACGGCGGCGCGGGAGGCGATGCAGTGCACGGCGGTGATGGTGATGATCGCGTATTCGGTCATGGCGGCAACGACACCGTCGGCGGCGGCGCTGGCGACGACAGCCTTGTCGGCGGGCAGGGTGCCGATACGCTGGAGGGCGGAGACGGAAACGATGCAGTGCATGGCGGTCTGGACGACGACGCGCTGCGTGGGGGCATTGGAGCTGATACCCTCTTTGGTGGTTGGGGCGACGATACGCTTTCGGGCCGTGAGGACGATCCCGAGACGGTTGACTGGGATGACATGGATGGTGCCGACTATCTAAATGGTGGCGGCGGTGGCGATCTGATTGCCGCCGGTGCTGGCGACATCGTGACCACTGGCGATGGCGCCGATACTGTCCTGTTGGGCGAATGGCTGAGCATGGAGCATCAGGCCGAAATTTTGGATTTCGCACCAGACGAAGATACGCTGATGGTAGTCTATGACGATACTGGCGCGGACGTGCCCGAGGTGGATTTGGCGCCTGATCCGGATGATTCCAGCCTGCAATACGTGATGCTGAATGGAGTTCAGATCGCGGCCGTGAATAACGCGCCGGGACTGAATGCGGGGCATATCACGCTGATCGGATATAGCCTGCTGCCCACTGGGGCGATGCTCTAGCGCGCCCCCTTCCCAACCGCTGCCAATTCCACTATGTAGCACGCTGTGCAGCGGTCATTGGCCAAATGCGCAGATTCTCTATGGACCCTGCTGGACGACATCCCGGCTTGCGCCCGCAACCCCTGTTAAAAGGAGATCCCGATGTCGATTACCGTCGAAGAAAAGCACCGCCTGATGAAGGAATTCGCGACCAAGGAAGGCGACACCGGCTCGCCCGAAGTTCAGGTCGCCATCCTCACCTCGCGCATCACCACGCTGACCGAGCACTTCAAGATCCACAAGAAGGACAACCATGGTCGCCGTGGCCTTTTGAAAATGGTTGCCCTGCGTCGTAAGCTTTTGGACTACACCAAGTCCAAGGACGACGCGCGCTATCAGGATCTGATCAAGCGCCTGAGCATTCGCCGCTAACTCTAACCGCGCAGAGGCTACAGGGCTGCACCGAAGGCTGCCTATGGCACCTAGGGAGCTGATCCCGGCACATTTCGAATTTAAAACAAAACGCCCGCCAAGATTTGGCGGGCGTTTTTTGTTGCACGCTGCACCCTTCACGTTAATCTAAGTTGTCGACTGGCAGACTCTTACGTGCAGGTGCTTATGGAAGATCGTCCCATTCTCGAAACCAGCTTTAACGGATTGTCGCGGCCTATGCCGTCGCTTCCTGCGAAATGGTATACCGATCCGCAGCATTTTGCCCGCGAGATGACAGAAATCTGGTCGCGAAACTGGGTGTATCTCTGCCGTGCCGATGCGCTGGAGGGGCCGCAGGCTTTTCGGACCTTTGAGGTCGCGGGACAGCCCATCTTGATTCTGCGCGATAAGGACGAGGCGCTTCGCGGGTTTTTCAATACCTGCCGCCACCGAGGCTCGATCCTTTGCAAAGAGGCGTCTGGCACATTTAAGAAGCCGATCATCACCTGCCCCTATCACCAATGGGCTTATGATATGACTGGGCGCTTGCGTGCTATTGGTGCGATGCGGCCCGTTGAGGGTTTTGACCGCGCCGATTACCCGCTGCTGCCAATTTTGGTTACCGAGTGGAGTGGGTTTGTCTTTGCCAATCTGGATGCGAAGGCCGGTGAATTCGACCTGCCTGCTGGTGGTGAGGCAGCGCTGGTTGCCAACTGGCCACTAGATGAATTGAAGGTCGGACATAGCTATAAAAAACGCCTTGCCTGCAACTGGAAGCTGTTTTGGGAGAATTTCAACGAATGCCTGCACTGTCCCAATATTCATCCTGAGCTTTCGGCCCTGGTGCCGATTTATGGGCGGGCCATCATGGCGCGTGAGGATGACCCCGATTGGGCCTCTCATGCCGACGATGCGGCACCCCACCGCGCCGGAACGTTGCGTGAAGGCGCGCAATCCTGGTCGATGGACGGTATGGCGCAGGGCTGTCTGCCCGGCCTGACGGGGGATGACCTAGCTGCAGGCCAACGATATGTCACATCGATGCCATCTGTTTTCATCGCCCATCACGCCGACTATGTCCGGTCAGTCAGGATCACACCGCTTTCAGCCGAGGAGATGGAGCTGTCGGTCGATTGGCTTTTTCATCCAGACCAGTTGGCGCGCCCGGATTTCGACATGGCCCGCATTGTTGATTTTGGCGTTCTGGTGATGGAGCAAGACGGTGGTGCGTGTGAACTGAACCAGGCTGGGCAGCGATCCGCCCCCTTTACGAACGGGGTTCTGATGCAGGAAGAATACGATGTCTTTCACTTTCATGAATGGGTGCGTTCACAGCTGAGTATGCCTAGCCTAGCCTGACATGGGCGCGCGCTCAGAGCACGCATCACATTGCCTTTCAAAACCTATCCAAATCCTGTATGCAGCGCAGCATCTGAGACTGTGTGCCATGGCCCCGGCACCTGAATGACAAGATGATTGGGGTCGGCGGCAATGGGGCCGCCATTGAAAATCGGAGGGTCGGGCAGGGGTCCGACATGCCTCCAGATAGGAAGCGACAGATGTTCAACGAAGTGAAAAAATCAATCCAGTGGGGCGAAGAGACGCTGACACTGGAAACGGGCAAGGTTGCCCGCCAAGCCGACGGATCCGTCATCGCCACGCTGGGCGAAACCAGCGTGATGGCCAACGTCACGTTCGCGAAATCGCCCAAGCCGGGCATGGATTTCTTTCCGCTGACGGTCCACTACCAAGAGAAATATTATGCAGCCGGCAAAGTGCCAGGCGGCTTCTTCAAGCGCGAGGCGCGCCCGTCGGAAAAAGAGACGCTGACCGCGCGTCTGATCGACCGTCCGATCCGCCCGCTGTTTGTCCCTGGTTTCAAGAACGAAACACTGGTCATGTGCACGGTCCTGTCGCACGATCTGGTCAATGATCCCGACATGGTCGCAATGATTGCGGCCTCAGCGGCGCTGACGATTTCGGGCGCGCCGTTCCGTGGACCGATTGCTGCGTGCCGCGTTGGATTTGAGGGTGGCGAGTACATCCTGAACCCCACAGTCGACGACATGCACAACCTCAAGAACAACCCTGACCAGCGTCTGGATCTGGTCGTCGCAGGTACGCAAGACGCCGTGATGATGGTTGAATCCGAGGCATACGAACTGACCGAAGAAGAAATGCTGGGCGCCGTCAACTTTGCGCATGAGCAGATCCAGCCAGTTATTGGCCTGATCATCGACTTGGCCGAAGATGCAGCCAAAGAGCCGTTCGATTTCCAGCCTGCTGATTATTCGGACCTCTATGCAGCTGTGAAAAAGGTCGGTGAGGACAAGATCCGCGCCGCCTATGCGATCACTGACAAGCAAGAGCGCACCGGCGCGGTTTCTGCTGCCAAGGACGCGATTAAGTCGTCGCTGTCTGACGAGCAGTTGGACGACGCGAACCTTGGCGCTGCGCTGAAAAAACTGGAAGCGTCGGTTCTGCGCGGCGATGTCGTGAAGACCGGTAAGCGGATCGATGGCCGTGCCCTCGACACCGTGCGCGAGATCGTCAGCCAGACGGGCCTGCTGCCCCGGACACATGGCTCGGCCCTCTTCACGCGCGGCGAGACACAAGGCCTGGTCGTTACCACACTGGGTACGGGCGACGATGAGCAGTTCATCGATGCGCTGCACGGCAACTTCAAATCCAACTTCCTGCTGCATTACAACTTCCCTCCCTATTCGGTTGGCGAAGCTGGGCGCGTGGGCCCTCCCGGCCGCCGCGAAATCGGTCATGGCAAGCTGGCATGGCGCGCATTGCAGGCTGTTTTGCCTGCGGCGACGGATTTCCCCTACACCATCCGTGTCGTATCTGAGATCACCGAATCAAACGGCTCTAGCTCGATGGCGTCAGTCTGCGGTGGGTCGCTGTCTATGATGGATGCGGGCGTTCCGCTGAAAGCGGCTGTCGCAGGCGTCGCTATGGGCCTGATCATGGAAGAGGATGGCAGCTACGCGATCCTGACTGACATCTTGGGCGACGAGGACCACCTCGGCGACATGGACTTCAAGGTTGCGGGCACTGAAAAGGGCATCACGTCCTTGCAGATGGACATCAAGATTGCGGGCATCACGCCCGATATCATGGCAAAGGCACTGGCACAGGCCAAGGACGGACGGATTCACATCCTGCACGAGATGTCCAAGGCCCTCACCGGCGCGCAGGAATTCTCGGTTCATGCTCCGCGCATCGAGACGATGAATATTCCCACCGACAAGATCCGTGAAGTCATCGGCTCGGGCGGCAAGGTCATCCGCGAAATCGTCGAAGTGTCCGGCGCAAAGGTTGACATCAACGACGAAGGCGTCATCAAGATTGCATCGCCCAATGGCGAGGCAATCAAGAAGGCGTATGACATGATTTGGGCGATCGTAGCCGAACCCGAAGAGGGTCATGTCTATGACGGAAAAGTCGTCAAGATCGTCGATTTCGGCGCGTTTGTTAACTTCTTTGGCAAGCGTGACGGTCTCGTGCACGTCAGCCAGATCGAGAACCGCCGCCTGAACCATCCGTCGGATGTGTTGAAGGAAGGCCAAGACGTGAAGGTCAAGCTGCTTGGCTTTGACGATCGCGGCAAGGTGCGTTTGTCGATGAAGGTCGTGAACCAAGAGACTGGCGAAGAAGTCGTGGCTGATGGTGACGGTGAGTGATCGTCTGCTCTAAGTGATTTGAAGAAAGGCCTCGGCGGAAACGCCGGGGCCTTTTTTTGTTTGGAGGTGAGTGGTGACTTTGCCTCGAACTTCGCAAAATTCAGCAAGGGATGACTGGCTGCTATTACTGGAGAGGCAAAAACCGTCAGCAACTGCTTGGGTTTTGAGCGGGATTTTTGGCAGTGCCAATCGGGGTGTTTTGAGCATGTGTCAAAAACGAGCCAGACTGTGTAGAAACTATCGGGTGCTCCTCAAAACGCCACAAAGGACCACGAAGGGTTAAATCTGTAGCCCCTCTCGTCGAATTGAAAGCCGAATAGCTCGACGTTCAAAAGCCATCGGCACCAAAAGAAGCCAAACTCTGAGTTTTCACACAGTCGGGAGCGTTTTTGGCGCAGCTCTATCTATACTCAGCCGCGGCAATGAATTCCGAGAAGGCTTCGCACCAGACCAGCACTGTCGTGTAATCTTCGAGGTTCACTCCGCTGGGGATATCCAGAGAGAACCCTTTGAAGGTCTTGATCGGCCCGATTACCTGGCTTTGATCCTTGAGTGGGAGAAAATCGTCCTCATGTTCGACAAATTCGGGGACGAGATAGAGCATGTAGTCGGGGCCCGGTGACAACTCCCCTTCGTGGACGATCTGCGTTTGCGTAAGGCTGATCGTGCCTTCCCCCCAGTGCAGGAGATCATGGCCGCGCAGATCCTGCGCTAATTCCGCCGCGTAGACCGCGTCCTCGGCCATAGCCTCAAGTGTTGCGGCGTCCGGAGACGGGGGCGCGGTCAGGATCGGCAGGAGATAGACGCCGAGCCCGAATCCCACCGCGAGGGCGGCTGCATGAGAGACAGTTCCAAATAGAATGCGACGCATGGTAATTCCTTAGCCGAGCTTGTTGGCTTCCTCGTAAGTATTATCTGCGATTCGTAGATTCGTCTATCATTGTCGTTCTGGCCGGGTGACTGGCCCCCGTGCCGCGAGGGTGAGCGTGATGTGGTTGCCCTCCGGGCTGTCCTCTCCCACGTATCCAGATACCCGCCATGCTCTCACAGCCCGACTTTTGCTGCACAGCGCAGAGTGCGCCAAAAACGCTCCAGACTGTGTGGAAACCCTCACTGCATAAAAGCCGTCGCTCTTAGCGATTTTTGGCTTATTAGGATTCCTTTTGGGGAGCAAAATAGTATGATTTTGGATGAGATATATTCAAGGAACT
>Ga0307933_1000469_pt1 | contig 37752 bp, 28 predicted proteins | sample OrgLakmetageno88_FD_201811 | JGI IMG/M metagenome (GOLD analysis project Ga0307933, IMG submission 201811) | Saline water microbial communities from Organic Lake, Antarctica - #88 | ecosystem: Environmental > Aquatic > Non-marine Saline and Alkaline > Saline | place: Antarctica: Organic Lake... | reverse complement strand
CACGCATGCCTTCCTGAACGTGAAATCTGAGAAACTCTCTCGTCTGCGCACGAAACCCACTTTGGAATTTACGTGGGCTCGCATCATTCTCGGCGACCCAATCGAAGTGATCTTTAAGGTTTTGCATTACAGTGTCACAGTTCAAAGTGAAGTCCCCGAGGAAACAACCACGAAAATACAATCTTGATCGCCTTCTGCGACATTCACCACTTGCGGACTAGGCCTCAAAGATAATACTAGGACTGCCAAATTGCAATCTATGCTAAATCAGCAAAAAAACAGTCGAGCATCACGACCTGTGCTCGCGGGGGTAACGCTCATCGCCTTACTTCACTGCTTTATTTGGTTCTCTAACTACAACCAGACCGCATTGGGCGAGTCGCCCGCTCTGGATAATCGACAGACACTTGAGTTGGCGCAAGCGATGTCGGACGGCACTCTAGCGCAGGAGCCTTTTCACCGCGCTCCGCTCTACCCCTACATTCTATCCTTATTTCTCTCCGCTGGGATACCATTTGAACTATTGCCTCTTGTCGCCAGATGGCTCAATGCGATCGCCTTGGCCACGATGGCTGCGAGCACCGCTCTTTTGGCAATCCGCTTGTGGTCGAGGCCGATCTACGGATGGGTCGCGGGTCTACTCATCGCCCTCAATCCCGTTCTTATTTTCTTCTCAGGTGATGCCTTCGATATACTGCTCGCCTCGGCTGCCCTCTCCATGGCCTTGGTCTATTTCCAAGCATGGCTGAAGGCACCGAACTTGAGAGGCACGTTCGCCATCGGGCTTTTACTCGTGGCTGGTGCGGCTCTGCGCTCTCATCTCCTGCCGATCGCACTACTCTGGCCCATCATTGCCCTGATACTGGCAAAAGACCGCCGCCTCTTACATGCGGCAATACCAGCTGCCTTAATGGCGATGGAGGAGAAAAAAGGGGTCATTTCATTACCTTTGTGGTCAGCTTTTTATATTCAGGAGAAAAAAGGGGTCATTTCATTACCTTTGTGGTCAGCTTTTTATATTCGGCTTCAAGCATTCCGCCACGCTGCTTAAACTCTGACACATACCGACTCACTGCATCGGAGGTGCCCATATTGAGTTGCCGCGTTATCCACACATTCGTTGCACTAGTCTTTTGCTTCAATAGGGCCGCCAGTATGATTTTCCATTTCGCGGACTTGAGATCTGTTACGATAGACTCACGATTCTTTTCGAGCGCCGAGAGACCTCGCTCCAGTAGCATCTCCCACCGAAGCTGGTTCGCTTCGCGTAAGCCCTCACCGTAGTATCTGGCAACGGCATCCGAGCTATCCGACTCCTCGTCATCCTTTTCCGCCTCATCCAACTCTTCCAACATGGCTTTTTTGAATTTCTTTGTGCCAATCGACCAGCCTCGGCACATCTTGCTAAAGGCCATTTCTTTTTGTGCCGTTTCATTCTGCTCAATCCACTTAAGGTAGTCCAGATACAGCGCCCTACCCTTCGGAGTATCCGCCAATCCACCAGCCGCCTCCAGAGCACCCGTGCAATCCAGAAACGCAGGACGCTTACGCTTGTTATGCAAATACCAAAAACTTGACCACCGGTAGTCCTCCAGTTGGTCGATCTTCACCATCGATGCTCGAACCGGGTTCAAGTGCACGTAGTGAAGCAACGCACCCAAATAACTATCCTCCTCAACGATGAGGCTCTTATAGCGCCCTTGAAAAAGCTTACCATGAATCTTCCTAAAACGGTGATAACGATTCGCAAAGGTAGACTGCAACCACTTCATCCCATAGATCAAATTACCCTTAGGCGTTCGCACAACCAGGTGGAAATGGTTGGTCATCACACAAAACCCTTCCAGCACCCATTCACACTTCTCACAGGCTTCAAATAGGCACGCTTCAAACGCTAAGTGCGAACCCTCATCGACGTACAAATCCTGACGATAATTTCCACGATTGATAATGTGATAAACTCCGTTCTCTTTTTCAATTCGTAGACTACGTGGCATGAATAATATTCACTATACTACACAAAAAAAGTCAACCACAAAGGTAATGAAATGACCCCTTTTTCCATCACTATTGATCACATGCTTACTACTCACTCTTGGCATCACCTACACTGGATTTTTTAACGCTAGAGAAACAAACACCTGGGAAGAAGATTATGCCCTGCTCGCAAACGCCTCATTGAGGACAAGCAGAGACGCGCAGGCCATTCATAATGCAAAGTCTGCACTGAGCATGAATCCCCACAGGGTAGACATGTATGCGGTCCTCGCGCAGGCGCATTTCAACCAATGGGCCCTGAAGACTACACCGGAGAACATCAGCCCGAATGAAGCCGAGCGCCTCCGGCAGCTATCAGTCGAAGGGGCAAAAAGGGACCCAAAACTGAGAGCTCTTATTGGGATCTACGAATGGAAGCTTGGCTCTCAGAACGCCGCAGTGCATACGTGGAGCCATATTTCCGACGTAGATGCCCTCGCGCTGTGCTGCCTGATATATACAGGACATGCCTCTCCCCCACGACCGGGTGCATTAAAAAACTACCACGGGCATCCCTCTTACCCCATGCTCACAGCTCTTATAGATACAAATCCACAAGCACCCGGCAAGGATATGGTTACCCGCTTCTTGAGTGCACTTCTGGAGCCGGCCAAGGCAAATTCAGATTGATGCCTTTTGTTGATCTCGATTAACCAGACGGGCACGCGAATAACGATAGACAGACCCCAGAACAATATGTCCCCAGCTCCGCTATTGCAACTACTCCAAAGCAGCTTTAATACACAGCTATAAACGATTGAAATTCCCCTTAAACAGCTTTCCAAAAAGAATAGCAGTCTATCTGCTAATCTCACTTACGTTGCTATTATATGTACGCTTGTTGGGCTTTAATTTCGTTACTTGGGATGACCATGCCGTTATCGTTCACAATCCGGTCGTCTTAAGCGGGTTTTCAAGCTGGGAGGGCATATTCGACATAGGCACAAACCCGCGCTTCATGCCGTTATCCTGGATTTCGTTCAAAACTGTCACCGCGTTATTCGGAATGGACCCTGCATTTTTCCACGCCAGTAATGTCCTCTTTCACACCATTAACACGGTACTGCTCTACGGAATACTGAACTGGATCATCAACATAAGAGCTCGCGAAAGCCGCAAAGACACGAGCACTTCAGAGAGCTGGGCACAACAATGGCTCATCATCTCATTGGTAATATTTTGGGCGTGGCATCCACTAAGAGTCGAACCCGTGGCATGGTCAACGGCCCTCCATTATAATGTGGCTACATTTTTCTTACTCGGCTCATTACTATCATTATTAGCTTATTACCAATTTAATAAGCTATCCGCAGCGGTATGTTCTATAACTCTTCTAGCTTGTAGCAATGCAACCTACCCGCCGGCAATCACCTGGCCTTTAGCTATCCCGTTCTTCTGGCTTATATTGAACAGCAAAGGAGGGAATTGGAGATCATTATCATCGGAATTCCGCACGTCCATACGTGCATGTGCGCCGATTTTCATTCCGTCTCTTCTTATCAGCGGAGCATTTCTAAGTTTAACTCTGATCGGCCGCTTCATGGGTAAATCAGCTTGGTATAGTAATGATTACGCTCAAGCAAAGACTGCGATTGAGACAGGGGTTATCGAAAGGCTACTTAATGGCATGTATTCTGGCTCTGGCTTAGTACAACGTATGTTCCTGCCGCTTGAACTCTCCCCTGCATGGCCCCCGGATAAAGTGCTTACAGTTACCATTATCAGCACTATTATCGTTTTTCTGGTTATATGCCTTTTTTTCTTTGCCACCCTTAAACGCACAGCACTTGTGAGTGTTTGCCTCGTGACCATAGGCATCACCGCAGTGCCAGTATTAGGGTTTACAGAAAATAGCTTTTATCAGCCTGATCGCTACGCCCACATTCTACAGTTAGTCATGGTGGTGGTATTGGTAAGCGCATTACCCTTGAAGGTCATTAACTCTTTTTTTTCTTACAAGCCTGTTGGCCGGGGAATCACTCTAATCACACTTGGGCTAACATTAGCTGCACTGAATATCAGGCAGCAAGGCATCTGGACAAACAGTTATACCCTTTTTAACCACTTGGAAAACGTCTCCTGGGTAAAAGCAAACGAAGAACGACTACATCAGGTTCAGTGCTTGCGAGCCCGCAAGCTGACTGCAGACAAATATTACACTGCCGCTGCGTCAATCTATGAGCCCCTTTTAAAACAAAATCCTAACCCCTACTATGTAACATATTTTGCCAGCATAAATTATATGCTGATGGGCAATATCGAACGCGCGCTGGAATTGGCGGAGGATGCCGCCAGGCTCGACTCAAGGGCCGAAATCGTTAACTTATTGCATCATCTTACCCTCCAAAGCAAAGAGCTTGCACAACCAGTCGGTGATTCGACTCAGCCATCGAAGAAATGATCCTAACGACGAAACATAAAATCTTTCTGGCATCGCTGGCCTACCGCCCGATTTGCATGCTAAGGCGAATCTCAGGAAAGGGACCACAGGGAATATTCAGGCGCAATCGCCTGCTCTGGGAACTGAATCTCGGCGAAGTTATCGACTTCATGCTTTATCTCACCGGGTCCTTTGAGCCGAGCTTGAATGCATTCATCGGCAAACATTTAAAGCAAGGGAATATCGCTATAGATGTCGGCGCAAACATTGGCGCGCATACGCTCGGCATGGCACAGGCAGTCGGTCAGCTAGGTCAAGTTCACGCGATTGAAGCGACCGACTATGCCTTCAAGAAACTAGAGCGAAATATTGAGCTCAACCCTGAAATCGCTCAGCAAATCCATCCTCATCATTGCATGCTGCTGGCAGAGACTGCGACTTCGGATGAAACGGCACCGGTAGATGCCATTCACTCGAGTTGGCCTTTTGACACAACAGAACACCGGCACAACAAACACCAGGGAGTCTTCAAAGAGATAGGCGACGCGAATAAAACGACACTCGATGCCTTAATACAAGATCTCGGCATCGAACGGATTGATCTCATAAAGATTGATGTCGATGGAAACGAGTTGGACGTGCTCAAGGGCGGACAGGCGACTTTCACAAAGTATCAACCGACCATAATTATGGAAGTCGCCCTCGACTACCACCCGGCAGAAGCACCGAAAGGCTTTAATAATATCTACGCACTCTTGAAATCTTACGGTTACCGCTTGCATGACCTGAAAGGGCGACCACTGCCGGAAACGACCGACGGCCTCAAACAGATCGTCCCCAAAGGCGGCTCAATGAATGTTCTGGCAAAACCATTCGCCTGAACCAAGCCATGCGCAATAGGACCCAAATGAACTTTATGAAAGTTTTTTGTGCTGTATTCGCATCTCTGGTTGCGCTTACCGTCCCGCTCTACTTCCTATCGGGCGGACAGGTTATCATCACAGTAAAGCATTGGGGCTACTGGCTCATGCTGGGCACATGCAGCCTGTTCCTTTGGAAGTTCTGGCTCGAATCACGCCGCGTATCCTTCAACCAGCTGGCAAATTGTGTTTCTACCCATCGAGTCGGACTATTACTGGCACTCTGTACAGCGATCTTCGTGCAGTTTCAGGGCAAAGACAGCTTCAAGATCTTATACGACGAGCATGTCCTCAGCTCGACAGCCATGAACTTGCACCACCACCAAATGGCCTATGTCGAAGCGGTCAGCTACGTCATCGATGGAGAAAAGGTCGTCAGCTTAGGGCACGTCGATAAACGCCCACTGCTTTTTCCCTTCATCCTATCAGCGACACACAACCTAATAGGCTATGACGATAAGAACGTATTCCTTCTGAATGCGGCGCTTACTTTCGTTGCACTCGCGCTACTTTACGTGGTCATTACGCTCATCAGCCATCGCACATATGGGTGTCTGGGGATACTACTTATATGTGGCCTCCCCTTATTTGCCGAGAATGCTACGGGCGGGGGCTACGAGATCCTGAACCTATGCCTGATTCTCGCTCTTACACTGACCTCGGTCTATTACTTCCAAAGCGAAAGGCACACCGGCGGGCTTGATTTAATGATCATCACCGCAGTCCTGTTGGCGAATGTACGCTATGAATCGATCCTTTATGTATTGGTTCCCGCCGCGGTTTTTCTGCTCAAAAGCATTCGCAGCAAACAGATCCACCTTACTTGGTTCAGCGTATTCAGCCCACTGCTGCTTATTCTTCCGCTGATGAGCTATGCCGTATTCAAAAATGATCCACAATTCATACACACCACTCCGGAGGATTTTTTCAGCGTTTCATATCTCCCTGAAAATCTGGGCCACGCCATTGCCTATCTAACGAACTGGCGGGGCGACTATACAAATTCGTTGCTCCTTACAATTCTGGGCACGATCAGCCTTGGCTCATTTGTTATCTACTTAAAGCCATCCATTCTGAATACGGATAATCAAAACGACCGTATCGCACCCATCTTTCTGGTCATCCTGATCATCCTGGCAAATACCATGCTGGCTCTGAGCAACGAATGGGGCGCATGGACGAAAGCCGAAGCTGCGCGTTTCTCACTTCCCTTACACCTCGCGATGGCCATCTGCTTGGCACCAGCTTTCGCACACGGTTTTCTCCTCAAGAAGGCTCCCATTTGGCTAATCCTTTCGGCGGGGCTATACATGCTAGTGGTCACGCCGTTGCATTGTTTGCGGATGAATCAGGAGAACCGCCACATCATCCCAGCCGGTTATCAGTGGGCAATGCAGTGGACGGAAGAAACTGCGCCCTCAGGCAACAACCTCTTTATCGCACAATCCGCCTCCGGGCTCGGCCTCTTAAATAAGGCCGCTATTCCCTTCAGCTTAGCTAACGCAAAGCCAGAGAAGGTGCTTCAACTGAAAGAGCTCGGAATATATGACAATATTTACGCCATCGAAGCCCTTATCAAAACCGGCGAGGGCACGACTCTCCCGTTACCGGGTGCCGGAGCCCTGAATCAAAGCTTAAACAGAGCGACTGCTGCAGATTATCACATCAAAGATAACGTATGGTATCGCATCAGCCGGCTGACCGACGAAAATTCAGTAGCGCGCTCACTCGGGGATACGGGCAAGACACTACACATCGATCACGAAAAAACGTCATCAGATTGGACGGAAATCTACGAGCGGCTTCCTCTTCATCCTTAGAAAGATGTCCAAAAGAAAGACCGCAATGCTCGATCAGACTCGCTCCAACACTATAGTTACGCGTAGTCCAAGTCGCTTCATTAACCACTGAGGCAACTTCTTTTCGACAGCAATCAACCCAGCGATCAGGAAAGTAGGCAGCATCTGTGGGCGCGAAAAACCTCCCGAGAACGGATAGGCCAGAAGGTCGCTGTGAACGCATTCGACCCGTCGCCAGCGCGGCCCAATGACTGCTTCGACCTCGTCAACCTCACCCGCCAGCAGCACAGTCGCCATGGCCATATTAGCGAAGCTGCCATCTGCCTCCAGCGGAAATTCGTAGGGCGGCTGCACCAATTCCTTGCGCATGGGCTCATGGTGACAGAGGCCATAGAAGATGCACCCCAAAGGCGTAGCCGCCGGCTCCGCCAAGATGAGGCGGCCACCGGGCTTCAGGGCTTCGGCGGCCGAATCAAGAAAGCGCCTCGGCTGGCGCAGATGGTGAAATACATCGAGCCCGAAAATAGCATCCCAGTTTTCCTGCGGAATCGCATAGGCATCGACCACGCGATCCACATGGCCCGTCTCAGCGATATCGCTTTTCACTACACGGGGCAGGAATTCACTTGCTACGCCGATGCCCGAGCCCACCTCCAGCCAGGACCCTTCTTCCGCAAACTGCCGCATGCGCTCATAGATCGCACCATACACTTTTCTGAGCCCGAGTGAACTTCTCCACTTCGACAGACTGCCTTGAAGTAAATCCAACTCATAGGTCTCTTCGATTGATAGGTCGTCAGCACTCATTTTATTTCCACTTTATAGATACGCGTCATTTCAAGAGGCTGGAACGACTTCTCTGCAATAAGCGTTTTATTCAAGGCTGTCAGATCGGCATCAGATTTAAACTTAATTTGTTCTTCTAAATCAAACGCTGCGTTCGCCCGATCGATTAAATAAATTTGAGGATATTTACCACGTTCACGCTCTGCACGCATACGCGGCAGACTAGAAAACGCTTCCGAAACTTTGATGCAGTGCCACTCATTAAGAGTCCAGATGACTGTCTCTTGATCAACAATCAAACTCATCGGCTCAAAATTTTCTTTGGCTTGCACTTCGAGCCAATTGGCCTCGCGCACGCGCCAATCCTCTTTGCCGTAAACGCCTTTCGCTTTGTTAGGAAGAGTCATGCACAGTATAAATACTCCCACCACCAGATAAACGATCCACCACATGCGGCCCCGCTTTATTCGAGCCGAGAGGAAGACGAGGATAGAAGCGATCATGAGAAGAAATAATGGCAGCACATCGCCAGCCGCAGCCGTCTCGGTGAGTTGACCATCCCAGCGTGCCATGATCATTACAAATTGACCGACAACAACGACAGCCAGCAAGAGGAAGACCAGACTCTGATAATGTCTTTTATCCTTTGTCATAATTGAGTGCAGGGCGAGCCTCAGACTCAGGAGCGTGAATAAGACGCCAAATATTCCTAAAAGAAATGCATTGGGCAACTCGTCTCCCATCGCAAATAGAAAGTAAATCGCATTGCTAAGATTAGGCAGGAGATACTCTAGGCCATACGCATTTTCAATATTTTTCCCGAAGCCTGCCATATTAGGATTAGCGGCCAAAAAGCTCGCATGTGCAGCGAGTATCGCAAGTAACAATGGCGTGGCGGATAGCCCAACAGGCAGTATGAGTTTCTTAGAACGCCACCACCCCAGCACGATGACGCCTGCGACAAATAACCAGTATACGAGAGACTGATAACTGGAAAAACTTAAGCAGACCATCGCAAGTGCCAGCAAGTTAAGACGGCCGCCACCGGGCGCCTCTATGTAATAAAAGCTACATAAAATCACCACGAGCAACAGAACCAGATTCAACACTTCCAGTCCCCCGCCTGACGCATGTTGAGACAACAAGGGCAGCGCAGCCCACAGAAAAGGCCCGAGCACACCCGCAGGCAACCCCCCGATTCGATAAGCCATCCCTGCTGTAAGACTGAGCAAAAATATCGCTAGAAATGCATTAACGAGATAATTGTTCATCAGGCGGTATCCTGAAAAATCGTGAACCAAGGAAACGACAAAAGGATAGAGCCATGGCCGCTCATCAACATACTGATCAGCACGAATAAAGTATTCGTTAAAATTACGCCCCAAAGTTAAGACCTCGACATCTCTTTCCATTGCGAGGCTCTTTGAGGTGGATGCGAGCTCATACTCCTCCATAGCCACCTTCGGGCCCAGGTCCTCATGTATAAAGAGAAGGCAGCTGGCCGCCAGAACCGCCCCGGCCAGGTAACGAGCATGCCTCTTCTCCGGGAGACGAATACGGACGACATGAAAGACGGCATATAGAAATGCGAAGAAAGCAGCTGCTGCAAAGTAGTACCCGGCCTTGTTCACTATGCGCTCGGAGATCTCCGGGCTGGCTAGGAAATATGCCCAGAAGCAGGCCCCTAAACCGATAAGCAGGATTGAAATTTTTAACAGTAACCCTGTTTTATGTGGCAGTGGTTCCATTTATTTTAAGGCAGCGTCGTGGCAAAGATTTCCATATTTTCGCCCGGATCGCTCAAGCCGGATAAAGTCTCCTCGCCATACGGAAGCGGGTCGCCCTCTCTAAAATTCACGCCGCGAACTCGACCCATCCTCACATAAAGTGTCTCAGATAGCTTGGTTTCCTCCAAAACCTCGATGTCGAAATCTTTCTCGATCGGAGTCTCAGGCTTCCAGCCGCCTTTGCCTTCAACCGGTTCAATTAGTTTATAAAATACGATAACTTCGGAGAAAGTCCCCAGTTTAAGGTGTAGATCAATTTGTGGCTTTGCCTTCGCGGCTAATATCTGAGGCAGGCAAGATTCCTGTTCTGCCAATATAGCCAGATGCTTGTCCGAAATAAACAGGATATCATTGCCTCTTCGTTCGCGGACGCGCTCAACCGTCCAACTGACATCCCTTTGGTCAACAAGTCTGACTAAGTAATCAGTTCGGGCCGTCTCGGGCCTGACGACAGCCATAAAATAGATCGCTGCGGCAGCAATGCACACGACATAAATCTTATTCGCACAGGGCAGCGCACGGACTATCGCCACGACGAACAGGATTTGAAGGATGACGAACGGAATAATGATTCTGGTGGCGACTATATCGTCAGCCTGCCCCCAGTGGTATGCCATCATCAGCAGGAAGCTCAATATGACCGGGATAGAAAATGAAAGAAGAGCCGGGGTATCCGGGATTGCGAAACTTCGACTCAGCCGACCACCAACCCCGAGAACTACCGCGCAAACCAATGCCGCGCAGAACAACGCACTCAATAAAAGACTACCCGGCTGTAATGGAAAAAGCGTGAAGAAAAAGTTTAAGGCATTACCAAGATTCTGTGGAATCATTGAGAGCGCGAAGGGAGTCTCCACTTCGTTCTCCAGTTGCCACAGGCCCGGATACTGCTCAAAAATAATCTGCTGTAGAGGCAGGCACACAAGAAGCAGTGGAACGACCACCGACGTCCAGGTGAGACGGATTCTTCTACTGCGATACCAGGAGACTAGAATAATGACAACCACTCCTCCGATATAAAGCGCTGACTCATAGCGTGTCTGAGCAAGTAGAACCGCAAAAAGGATCATGAGGTCAAAACGGGCATCACTTTGCTTCTGCAAGTAGAGCATACCCGCCCAAAGTGTCGCCAGAAGCATGACCACATTAAGCAGATCAAATCCTCCACCATTCACACAGATTGCAAAAAGTGGAACCGTTGAACAGAGAGCCAAGGTGCAATAGCCACCGAAGCGACGACCTATCCGGTGGCCAACCATATAAAGCAGGCCTAAGAATATTGGCGTCAATAAGTGGTTCAGTATGATCCCCTGATACGCACGATAGCCGGTCACGTCATGCATCACGCTGACTAGAAAAGGATAAAAGTAAGGTCGCTTACCAACATAGCTTCCCAGAATGTTAAAGGTGCCACCGATGTTATAAGCCCGCGTGACCGTCATCGCCTCCTTTTCATGATGCATGTGCAAGGCAGTCGCAGCGAATAGGGGCTCATCCATGACGACTTTGTAGTCATTCTCCTGAAGAACATAAAAAAGCACGCTTAGGCAGCCGATAACTAATAGCGGTGACCGCTGCGCCCGAATGAACCTCAGCAATAAGACCCCGGCATCCAGCTCCCGGCAAACGCGCCAGCCGGCAAGCATTGTCAGGAGACTTGCAAGCAGCAGTAACCAGTAACCCGAATGCTTGATCACCTGTATCGCTTCTGCTGGCTCAAACGCAAGAAAGCCAAGGTAGACGGCAAGCCCACTTGACAATATTTGAGCCCCTAACTTGCAGCGAAATAACATAAACTATAAAAAATACTAACCGACTCGGCTGTTTTAATAAGGGTCGGATGTGGTGGATGTAGCAATTAGAAAAAATAATCAGCGCTGCTTCAGCTAAAGTCCATTATAACTATAGTCCGCAACATGCCCGCGCGGGCTGCCACGCTCCTTGAAATCCTCAGTGATCTGATCGGGATGCAGAGCACGCACGCGACTAATCCTTAAGGTTGAGAATGGCCTGAAGCTGCGCTCAACCAGAAGCTCCAATTCCACACTTCCGCTCGGATAATTGACTTCAGCCAGAGCTAAATGACCATCTTTCAATTCGTATTCCAACCTCTCAACAAAATAGATATTTTCATAGAGACCACGTTCAAAGCGCGTCTGAACCCAGCTCATCTCATCGAAAAAATAAGCGGGCTTCAGACTGGCCTTTTTATACAACGTCCAGGGCGTTGATTTGTGATCAATGACGAGGTCGCGACTTTCAATATGAGGCGCGACTTCTTCAAGAAGCCACTGTAATTCATTCGCAACATAATTTCGCTTACTAAAGAGTTCGCGGGAGTTATGGGGGAGGCTCCATCCCACGACATAAACTGCAAAGGCGGCCAGCACGAAAACCCCACACTTATTTCTTCGAAAGATAAACGATCCGACGCTCAACAGCGCAAGTAACAGCATGAGATAAAGGGGCAAGGACAGTCGCGATGCCTGAATACGATCCAGCTCCCCGAAGTGGTAGCACATTAAAATAAAAAAGTTTATTAGAATGAACGGCGCGAAGACATAAAATGCAGCTCGGCTCGGCGAAATCTGCCGGCCCCAGCCAGCAATGCCTGGCCCCGCAAAAACCAACGCGATAAGCGCTATGAATCCACACACGGAAAGAATGGCGCTGTTCCCCAAGCCGGCATCTAAATTTAAAAAGAAATAGAACGCTGAGCCAAGGTTGGGCAGCAGATTCTCTAAACCAAATGGCTGCCGAATAGCTTCGGGCAGCTCCCAGAACTTTTCAGAGGCACGGAAGAAACGGGATTGCAGGAAATAGGAGACAAGTAAAAGCGGAGCGAAAACAGTTGGCCATGAGAGTAAGACAACCCGCGCCCTCACCCACCCGGCGATGAGTAGAATACCCCCGGGCAGAAGATAGAGAGCAGATTCGTAACGTGCGTAGCACAGCGCAATCATGGCCAAAGTAAAAAAGCCTTCAGTCCCGCGCGAAGGTGCACGGATGTAAGCACCGCCTGCCAGAATCACAATCAGGAGAAACAACATATTGACTAAATCCATGCCTCCCCCGGTGGCACTCTGCGCAAATAATGGAATACTTATTAGCCCTAACATGCCCAACCATGCGCCTTTGAGGCCAGCTTCATCAAATCCGACGCGTATGATACAGTATAATAATAAGAGCCCAGCCAGTATGTTGATGATATACGCATTCGCGAAGCGCCAGCCGGTTAATTGATGCAAATACGCGCAAAGTGCAGGGTATAGCCACGGCCGTTTATCTAAGTAAGGAGCCGCGAACTCAAATTCACCCTCGTGCCAGTAGCCGTTCATTGACACCGCATATTCCTGGTTGGTTGCGAGTCGATCTGCTGAAGCTGCCAGAATATAATCGTCTAAAACAACCTTGGGCCCAAATTCTGCATGCACGCAAAGCAGCCAAATCCCGGCGACCAGCGGCCACCAAAGATACCGGTGTCTCCACTCGGAGACAAAAACTTTTCTCCGACACCGGAAAGCAAAATATGCAAACAGCGAAAGCAGTAGAATGCTCAGCCAGTAAGTGCCTTGCGTCACGATGCTTTCGATCTCCGAAATGGGGATGAAAGCAATCATAATGAGTGCAAGCATAGTGCATAAGACGGCCAGTCCAATTCGGATCCAGCTAGATCCGAATAAATGTCGCTTCACGTTATGTTTGAGATCGCTCATGCTAGGGTAGGATCGCCGGCACGACCTTAAACCATTCCATCGAAAGGTCTCGGTCATCGAGCTGCTCAATGAGCTGCGCCCGTTCCAGAGGAGTCGAATTCACTTGAACCAGCCTTGAGAGTTGCAGCTCTGCACCTGATAGCGATTGGAGAGTATTCACGGGCTCCAGTATAAAGTCAGTGTCCATGTTAGAAGCTCTGCCATGGTCGTGTATGATATAAATATCGCTGAATGTCTTTAATTCAAGATGGAGTGCCAGCTCAGCTTTTCGGTTGATCGCTCTCTTCATCGAAATAGCAGAGACTTCTTCAACAATGGCAACCGGAGTCTGCTCGACGACGAATAATACATTCTGCCCCTTATAGACCTGTGCCTGATTTTTAAGCCAGTTCGCAGCATCAGCCGCAGTAGATCTCCGGACATCATCGTTTTTTTCTGGCAATACTGTAGAGCGGCTCTGCGTAACAACACCGAGGGCGAGAAGCCCGAAGACAACATATAAGCTTATTTTTTCACGGAAGAGTTGCCCAAAAAGCTCAAGAAGAAGCACCAGCCCAATGAAAAGCAGCGGAACAAAAGCGTAGTAGGCATCACCTGACCTGCCTGGTATCCGAAAAGTAAACGCCCAACATACGCAGAAGTGCAACAGTAGCATACCGAGCAGCAGCGCGGTAGGCCAAACTCGACAGCACTCAGCTCTTTGCATGAAGCACCTCTGCCAAATCATCTTTAACAGAAGAAGTACTATGCTAAGTAACAGTATCGCAGGAAAGAGTCCATCGTTATTGAAACTGAAATTCGTCATCCAACTCCATACATCGTTAAGGTATAGAATGGCTGTCTGTAGCCCTTCCTTTGCGTCAAGCGGCAATAGCTCATCCCGGCTAACTCTGCTTTTAAGTAATAGCCCGACAGGCAGCAGCGCCCATGGCACGAACACGGCAGCCGCGGGAAGCGCAGTTTTCCAGGATTTTTTCCGTAAATGCCAAATAACAACGACTCCCAAAGCGTAGTATGCCACGGAATCATAGCGTGTATTCACGAGAAGCATGAGCGACCAGACTAACGGCCAGAGCATCAAGCCGTTTCGGGATTTCCAATAATCCAGAACAAGGTAGATCACAAGTAGCAGCATGACCCCATCGAGCAAATCGACGCTGGAGCTATTTGCCAGGAGCGGAATGAGAGGTATGTTTAATGCCAAAAGCGGCCCTGCCCAAATCCCCGAAGAGGGCCAAAGGCTCCGCCCGATTAGAGCCAACAAGTAGACAAGGGCAAAGGCTAGAAAAGCATTGAGAACAAAGCCCTGCCCGCTTCGATAGCCGGTAAAATCATGCAGTAGGCTTAATAAGAAAGGGAAAAAGCCCGGCCGCGTATCGACATGTATGTCATACTCATAATAAGCGCCCCCTAAGTCATAACCCCGCTGAGCAAATCCATATTCTTTTTCGAGGTGCATCTGCTTCGAACTGGCAACCAGTTCGGCTTCTTCAATACCCATTTTGTAGCTGGGGTCTTGCATAAAAAGCAACAAGAGCGCGCAAACGATGAGGTAAAGGTGCTCCTTTTTTTTAAATGCGGAGCGCTTCGGCTGCTCGCGGATATAGCGAAACATGGCTAGAAGCCACAACATGAATACCGCTAGTAGAATCCAGTAGTATGCATGCCTTACAAACCAGTTCGATGCTTCTTGGTTAAGAAAGAAAACCGATATGAGCAGCAGCACCGCTGAGAATATGAACATTGAATTTTTCATAACATCGGGCAATCCGCACACAAAAAAGCCGCCTACAGATGTAGGCGGCTGACTTTTAAAGACAATCGCGAATATCGCCGACTTGGCCGATCTTGCCGATCTGGCCAATATAGCGAAAGGCGATACTTTAGAAGGAGATGCTTGCAGATACAGCTGAACCTTCAGCAGTCAGCTCAGTCAGAGCAGTTGTGATCGTCGAGGTATAAGTCTCGTCGGCAACCATGTCGATAGACTTAACGTACGAAGCAGAGCCAACAAGGTCAGCGCTAGCTACTGTAGTCAGGCCTTCTTCAAGGAAGTACTGGTCTGCACCAGAAGCGAGCTGGCGGAGGTTGTTGATCATAGTCTTCTTTTGGGATGTCTCACGAACCTTTTGGAAGGCTGGGATAGCCATGGCAGCGAGAAGGCCGATGATAACGACCACGATCATGATTTCGACGAGGGTGAAACCCTTTTTACTTTTATTATTCATAATGATATTCCTTTATTTGGGTTATTATGTATTCGATATACACGCAGATAAGAACTGCGTAGAATATGATGGAACACAAGAAAGCTAAAAATTACAAGAAAAAACCCTGAGCTTTAAGGGTTTAACAAATTTTTAAAGGTTCTTCGCTATTTTTAGTGGGAGGTTGTGACTAAGCATTAGGTTGAATGGCACTTAGTTAAGAGCGATCAAGTGCAATCTACAGCCGTAGCGGTGTGCTTCAGCCACCGCATCGCTCACAAGATCAGGCAAGCGTCGGTGTGGTGGCTGAAGCACACCACTACGATAAGTGCTCTTAACTAGGTGCCATTCTAAGTAGGTTGAACTCAGTGCCAACAAACTAGTTTCCATTAAAAATAGCGAAGAACCTGCTTAAATTCTGTCGTTTTACGGCTATCGGTCTGGTCTGAGGGTGGCAAAAACCATTTTGCCGCCAGATGATGGCACGACTGAGTCGACCTCGACACGCACTTCTTCACCAATTCGGCTTTTCCCGTCATTCACAACCAACATTGAACCATCCGGCAGATAACCAATCGCCTGATCCCGCTCCTTACCCGCTTTCACTAATTCAACGTGCAGTCGGGAACCAATCGAGATCTCCTGATTCACGGCTTTGACGAGATCCGTCAGATTCAGCCACTCTACATTGTGAAATTCTGCCAGTTTAGCTAAATTGTAGTCCGTCGTCAGCAGCTTCCCTTTTAATGCCTCGGCGAGGTAGACAAGCTTGGAATCAACAGCCTTCCGGTCAGGCACATCACTTTGATGAATCTTAATATCCAAATGTTTGATGTTTCTCAACCGGTTCAGAACTTCGAGTCCCTTTCGGCCCTTTTCTTTCCGAACAGGATCATTTGAGTCTGCAACAGCCTGCAACTCTTCCAGCACAAACCTTGGGATGAGCATCGTATATCCGAACCACTGACTTTCACAAATTGCGGCAATGCGGCCATCAATTAGGGCGCTAGTGTCGACAATTGCGAGTCGGGAGCCCACATTTTCGGGGCTGAAGCGAACGTAGGGAATGACCAGATTGAATTCATCCTTCCCTCGCAACGCGATAACCGTGGCAAGATACATGCCTATAACGTAGAGCGCTAAACGAGACAGAAAGAGAATTTGCGCAAGATCCTGATCCTGCTCAAGGGGCTCAAAGAGCGGCGACTCAGAGAGCAGGAAAGCGATCAGTGCGCCTATCGCTAAACCAAAGGTGACCGCAGACAACCCCCGAAGTGAAAACCCTTCAAGTAAGAGATCGACGAGAATGACGAGGACCGCGATCCCCATCCCGACACCGAGAACTACGGCGAGATCCCAATCCTCGACCACATAATTGAGCAAGACGCACGCGAGCAAACTCAGTAAAAGGAAGAAAGCTCTTATAATGTGTAGGGTCTTATTCATTTTTTACGGCCCGAAGCCCAGCGATCCGGTCATCCAAACGAGCACAAACGGTAACAGTATCAGGATAAACATCACAAGTAGAATAATTCGCTTCGCCCGTTCGGCCCGCGCATTCACGTCTTCGCGACCACTCCCATTATGATCTAAATCATGCTCTGGCATATATGAAAGGCGAGTCCGCGCTAGTTCACTTTTGCGACAAAGCGAAAACCTGTCATGCGGTTTCGCTCCTCTCTTGGTGCTTCCCGAAGGGGCACCGTAAAAATCGCCTCCAGCTGGTCCTGGGCATGACCTCCTATATGCTTCGCATCTTCAGTATCAAAACTATCCATAGACTCCAACCACTCGCTGACATTGCCCAGCAAATCGTAGCATCCACTCCCGAAGGGCTCTTTTTGCCCCGCAGGCTGGGTCTTACCCTCTGTGTTGCCAAGGCTCCAAACGTGATCTTCCAGGACAACATAACGCAACCGCCCCAAACACGCACGGAACTCGTTTTCGGTAGGTAAGCGCACGGATATTCCCATAACCCAAGAAAGACGCTCGCAGAACTGCTTTGCCTCAATCCAGTTCACCGAATCGACGGGATATAAATTACCTCGATTCCTGCTGGGGTTCGTCCCCATGATTTTTGAAAACAGGGCTTGAGGCACCTCGGTTTTCAAAATGCGAAATTCATCGTCGTCGGGGATCGGCAAAAGCGCCCCGTAGACTCGATCCTGAATAAATTTTAAGTCGTCTTGAATTAAATTCAGGTAGCGGACCTTCATTTGCAGGTCCACATCGTTTAACGAACTCCGCGGAAAGGCCTCCTGCATCTTCTTGATTTCTCCACGCAACTCGGCAATAGTTTCGATAGCTTTAAAGGTTTCGCGCTCACTGAGATATTGCCTCAAAAGCTTGCTGTTTGACTCAATTGACCGACCCAACTCGAAACTCTGGGCTGTCTCGGCTTTACGCGTGTATTCAGCGACGAGCTCAGAGGACGCAAAAGGGCTGCCCCGAAAGTCCTCATTCAGTTTCCGCTGGAGCCTGGCGGCCTCTAAGTAATGCTGCGCTGCTTCGAGGTTTTTGCCGTTTGCCTGCAGCGCATCTGCCAATGCTTCTATTTTTTCAACATCAACGTGACTTTGACCAGACCGTATCCCCAAAAGCTGCAACTGCAACTCGCTTAGACGAGCCATGTTGGCCTGATTTGTACCTCTGAACTCTCGATTCAGCTCATCCTGAATAGCAATCGCTTCGGTGAGCTTTGCCTCTGCGTTCTCCCAATCCTTCTTCTCTATCAGGGCATCGGCCTCTGCAGCCAGAGTGATGCTTTTGAGCGCCAGTGGCTCAGCTGTATATTTCTCTGTCTGGCGAAAGAGGCCCGCCGCCCGGCCTGAATTCTTGGCGCTGCTTTTTGGGTAGTCCTGATTAATCTTATCCTGTAGCCAATATGCCTCCTGGTATTTAGCGCGTGCGCCATCGTAATCGCCTGCCGCCGCTAATCGCCCCGCCTCGGTTTCCAACATTAAGCTTCTCTCCTGCAGTTCAGCCGCAGCCACGTTCTGGTAACGCACCGTAAGCTCACGCAATCTGGCACCTGCATCAAAATCCAATCCAGTCAGGCCACTCACATACTTTTCCTGCCGAATAAGCGCTTTGCGCAGCAGCTCAATGTCCTCAGAATTGGGCTCACGCAGCGAGATGATCTCATCAAACTCAGCCTCAAGGGCCAAGCTCTCCTCTTTGAATACAAGCAATTCATCGCTTACCTCGACATCGATAACCAGATTATCGAAATCAACCTCGCGTGGACCTAAATTGGAGAGTAACCAAAAGCCTCCCAAGACTAGACACGCGAGAAGCAGCACGGAAATAGCAAATAAACACTGCCGAAGTAGCTTTCGCTCGTGGGGGCGGCGCGACAAAGATTTCTTTTTAAATAATGGCATTTTAAAATTGGGACTGGCACTACTGAATAGCTTTGCCTAAATGAGGAGGATTCCAGCCGCAAGGTAAAAGGATTTTTGCATGGTAGCTGTTGCACCCCAAGCGAATCTGAAAGAAGAAATATACAATGTTCGACCAAATTACAATACTAGGGCCTGGCCTTTTAGGGGCATCAATCGGTATTGCAGCGCGCGAACGAGGACTGGCCAAGAGAATCGTGAGTTGGTCGAGGCGCGTTGAGACCCGAGCAAACTGCCTGAAACAATCCTGGTGCAGTGACGTCTTTGATTGCCCGGAAGCCGCCTGCAAAGGCAGCCAGCTCGTCATCGTTTGCACGCCTGTGCAAACGATAGTGCCACTTTTAACACGTCTTTCAAAAGGGTTGGAGTCCGGAGCCCTGATTACAGACGTGGGTAGCACAAAAAGTCGGATTTGCCGCGAAGCGAAGGGTGTCGATCTTGGAGATGCGACTTTTATTGGCTCACACCCGATGGCCGGCTCTGAACAAACCGGCATGGCCCACGCCCGCGGAGATTTATTTGATACCGCCGCATGCATCGTGACGCCACTTGAAGACACACCGGCCCAGCAGGCTGGACGCATTGCAGCATTTTGGGAAGCATTGGGCATGCAGGTCACCCACGTCTCCCCGGAGCGCCACGACGAGATCGTCGCTCATATCAGCCACCTACCCCATCTGCTCGCCTCCGCACTTTGTAGTTTTCTCGCGGGAAAAGCTCCCGCCTGGAAGAGCCTTGCAGGGAAAGGACTGCTTGACACCACGCGCATCGCTTCGGGCGACCCGGAGCTGTGGCAGCAGATACTCGAAAGTAACCGCGACGAAGTCGTGCGTGCGATCAATGGCCTCGAAGAGGAAATACATCAGATCAAATCTGCTCTGATCAATCAAAACACCGCGAGCCTTAAGCAACGGCTGGAACGTGGTAAAAATTTCCGGGACAATTTTTAGAGAGAAACATGCAAGACCCACTACCAATTACTCCAATCACTAAACCGCTCGAATCGAGCATCGATCTGCCCGGATCGAAAAGCATAACCAACCGCGCCTTGATTTTAGCAGTGCTGGCGAAAGGGCAGACGACTCTGTCCGGCGCCCTCTTCAGTCGCGACACTCGTATTATGCTGAACGCGCTCCAAACGCTGGGCTACTCGATTGACGCGAATGAGGACGCAGGCGAAATAGCCGTCACCAGCGAAAGTAGCGAAATACCAAATAGCAGCGCCACAATCGACGTCGGTAACGCCGGAACTGCCGCACGCTTCCTGACAGCATTTCTCGCTCGACGCCCCGGCGGGCGCTATGAACTGGATGGTGATTCCGCCATGCGTGAACGACCCATGGCTGGGCTGCTCGATGCATTGGTCGACCTGGGAGCTGCCGAGTTCGAATTTCACGGCAAAGCAGGCCACTTCCCGTTTACACTGATTGCCAAAGGCTACTCGAGTGGTAGCGCAACAGTTAACGCCAGCGCCAGCAGCCAAATCCTTTCCGCCCTACTCATCTCCGGCACCACTGAGAATGACGAACTGGAACTTATCTGCCCTGGAGTGCGCCCGGCTTATGTCGCCATCACGTTAAAGATACGCGAAGCCTTTGGTGCCTCTCCACTTGCCGCAGACACTGAAGGGCGATATCAGCTATGCCCTCATCAATACACGAGCCCGGGCACTTATAAGATCGAGCCTGATGTCTCGGCGGCAAGTTACTTTCTAGCGCTAACCCTGATCCAAGGCGGGAGCCTTCGCATCCCGAATCTTGGACCCAATCCACTACAGGGAGACGCGCACTTCGTCGAAGTCTTAGCCCACCACGGATTACGCGTGGATGCTGATCGTAATGAATGGACCGTCTCTCGATCCGCCGGAGAGGATATTCTACGCGCCCATCGCGAAATCGATTTTAATGCGTTCTCCGACACGTTCCTCACTTACGCGGCAATCGCACCCCTCTTGGGTGATTCCGTACGAATTACCGGCATCGGCCACACCCGGCATCAAGAAACGGATCGCATTGCAGGGATGGCGGCTGAGCTCTCCAAGCTCGGCCAGCTCGTCAAAGAAGAGGAGGACGGCTTAACCATCCAGCCAAAGCCCAACGAGCTGCGGTCACGCGCCCTCAAGGCGCGCAACGCCGGGGAGATTTTAACCATCGAGACCTACGATGATCACCGCTTTGCCATGAGCTTCGCGGTGCTGGGAAGCTACGACCTACTGGGAGATGGCGAACCTTGGCTCGCCATTAAAGATCCTGCCTGCTGCGGAAAAACCTTTCCTAGCTTTTTTGATGCATTAAACAGATTAGGAAATGACTGAGACACCCACATTTCAGATTGTCGCTATGGACGGCGGCGCCGCGACCGGCAAGTCATCGACCTCCAAAGGGGTCTCTGAGCGCCTGGGCCTCATGCATGTGGATACCGGCGCCCACTACCGCGGCGTCACCTACGCCCTCCTGAAAGCCGGAGCAGATCCGGATAAGCCCGAGGCTATTCCCGAGCAACTTCAGCGACTCTCTTTGGATACCGAACTTGAGGGCCGCAGTGCCAGGCTGAGCATCAACGGCACCGTTCCAGCCGATACGGATATTCGCTCGCCTGAAGTTAATGCCGCAGTTGCCAAGTTCGCCGCAGTCAGTGCAGTTCGACAATTTCTCTTCGATTATCAGCGCAACCAAGTTGAAGTTGCCCGTGAACAGCAATTTAGCGGCCTCATCATGGAAGGGCGCGACATCGGCTCGGTTATCTTCCCCGATGCAGACCACCGCTTCTTCCTACATGCCGACGAGGCGACACGTGCTGCTCGTCGGGCCAAAGAGGGCCAGACCGACTCTATCGCAGCTCGCGACAAAATCGATTCGTCACGGAAGACTGCTCCGCTGCACTGCCCGGATGGAGCCACCCAAATCAACACGGGCCCGCACACTCTAGAAGAAGTCATCGAACTGGTGGTTCAATACATCACCGCTTGACCCATGCCCAGCACGTCCATTCCAAATCCAAAACTCTACGAGTTCGTTCGAGCAGTCGCCAACTGGTATTTTAAAACCTTATACGACTATACTCAGAGCGGGCTGGAACAGATCCCGAAAAATGGGTCGGTCATTTTTGCTGCCAATCACGTCAGCTTTTATGATCCTCCAGCTATAGGGTCCTGTCATCACCGGCAGATTAACTACTTCGCCCGCGACACACTCTTCCGAGGGCTTTTTGGCAAAGCCCTCGTTGAGATCGGCACCATTCCCGTCGCCCGGGAAAATGCAGAAGTGGCGTCCTTAAGAGCCATTTTTAAGTCCCTGAAAGCCGGTGGCGCTGTCGCCATCTATCCGGAAGGCACCCGCTCTCCCGATGGTCAGCTCATGGAACCCAAGGCCGGCGCTGGCATGATTGCCTGCAAATCAAAAGCCACAGTCATCCCCACCCGGATCTTCGGCAGCTACGAAGCTTTTGGTCGCTCAGATAAAATCCCTAAAATCGGAGGCCGTATTCACATCGCCTACGGCCGTCCGATGACCACCGAGGAAATCGACCCCGGCAAGCCACACCCCGAACGCTACCTGGAAGCCTCACGCCGCATCATGGCCCGAATCGCAAATCTGGAAATGCCCAGAGAATACGTATTTTAAACCGTTAATTTACGTGAATTTGCGTTAATTATTTTCATATGAGCAAAGAGCCAATCGATGAATTAATCTACAAAGTAGTTGGTGCTGCTATGAGCGTACATACGTCAATTGGTTATGGCCTCCGCGAGAAGAGCTATGAAAGGGCACTTGTTGTCGAGTTCCGGCATTTAGGAATGAACTATAGCCAGCAATCGATTTATCCTGTAATTTACCGAGGTGAAAAAGTGGATGAATATATCCCTGACCTGGAAGTCGAAGACTTACTAATCGTTGACACTAAAACAATTGAAGTCATCGGAGAAAATGAACTTGGCCAAATGCTCACTTATTTACGAATAACCGGTAAAAGCACAGGACTGATTATCAATTTCAAACATCCCAGCTTGGAGTGGCGCAAAGTGACTCTGAAAGCATCATAAACCAGCCACCATTTCTCATCTAGCTGACTCACCGACTCCATTTTCTTCAATTAACGCAAATTCACGTAAATTCACGGTTACAAAAAAGTATTTCCTTTCAACTGCCCAATTTAGGATTAACGGTTCCAAAAACTTTACTCATGTCTAATTCATCTGATCGCTACGCCCAACGCGGTGTCTCTTCCTCCAAATCCGAGGTTCATGCCGTTGTGGATAATCTGGATCGCGGCGTCTTCCCCGGCGCCTTCTGTAAAATCGGGCCAGACATCCTGACCGGCGACCCCGCCAAGTGTAATATCATCCACTCAGATGGTTCTGGCACCAAGAGCACCCTCGCTTATCTCCACTATAAAGAGACCGGCGACCCCTCCGCCTTCCGTAAGACCGCGCAGGACAGCCTCGTCATGAATATCGACGACCTGCTCTGCGTCGGCGCGATCGACGGCATCCTCATCTCCAGCACCGTTAATCGCAACGCCCGCGCCATCCCCGGAGAGGCGCTCGGGCAACTCATCTCCGGCACCGAAGATTTCCTCGCCACGCTCCGCGACTACGGCGTTGGCGTGCACAGCGGCGGCGGCGAAACCGCCGACGTCGGCGACCTGACCGGCACCACAACCGTTGATTCCTGCGCTGTCGTTGTCTTGAATCGCGATGAAGTGATCGACAATGCCAGAATCAAGCCGGGCTTCGCCATCGTTGGGCTCGCCTCCTCCGGCCAGGCCAACTATGAGACGTTTGAAAACTCCGGCATCGGCAGCAACGGCCTGACCAGCGCTCGACACGATCTACTCAGCCCCTACTACCTGGAGAAATACCCGGAGACCGTCGACCTCACCACCGATAAACAATACCTCTACTGCGGCCCCTACAAAATGAACGATCCGCTACCGGACTCTGGAATGACTGTAGGCGATGCCCTCCTCAGCCCGACGCGCACCTACGCGCCTGTCATCAAAAAGCTGCTCTCCGAAAACCGCGACAGCATACACGGCATGGTGCACTGTTCAGGCGGTGGCCAAACCAAGTGCATCCGCTTCGGCACCGGCGTCCACCATGTGAAGGATAATTTCCTACCGATCCCGCCAATTTTTAGGGCCATTCAAAAAGCCAGCGGCACCAGCGACGAAGAAATGTTCCGCGTCTATAACATGGGCCACCGCATGGAGATCTTCTGCGACCCCGACGCTGCGGACACCGTCATCGCCCAAAGCGAATCCTTCGGTATTCCCGCCCAGGTTATCGGCCGCACCGAAGCCAGCCAAAATTCCGACGGCAGCAACCACGTCACGATCCAGCACGAAGGCAAAACACTGACGTATCAGTTGGAGCACTAGTGCTTCATCAAATAAGTTTTTATGCCTACAGCTTTCGCAACATGTAGCCGGTCGCCTTCGCGTTCGGTGGTTTCGAGCGTGCCGCCAGGTTCGACCGAAGCGGAAGCGCTTCGGCTACAGGAAAAAACTCATATGATCCTCCACTAGGCTCAAACAAGGCACCAGCCAGCTGCATTGATTACAGCCCACATGGACATTGGCTGAGTATTGACAAATACCCATATTCCCATACGGTGTCCCATATGAAAACGACCATGGATATCGATGATAGCTTGTTCATCGCGGTCAAAGAAGCTGCAGTTCGCCGCCGCACCACGATGAAATCGATTATCGAGCACGCCCTTCGGCGTGAAGTCGACCCCGAGTCAGACCTCGCGGTCGGAGAATTCGCCGCCTGCTATAAGACTGGAAAACATGGGCTACCGCTCCTGAATAAGAGCACCACAGAGGAAGTGAGTTCAGATGTCATCTACCAAATGATGGAGGACGAAGGCATTTAATGCATTTACTTGATGTTAATGTCCTTATCGCGCTGATTGACGAGAACCACACACACCATCACTTGGTTGTGGATTGGTTCATCCAAGAACACAGGCTGGGTTGGGCGACCTGCCCTATAGTTGAAAACGGATTCATCCGAATAGTGGGCCACGCAAACTATCCGGGCGGACCCAAATCAACCTTGGCCGCCCGTTCACTACTGGCAAAGTTATGCCAATACCCGGGGCATCAGTTCTGGCCAGACTCTATAAGCCTGCTCGGTAGCGATGAAGGGCCTGCAGAGCTTCCAGGTTTAAAACACCTGACAGACTACTATCTACTAAAACTAGCCATAATAAACGGAAGTAAGTTAGCCTCACTGGATCGGCGAATCGACACTCAAAAGATTCGAGGCGGGGAGGATGGACTGGCTCTAATTCAAGCCTCGTAGAACCTCACCTACTTCCGATGCCAAACTCTAAAATCATCCAAGACCTTCAAGGGGCTGTCAGGCGTTCGAACATTTATACCAAGCGCGATAAAACCGCTTACTACCGATCGGGTTTTCGCTCTGGCCGAGGCGAGGCACTGGCGGTTGTTTTCCCGGAAACATTACTACAGCAGTGGCAATGTTTAGAAACCTGCGTCGCGCACAAGTGCGCCATCATTATGCAGGCCGCTAAGACCGGACTCACCGAGGGCTCGTGCCCAAGTGGTGACGAATATGAGCGACCGGTCGTCATTATAAACACCACGCGCTTGAGAAAAATCACCTTGCTCGCTGGCGGCAAACAAGCGCTCGCCTTCCCCGGTGCGACACTTCATCAACTCGAGGGCCTGCTCAAACCGCTCGGCCGTGCACCGCACTCCGTCATAGGATCGACCACCATTGGAGCGACCATCGTCGGCGGCATCGCCAACAACGCTGGTGGCGCACTCTGCAAGCGCGGCTCTTCTTACACCCAGCTATCCCTTTTCGCCAAGGTGGATGCCCAGGGCCAACTTCAGCTTGTCAACCACCTCGGCATTCGAGGCCTCGGTGAGACGCCGGAAGAAATACTGAGCCGCCTCGATCGCGGCGGGATTGATGACGCCGATCTCGAGGCTTGGGACGCGGCGGCCTCCGACCGCGACTACGTCAAGCGCATCCGCGATCTCAACGCCAGGGTTCCAAATCGCTACAACGCTGACCCCGCTCGACTATACGACGTGAGCGGCAGCGCGGGTAAAGTCGCTGCCTTTGCCGTCCGCGTAGACACCTACCCTATGCCGGAGAAGAAGCAGGTCTTCTTTCTGGGTAGCAACGACCCAAAAGACTTCAGTGACCTACGCCGCCACATTCTGACCAAGTTCAAAGAACTCCCGGATATGTGCGAATATATGAATCGCGACATCTTCACCGTAGCCGAGCGCTACGGGAAGGACGTCTTTCTTTCGATCAAGCACATCGGCACCGAGCGCCTGCCGAAGGCTTATGCGCTAAAGTCGACCGTCGAAAACCAGCTCAATAAACTCAGCTTCCTCCCCAAGTTTTTACCTGACCTTCTTCTTTACCACGCCAGCCGGCTCTTTCCCCAGCATCTCCCGAAGCGCTTACTCGAATACCGCGACCGATATAAATACTACCTTCTCCTCAGCATGTCGGACGCCGGAGTGGACGAAGCCCGGCACTATCTCGCCAACGATTGGAGCCAGCGCGCAGGCGTCGATTTTTTCGGATGCACCCAAAAAGAGCAGGAAGCCGCCCTTCTCCATCGTTTCGCTGCGGCAGGCGCCGCAATCCGATACCAGACAGTGCATCAAAAGAGCACCGAAGAAGTGCTCGCACTCGACATCGCCTTACTCGGCAACGACCCCAACTGGCTGGACTCGATTCCGCCCGAAGTGGAAGCGCAGCTCGATCTTGCACTCGATTACGGTCACTTTATGTGCCACGTCTTTCACCGGGACTATATCTTCAAGAAAGGCACAGACCTCAATACCATGAAGGCCAAGCTCCTCGAACAACTCGACGCAAAGGGCGCAAAATACCCTGCCGAACACAACGTCGGGCACCTTTATAAAGCCGAGACACACTTAAAAGCTTTTTACAAAGAACTGGACCCAACCAATACCTTCAACCCCGGTATCGGCAAAACCAGCAAACGACCTCGAGCGCTCATAACCTGAGGTAAAATACTAATTTCTAATCATCTGCACGTTCGTGACTAGACTTCGGCGTGCTCAGTCAAGTCGCGGGGACGCTATGATCCTAGATTCAGAAGTCGGAGGTCAGTTCCGAGCAAAGCGACAAGACCGGATGCGGAGCAGACCGGACCGAACAGAGGTCAGACATTGAAAATCAGGCACTTAGAGCGACATCGAGTTCCGCCATTATGGCGACGCTCGAAATTGCATAACTTACTGAATGTCAGATCTGGCTACTGACATCTGCCTTCTGACTACTCTTTTTCAGGATAATGTGCCCAAAATTCAGTTAAAAACTCGACTAATCAAAATTAATTCACGAATTTCAGTTCATATGTTTGCGTTTACGTAATTTCTTTATTAAATGCACCTTCGTATCATTCCACTTTCCTCCAAGTAGGATTCTAACACCAATAAACAACTACCATATGAAAAAGATAGCTAGATTACTCGTACTCACTTCCACACTCAGCTTGGCGCTGTCGAACGCGGCCTGTGCATCAAACCACGGCAATACTCATGCGAAAGGAGGTCTTCCAACGACTCCAGAGCAACAAGCTAAGCTCACTCCTGATGCAGTCCTGGCTGATCTGAAGGCTGGCAACGCAAAATTTGTCGCCGGCGATTACAACATGCCTGATCTCACAAAAAGTATTAAAGCAGCCAATGCAGGACAATTCCCGAAGGCATACGTGCTTTCCTGCGTGGACTCCCGTGTCCCTGTTGAACTCGTTTTCAACCAAGGAATCGGCGACATATTTGTCGGTCGTGTCGCGGGTAATGCAGAAAACGAAGACCAGCTCGGCTCTATGGAGTTCGCATCTGCTGTTGCTGGCGTTAAGTTGATTGTCGTGCTCGGCCACGAAGCTTGTGGTGCTGTAAAAGGTGCCTGCGACGGCGTCGAGCTCGGCAACCTAACCATGCTCCTTGAGAAGCTTGCACCTGCAGTACGCGCAGTCGATGGCTTCGAAGATCGCAGCTCCAAGAACGCAGCATTCGTCGACAAGGTAGTGCACACCAACGTAAAGCGCACTGTTGAAGACATTCGCGCACGTAGCGCTGTCCTCTCCGGTCTTGAAAAAGAAGGTAAGATCAAAATCGTCGGAGCCTACTACTCACTCAAAGACGGTTCGGTCTCGTTCCTTTAAGTCAGTTAAAAATTCATTTGAACAAAGCGGCGCCGGAAACGGTGCCGCTTTTTTTGGCACTCGTGCGGCAACCTTGAAAGCAGCGAGCAAGATGCTCCCGCTACTTCTTAGGCATCATTCATCATTCATTAATCATTAATCACAAACGGAGCATGGACATTTCTGTCCATCAGGGCGCACGGCGAATCAGGACGCGTCGCAAATCGAGGCAATAGTCATCTAAGAGATCAGCCCATAATGCAAACAACCTTCAAGCACACCACTCGTGGCTTCGCCCTTTGCCTCGAAGCGCCTCTCCGCCGATATACCTCTTTCACTCTGAAGCGCGGCAACCTTCCCGACAAGACCCTTACTCGCGTTAGCGACGACAATGGCGTGGAAGCCGCTCGCGAGGGCGGCGAGATCGTTACCCGAATCCCCGGAGTAAACAACTTCGTCGGGCTTAAAGTCGGCGTGTGTTGCCAGCCATAGTAAGGCGTAAGCTTTATTCACCTGACCGGGCATCACATCGATCAATCCACAATTCAAAAACGGGTCGAGACTGCCCATGCAGGAATAAGGCAACCCTGCGGCACGCTTCTCCACTTCCTTGAGGATGTCGTCCAATTGCTCGGAGGCGCACTCATAGCTTACTTTAAAATCAGTCTGGTGTTCCGGTATTTGTAAAGAGAGACCGTCGATACCGCCCATGGCATTTTCTACTTCGCTGCGTGACAACCCCCCGGCTAATTCGAGGAGATGTTCAGAATAAGCTACAAAGTCTTCTCGGCTGCCACTGCGGCAATCCACAATTCGGCTGCCAACATCACACACAATCCAATCAGGTTGAGGCAAATTGAATTCAATGATCGCCTCTTCAACCGACTCCAGGTGGCGCCCCGTGGCAAAAACAAGCGGCAGATTTCTCTCAGATCGTGCCTTAGCTATTTCCAGTAAGGCCTTACGGTTCGCACTATTCCCAGGTAGCGGAATCAACGTTCCATCCAGATCAGTAGCGAGTATGCGCGGCGATACTACAGGTTGAGGGTTGAAATGTTCCATGACTATGCCTTAATCGTCTGAGACTCTGGGTCAACCCTTGGCGTATTTTTTGCTGCCTAGCTTTTTTATTGATCAGCCATTACCAAACTAAGACATACTATGCCTAAAAAAAATGGAACTCGCATCGCCTTAATCAGCCTACACGGCCTGATTCGCGGCAATAATTTAGAGCTAGGCCGCGACGAGGATACCGGCGGCCAGACGCGCTACGTGCTCGAACTCGCCCGCTCCCTCGCCGAACGCGACGACATCAGCCATGTTGACTTAATTACCCGGCAGATTGTCGATGATAAGGTGTCGGAGGATTATGCCATCCTGGAAGAACCGATCGCAGACAAAGCGTCCATCGTGCGCATCCCCTTTGGCCCAAAACGCTATTTGGGTAAATCCAAGCTCTGGCCCTACCTTGATGTCTTTGTCGATCAATGCCTAAATCACCTCCGGCGCACCGATAGCGTTCCGGATATTATTCATGGGCACTATGCTGACGCTGGCTATGGGGGCGGGCAGCTTGCCAGGCTTCTCGGCATACCGTTCGTTTTCACAGGGCATTCGCTCGGCCGCGTTAAAAAGGACCGGCTACTTGAATCGGGAGTGAAGCCGGAAAAAATCGAATCAAACTATAAAATCGGCACACGAATCGAGGCGGAAGAATTCGCCCTCGAAACCTGCTCACTGATTTGCACCAGCACTCACCAGGAAGTGCGTGAGCAATATGAATGCTACGAACACTATGTGCCTGAGCGCATGGAAGTCATTTCACCCGGAGTCGACCTTACGGCTTTCCGCACGCCGAGGGAGGACGACACCGAAACTGATCTCGAAGCAGCGATTCGCACCTTCCTCCACGATCCGGAAAAGCCGATGATCGCAGCGATGGCTCGCCCGGACGAGCGCAAGAACCTTGAAATGCTGGTTCGCTCTTACGGCGAGTCGCCCCGCCTGCAGCGTGAGGCCAACCTGGTCCTGATCATGGGCAGCCGCGATGATCTTCGCGAGATGCCAGCAGGCCAACGCACAGTCCTGAAAAACATCCTGACTCTAATCGATGTCTATGATCTCTACGGTAAGGTCGCTTACCCAAAGCGGCACAAATCAGACGACGTCCCCTCACTCTACCGTGCAGTGACTCGATCCCGTGGCGTATTTGTCAATGCCGCGATGACCGAGCCCTTCGGACTTACTTTATTAGAGGCTGCTGCCAGCGGCGCACCGCTCGTTGCAACAAACGATGGAGGCCCTACGGACATCATCGCAAACTGCCAAAACGGCATGCTCGTCGACCCATTCGATTCGAAGGCCATCGAAAAGGCCTTACTCCACACACTTATCGAACCCGGTCAGTGGGAAGCTTGGTCAGAAGCCGGCATCGAAAACGTGAACAAGCACTACTCATGGCAACGCCACTGCGAGCGCTACATGCGGGACATCAAAGAAATACTGAAGCAATCAGCACCACACGTCGAGTTGCCAAAGGGCCGGGTCAGCCGGAGACTCAAGAACGTCGACCGTCTCATTATTGCCGATATTGATAACACGCTTACGGGCAACGACGATGCCATGCGCGAGTTCTTTCAACTCATCACTGATGCTGAAGATAACATCGGCTTTGGCATCGCGACCGGTCGTCGCTTCGAGGATGTGAACCAATTGATGGAAGACTACGGCATGCCTCAACCGGAAGTCCTCATCACCTCCGTGGGCACAGAGATTTACTATGGCAGCAACTACACGCCTGATCGAAGCTGGAAGAAGCACATCGATTTCCGCTGGGAACCCGATCGCGTGCACGAAGTGCTCTCCGGCATCGAAGGTCTCTACCCGCAGGAGGAGAATGAACAGTCTGCTTTCAAGATAAGTTATCGTGTCGACTTCGATGTCGCCCCGAAGGTGCCGGCCATTAAACGCATTTTGCGTGAAGCCGGCCTGAAAGTGAAGACGGTCTTATCCCTGGGTATGTTCCTCGACATCATCCCATCGCGCGCCGGCAGTGGACTGAGCATTCGCCAGATGGCCTACAAGTGGGGCTTCCCGCTGGAAAACATTCTCGTTGCAGGGGACTCCGGCAACGACGAAGGCATGCTCTCGGGAAACACCCTCGGTGTTGTCGTCGGCAATTATAGCAAGGAACTGGAAAAACTGCGCCGCTACCCACGCGTTTACTTCGCCGATGCCCACCATGCTGCCGGTATCATTGAGGGCGTGCACTACTACAACTTCCTCAACACCATCACTATTCCAAACGATAAGCCTGCGACGGAAGATGCCTGATATTGATTTCGCCTACGAGGCGGATCGGTCTCTAAGGCGCATCCGTCCAAAGATTCTTAACCGAATTGAGTGGTCAGAGGACTCCAATTACAGCTTTGATGAGCGGGTGGAGCTCATCGATGCTCGCCTGGAAGAGCACTGGCCCAACCTCTTTCGCCTGCTCTATCAGCTCTATGGGCAGCACTACGATTTTTTCTACTATATCGAAAATATCCTGCTCACCGCCATCGATTGCTGGCTGACAAGGCCGAGCGACCTATGCGAACTTGATATACGACGCGAGAATGACCCTGGCTGGTATCTCTCCAATAATATGGTCGGAGGCTCCCTCTATGTGGATCTCTTCAGCGACGACCTGCCAAAACTGCGTGAGCGCATCCCCTACTTTCAGGAGATCGGCCTAACCTATGTTCACCTGATGCCGCTCTACGCCTCGAGAGAAGGAAACAGCGACGGTGGCTACGCCATTTCAGACTACCGCTCCGTCGACCCGGACCTCGGGACTCTTGAAGACCTGCGCCTCCTCGCAGCTGATTTCCGCGAAGCAGGCATTTCCCTCCTTCTCGACTTTGTCTTCAACCACACCTCGGATGATCACGAATGGGCCATCCACGCCCAGGAGGGAAATCGTGAATACATGGACTACTACCATGCCTATCCGGACCGGACGGTCCCAGATCAATACGAACAAAACCTCCGCGAAATATTTCCTACCATCCGGCGTGGCAACTTTACTTGGCATGAGGGGATGAAGCGCTGGGTGTGGACGACCTTCAACAGCTTCCAATGGGACCTCAAATACTCGAACCCTGAAGTCTTCCGCGCAATGTGCGGCGAAATACTTTTTCTCGCGAACACAGGCGTCGAAATTTTACGCCTCGACGCAGTGGCCTTCGTCTGGAAGCAGATGGGCACCAATTGCGAGAATCTCCCAGAGGCCCACACCCTGATTCAAGCCTTTAATGCCGTTTGCCGTATTGCTGCACCGGGGCTCGCCTTTAAGTCGGAAGCTATCGTCCATCCAGATGAAGTCGCGAAATACATCGGTCGAGAAGAGTGCCAGATGTCCTACAACCCGACCTTGATGGCGCTTCTCTGGGAGAGCACTGCCACCCGTGAGACCAAACTACTCAAGCAATCGCTGGAACATCGCCACCAGCTACCGCAGGGCACCTCATGGATCAACTATCTGCGCGGCCACGACGATATTGGCTGGTCCTTCGACAATGGCGATGCCTGGGCTGTCGGGATCAATCCCGACGACCATCGCAACTTTCTCAATCAGTATTACACTGGCAGCTTTGATGGCTCCTTCGCCCGCGGCGTGCCCTTCCAGCATAATACCGATACAGGCGACATGCGCGTCTCAGGAACAATGGCATCACTTGCTGGACTGGAGCAGGCCGTTACAGATAAAGATAAGATACTGCGGGAAATGGCGATCAAGCGCATACGCATGCTCTACGGCGTGCTCTCCTCAATCGGAGGCATTCCGCTTATCTTTATGGGAGAGGAATGGGGGCTCTTCAACGATTACGCATTCACGGAGGATCCGGAGAAAGCGGAGGATAGCCGCTGGATCCACCGGCCAAAAATGGACTGGTCCATCCCGAAGAAACATCGCGGTAAAAAAACAGCGCCAGGGCGCATTTTTAAAAATCTGCAGGAGATCTTTGCCATGCGCAAAGAGGTGCCCGCCCTCGTCGGCAATCAAATGAGGTTACTCCCAATATTTAATGACCACACTCTGGCTTACCTACGCTGGCACGATGGAAGCAATCTCATCGTTTTCGCAAATTTCTCCGAACAGCCGCAGCAAATTGAGCTCAGTCGACTGCGACTTGAGGGCTTCTCTCACTTCCTAAAAGATGTTTTCACCGGAGAAACCGTCTCGACCGCAGGCCAATATGAACTCACGCCTTATCAATTACTCTGGTTGCTCGAGGATTAACATTAGACTCCTTTCAACGCAAGTGCAGTGCTGCCGCTTGGCCGCACCTGCCGATTTAATCACATGAACAAATACATTCTTTTATCCATTTTATTTACGGCTGCTTGCCTAGCCGACACCCCGAAACCCGCCTTCCCCTGCTGCCCGCCGGCTGAGGGGCAGCCGCATCAACCCAGACCGGACGCGCACGCGCCCATCTCCGTCATGGGCGACCACACGCACGCAAAGGACGGCTTTATGCTCTCCTACCGCTACATGCAAATGAACATGGATGGCATGCGTAATGGCAGCAACCGTGTCTCCAGTTCAGAGGTTTTCGCTGCGGATGGAGGCTACACCGTGACACCTGAATCCATGACCATGGACATGCACATGTTCGGGCTCATGTATGCCCCCACCAATAAACTCACGCTTATGTTAATGGCCAACTACCTCGAAACGGAAATGGACCACCGCATCAACCCGGCTGCGCCCCCATGCTGTTCAATGTCGTCGGAGGCAACACCTTCACGACTAAAACAAACGGCTGGGGAGATATTAAACTCGGAGGGCTCTACCGCTTCTATCTGGAAGACAACCGCAAGGCACACTTCGGAATCGGGTTCAGCCTACCCACAGGCTCAATCGATGAGAAAGACAGAACGCCACGTCCCGGTGTGCCGCCGACATTCAACTCAAACCAACTCCCGGCCTCCATGCAACTGGGATCCGGCACCTTCGACTTGCTGCCATCCATCACCTACGTGCAGCAACTCGAAGACTGGTCCTGGGGCACCCAGGCCCGTGGCATCATTCGACTTGAGGATGAAAACTCCAACGGCTACCGCCACGGTCATGTCTTTGAGACCTTGGCTTGGGCGGGCTACAACTTCGCCGAATGGATTGGTTTGAATTCAGGCTTAAGCTACAAGCATACAGGCAAGCTGAAGGGCACACAGAAAGATATCGGATTGGTCGGCCCTGCAGGACGATCAGTCACGACGGCATTCAATGAGAACTATGGCGGAGAACGCATCGACCTGATTGTAGGGATGAATCTACTCGCACCATCAGGCGTCTTAAAAGATCACCGCCTATCTCTGGATCTGCGCATTCCACTTTGGCAGGACCTCAACGGCTATCAACTCGAAACCGATTCTGTGATTACCGTCGGCTGGCAAAAATCGTTTTAGAAACCTCTTATTGCTACTTCAATATCCCCTCCTGCCTGTCCTGAGCCCGTCGAAGAGCCCAACGGGATAGGAGGGGCACGATGTAATTCCTGTGGAAAGCTGAGCGCCAACCGGGACCACCCCTGAACAAGGCGGGGAGGTTCTTCGTGAATTCTTGTGAAAAATCAATGGTCAGCTTCAGTATGTAGTCTGACACCTTCGTGATAAGCTCTTCGCCCTTTTCTGTGAGTGATCTAGAGCGAATGGCATTAGCTAAGAGCACTTATCGTAGTGGTGTGCTTCAGCCACCACACCGACGCTTGCCTGATCTTGTGAGCGATGCGGTGGCTTAAGCACACCGCTACGGCTGTAGATTGCACTCAATCGCTATTAACTCAGTGCCATTCGACCTAGAGCCGATCTTCACCTTACGTTCGTAGCATTCTGCCACAGTGCGACGGCTTGTCTGGAGACTGCCGAAGGCAGACAAGCCGTCGTGGCCTAGCCGATGACTCAGTTCATATCGCTAATTCCACAAGAATCAACGAATAGCCGGCGGGGAGTTTGCGGCCTCGCTAACCGCTAAGAGAACTTTTACTAATACGCCATCTATCAGGCACTCAAATCCTTAGGTTGACGCACATGTGCTCAGCGGGACAGGACGCTGCTGCGCTACCAGCTCAAACCTTTTTCGAGAGGGTATAATTCCTCCTTTGAAACGGTATGGCTCGGTTGATTGTAGCGATGGCACAAGACCTGTCCTCCATAGCCTTGGCGAAGGGGGAGTGCCGTCGATGGTCGGCCTGAGGGAAACTTCGACCTTGCTAGCGCAACGTCGCTACAAGGGTAGGCATCATTACTCGCCCCAAATCTGCTGTAGATATTTTTCGTAAGCATACCAGCTTTCGATATTGTCATTCAAATGGTAGTAGCTCTCTGCCAGCATGTATAAAAAATACGGTGAGATTTCGCTGCGAGCTTCACCCAAGACCTCGACCAGCTCGACTACTTTTCGATGCTCACCCCCCTCAGCATAGGTGCGCAATAACTTTGCCGCCGTGATTTCGTCCTCAGGCGAGAGAGAAAACTCTCGCTCGAGAGATAGGACTGCAGCGACCTGCATCGGAAGCTTCGGCGAAGGAGGGGGCTTTATTCCCGACCGGATGTAGCTAATCGCGGCAGCAAAATCAGCCTGCTCTTTTTTCACATAAGAGAGCAGCCACCACGCGTGACTAAAGAGGGCTTTATTATTAAGTATGAAGGCTTCGGCCTCTTTGAGATTTCCTCGTTGAATCCAACTTTTTAAGATAACGTCTCGCTGCTCAGGGGAAAATCTGCCCAGGCTCGAATCAACACTGAGTGCTCGTCCGATTTCACTCATGAGCAAATCGCCAGACAGAACGCTCAGATAATGCACGCGAGCTTCTGTATTTAAATCTGACAACTGCCCCAAGCCGGAAAGTAAATTTTTGTTCCCCTCAGCCGCTTCAACCATGCGGCGAAATAAATCTTGTAATGCAGCATCTTGCTCACGGTCAAAAACCTCACGCCAAGCGCTCAGCGCGAGGTCCGTATCATAGGGCATCCATGCAAGGCCTTCTTCCATAGCAACGATGCCACGCCCGGGTTCCGCAAAGCGCGCCCGGTTAAAATCAACAACGGCCTCTCGCTCATTGCCGGACCCGAGAAGCAAGAGCTTCGCCCTCGCTTGATACGCTCTCCAATCCAGAGGGCGTATCTTGATCCACTCGTTCACAGAGGACATGCCTTTATCGAAGTCTTCTGCAACGATGTGAGCCATCGTTTCGCTCTGATATCTTTCAGCCACTACTGCAGAATGAATGGGTAGCCGGGTGAGACCCGACAATGCACCGAGTAAACCGAACAGGATTAGAAATGCGCCACAAACACGCCAGACGATGGGACTCCTCAAAGAAGCTTGCCTAGGTTTACCCGCAGGCAGTGCCATTGCCGCGAAAAGAATAGCAAAGTAATTTACACCTGGCCAATGCCCTGAATCACTCACCACCGAGTGAATAATAAATAGGATCACCGCCACGAGGGCGACGATACGATAACCTCCACTCGGCCCCTGTCCTATATGACGGCAGCGAAAGAAATATGCAGCGATAAACCCAATTAAAAACACAAGCCCCAGAGCACCCGTTTCAGCCCCTAGCCAGAGCACATCACTGCCCGGTGAAGCAATCTGAATATTGCTGATGAGCGCGTCTTTGTATTGAGGGAAAATGGCGCTATAGGTGCCCAGGCCCAACCCGCTCAGGGGCGCACTCATGCTCATTTTGATCGTATCCTTGACTAAGAGACCCGCAAATTGCTCTTCACCATTACCCTGCCCAGCTTGAAAATTTAAAACATGTTCGCGGTAGTCGGATTGAATCAGGATAACGACAAACAGCGCTCCAATCGCGACAGGTAGCCCAAGTTTCAAGGGCCGAGCCAATCGCCTGGTGAATAATTGTATTAAATACCAAACCAGAACTCCAAAAAACATGAGCAGCACCCCCAGTCGCGACTCTAAGCGAATCAATGCAATAAAGCACAAGCCAGCCGTAACAAAACCAACGAGTGGCGCAAACTGGCGACTGCGGAACGATGACATTAGAAAGCCGAACGCGGCCACACCTCCAAGAACCAGAAAGTTAACCGTCTGCTCCGGTTGCTTAAAAAAAGTGAATACTTCGCTATCATCCGAGGCGAAGTATTTTAATTCGTTGGCATCCCCCCAGGCCACGAGCGCTGCGAGAATACCTACGATCAGACATAATACGAAATAGAACCACTTTCTTCCCAACTGGTTGATCTCCCAGGAGCATGCCGCGTAGAACCAGCCGAAGCCGGCCAGCACGGATACCCAGACCTCAAAACTACGCCGGGGCTCAATAGATAACATGCTCGGAAAATCCATCCCCAGGATCTTCTCACCCGCTGATCGCCATTCTGGGTTGGGCCAATAAAACTGCGGAATAAACCCGAGAAGCAGCACCCCCAGAAAGGCAATTGCCATACGGTCCACCCACACCCCTGGACTTCTACTGGGCGGATTACAGATAAGGGCGACCCCCGGAAGCAGCAAAGCGAGCGTGACGG
>Ga0307933_1000467_pt1 | contig 37777 bp, 28 predicted proteins | sample OrgLakmetageno88_FD_201811 | JGI IMG/M metagenome (GOLD analysis project Ga0307933, IMG submission 201811) | Saline water microbial communities from Organic Lake, Antarctica - #88 | ecosystem: Environmental > Aquatic > Non-marine Saline and Alkaline > Saline | place: Antarctica: Organic Lake... | reverse complement strand
TGTTTGAGTCGATTTTTGGTACTTTCGCGCGATTTGGAGAAATGGAAAATTTTGGAAGTGGAAAATCGCAACTTTCCAATAGAAAAAAAAATTTCTTAAAAAGACCCCCCGAGTTTTCCAAATTTTTCTGTGTAACGGTCAAAAATTTTTTGGCGCCAAAAAATCAGAGGAAGAATTTTTTCCTCGTCTTGTTGCCTTGGCAACAAGGGATCATACGGTTGCCATGGCAACTAATCCGTGAGTCGAGTGGTGACGTCATCACTCCCCTGAACTTTTGGTTGCCATGGGAACGGGTCGCGGAAAAAATTTTGGAAAACTCGGGGGGTGTTTTTAAGAAATTTTTTTTTCTATTGGAAAGTTGCGATTTTCCACTTCCAAAATTTTCCATTTCTCCAAATCGCGCGAAAGTACCAAAAATCGACTCAAACATGAAAATTGAAAATTTTCAACTTCTCGTTAATCCTTCGTATTTCCGATAGGTATTTTTTCCACTATTTTTGACTTTCCACATAGGGATTTTTTTATCGGCCCCACCGATGAGTTAAGAAGTTGAAAATTTGGATGAAATTTTCATAACTTTCCACTTGCAAGTGGAAAATTTTCGTTGCAATTTGTGCGTGGAAAAAATTGTAAACCAACTTTTACAACCCAAAAAGAGCCATGTCTGTTGCGCTGGTTGCATCGGGTTCTGGGCGAGTGACCGTAAAATCCGACGGAACCGTCGAAATTACGCGTGGTAAATGCGAGTGGAAGGGAAATACGCTTCACGTGCGTGCTGGAGGCGGAGGCGGCGGCGGAAGTTTGGTGGTCAACAATACTTTCTCTGGTGGCATTTCCTTAGCAGGCGTACTTGGACTTGGTCGCATCGCTAGCTCCTCTTCTTCGTCCGTTGCTTCATTCATTGGCAACCGGGTTGTCTTCTCAGGCGGAGACGAGTACGTCTGTGAGCCCGGGCAAAGCATGAGCATTGTGGGTGGGCAAGTGTACGTGGACGGGGCGAAAGTGATCCGTTCCAAGCGAAAGCGGGCTGATGAGGGACCCGTCCCGCAACCGAGCAAGGTACCCGAGGGAAAGGTGATCAATTCAGTCACGGTCACTGGCGGCGCGCACGTCGACATTGACCCTGGTGCTCCCGTAAGCGACCATGCAATGTTTCACCTCAGTGGAAACTCAACCGTAAGCATGGGAAGCGAGCGAAAGAACGTTACCGTTCATGCGAGCGGAAACTCTGATTTCACCATGCGCACCGTGCCGACAACGAGCGTTACCGTAAACGCAAGCGGAAATTCGAACGTCACTATTGGGTGATGTTTGCGCGCCAGCGGGTTAATGAAACGAGCAATGTTTTTTTTTGTAGATTGCGAAATGCACAAAACCCAATCTCAACGTCATGACTCGTGAATTCATGAATGCGTACGTTCAAGGTGACTGGGTTGCCTCGCCCGTTTCTGGCTCCGTAGACGAGCAAATTAAGGCCCGCTACGAAGATTTACTGCTGCAAACTCGCCTCATGGGCGTTCGAAACGTAGCTACTTGGCATGAGCAAGCGTTGGGCGTTGTCGACAACTCCCTGGAAAAGAACCGCCGAACGGATGCCGTGCGCAACGCCCGCGAAGTTGACACCTGCGACGCTGTGATTACGTATTTGCAACGCGAAGACCCGCCCAAAAAGCATTGGGGCTCACTTGCCATCATCGCTTACGCCGTTGGTAAGGGCAAGCAAGTCATTCTCTTGGCTCCGCGAGATTGTGTCGTCTGGAAGCACCACTTTGTCCACCATCCCGGCGTCACGCGCCTCCCGTACCAAGACCATGCCGGTGCCATTCTGAGTTTGCACAATACTCTGAGCGGCGAGCTCCCTGCAAAGAATACGCAATCTTAATGAATTACAATTGAACTTTTTTGCAACCGCTGCGCTTTTTTTATTTTTTTTTCCGTTTCCCTGCACTTTTGCACGCTTCGTCCTTGTCGTGGTACTGGTCGCACGCCCGGCAGTGCAAAAAATTGACGCGCTTTCTCCTCGCCCGTTTCGAGGAGCGCACGGGCAAAAACGTGTTTTTTGCTGATCCAGAGGGTGCCGCTTCTTTTGGTTCGCAAATTTGCACACCCTCTCCTTTGTCTTCTCCGCCGCTCGCACATTCACGGCTCGCTAATTGTTCCGCAACAACCGGGCCGCTGCCCGGCGCTTGATCCTTTTCTTCCGCTCCTCCTTCGCTCTCTTCGTTGGCCTTTTCTCCTTCCCCTCCGTCACCCCCTTCGTCAGCGTTTTCTTCTTTCCCTCCGTCACCCCCTTCGCCCGCCTTTTCCTCTTGTCCGTCAGCGCTTTCGCTCTTGTCTTCGTCTCCACTCTCCTGAACCGCCCGCGCGCCTTTTTCCTCGCTTTCGCTGGGTTCGTCGGGGATGCGCGGGTCGTCCTCTGCTTCGTCAAACGATGATGACGGCGAAGCGTCTTGGTGATGATGCGGCTCGTGTTGGCGAAACGCGCCGACCGTGCCGCATCGGAAACTCGCGCCAGTGGCGGCGTTGCGAAAAAGAGCCGAGGACGTACCGTCAGAAACGGGAAGGGACATTTTTGTTTTTGGTTCTGGGTTTTTCTCTGCGGTGGCGCGCGCGCTTCTTGCCTTTTTTTTGCGCTTTTTGCTCCCCAGGCGGCGCTGCCGTGTGCACAGTTGTTTTTTTTGTCGGTGGGCGAGGCAGGGCGCTTGGGGTATCCTGGGCGGGCGGCGACGCGGCCGCGGGTTGCCGCGCAAAAGGGACCGCGTAAAAGTGCACGGCGCGGCGAATGCAAGCGGCGGTTTCCGTGCCTTCAACGCGCCGCGCCAAAAAAAGGAAAATTTTCGACGTGGGACACGTGTTTGCGTCGTGGAACTTCACGGCCGCGAGGAGCCCGCTGAGAAGAATTGGGCCAAAACCCGGAGGAGGGCGCAAAACGGCCTCGCGAAACAGCGCGCACAAGGCAAACCGCCCGTCAAGGCCGTTGTTTTGCATCTCAAACATAAGCCGCACGTAGTCCCGGCCCCTCAGAAGCCGAACGAGCCGCCTGGCGTCGTAGTTCCCGCGGTTGACCAAGTCTTGGTACGTCACGCCCGGGTGCGTCTCGTTATGCTCAAGCAAAGCGCGCTGCGCCATGCCCGAAAACCAAGAGCCGAGGACGGCTGGAGGGACGCCGATGTCTTGCGCGCACTCGGCGACAACGTTGCTGTCGTGGGAAAGGATTGTTTGCGGGCAGCACACGCTCATTGGAACGGGAAACAAAGGGGCCAGGAGGAAGAAAAAAAGTTGGTTTCAAAACCCAAATTCCACTGACCCTCTCAAGGCGCGCGCAGGCTTTTCTTTTCGCTGCCGGACCTTGCATGAAGGCGCGCACGAGGGAGACTTTGGGCGGGGCGCTGGTGGAAAGCGTGGGCGAAACGTTTCGCTCCAGCGGGATTTTGCGGCACATGATGCGCGAGCAAGTTGCCTCGCACGGGCCTGGTGTTTTTTACGTTCCTTTCTTTTCCACCCCGCCCAACGGCGACGAGCCCGGGTTAGCGGCCAAAGACTGGGCCGCCTTGTTTTTGGACGGCGTCGATTTCAACGGACCGCGCGGCTTGCAGGGCCCCCATGCCCCGGAAACGACGTTTTTAAGTCTCCCTTGGATCGCCGAGAAACCGGACTGGCGGCGCGTCGCCGAAACGGTGCGCGAAAACGCGGAGCGAGGCGTGAGCTCGTGCGTGGTCTGCGTGGACGTGTGCGATGCCGAAGGAGCAGGGGTCCGCGCCCACGCGACCCTCGGTTTGCGGTTCACCGGCCTAACGAGCGCCGTGCACGTTCATGAAACGAAATTTGCTCCGCCCCGTCCGTCGGCAAGGCTGGTCCTCGAAAACGCCCGCGAAACGTGCGGGAGGGCGCTCGAAAAAAGCGTTGTCCGCGCGTGCCTGGCTGCCTGCCTAAAGCGCCACAACCTCTCCCCGAGCCCGTTGTGGTTCGTTGACGTCTTCGGCGCGGGTCGCTGCGACGACCTGGCGAGCGAAGGCGAACCGGAGTGCGAGGCGTCCTTGTCGATTGCGCGGCCGGTGCCGGTTCCAGTTGGAAAGTTTAAAGAAGAACTTCACGCGGGAGGTGCAGAGAAAAGGAGCGCCTCCGTGCAAAACATGCTTCGCGAAGCGGAACGGTCTGAAGGGAAAACTTTGCTCGTCTGGATGCGCCATCAGCGCGAAGGAGCGCCAGTTCACGAGTACATTTTGCTGCGGCGCGACAAAGGCACGGAAAGCGACGGGGCGAGGCTTCCGGGAGAAAACATTTTGCGCACGTCGCCGACAGGGGAGGGACCGGTTGTGAGGGCGAGAAGGGGAAGTGTGTAAAACGCGCAACAAAAAACTTTCCACTTGTAGGGCATGTATTTGGGTTTCTCCGGAAACCAAATTTAAAAAAAAAATGTCCGTCTTCCTTTCCGCTGACAACTCTGGCGACCTTGTCCTTCTTCCCGAGTCCGTCGCAGGCTCATCGAAGACCGTGCAGGCGCTTTTGCGCAACGTGGGGAAAACGAGCAAGCCGCCCACCATTGCCGTCCCGAATGTCAGCGTCGGCGCCCTTCGCCTCCTCGTAAAAGACAACGAGATTGCCGAGGCGGACCGAGCGATGCTGATGGAGGTTGCGGAGGCCGCCGATTTCCTTGAAATCAGCGACATCATGAACGCGGCCGCGAAAACGATTGCAAGGCACGTCATGGAGAAGGGTGTGGCGTGGCTGAACCTGGAGGATCACATGACCACGGAAGAGAAGGCCATGGTGGAGAAGGAGCTGGCGTGGCTTAAATCCGATGAGTAAAAGCCCGTTGCAACGGCAACGTGAATTTCCCAAAATTAATGACGTCGTCATTTTTTAGACTGTTGGGCGATCACTGCAACACTTTTCTTGACTTTTGGTTCCCATGGCAACGGGACGCGAAAAAAATTTGGAAAACTCGGGGGGTGTTTTTACGAAATTTTTTTTTCTATTGGAAAGTTGCGATTTTCCACTTCTAAAATTTTCCATTTCTCCGATTCGCGTGAAAGTACCAAATATCGACTTAATTATGAAAATGAAAAATTTTCAACTTCGCGTTAATCCTTCGTATTTCCGATACGTATTTTTTCCACTATTTCTGACTTTCCACATAGGAATTTTTTTATCGCCCTCACCGATGAGTTAAGAAGTTGAAAATTTGGATGAAATTTTCATAACTTTCCACTTGCAAGTGGAAAATTTTTGCTTTTGGGTTTTCTTTCACGCGCGGCCTTTCGTCGCCAAAAACTGTCCTTTTACTTTGCCGAGCTGCGTACTTTTTTTGCCACTGCCTTTGAGTACGGTGCCGCGCGTTTCCCTGCCCGGTTTGCTTCCTCTTTTTTCCTGTTGCTTGCCCGCAGCTGACCCGGAGAAAGCGACTCCCGTGCGCTTTTCGGCAAGTACCGCGAGTGCCCTTTTTTCCCTGCGTACCCCCAGTCCGAGTCTGACCATTTTTTCAACGAGTTCCCGCCGCACTTTTTTCCCTCGTACCCTCCCCCGTGCGACTTGTACCATTTCGTTGCGTACTGCATGGCCCGCGCCGAGTGGCCGCCCATTTTCCCGCGGGCCACGCCCTTTGCGCGCTCCCACAGTTTTTTGTTGCTTTTTTCGGCTGTTTTTTTGCACATGTCTTCATTGAAACTCGCCCCTCCGGGCACATATAACTTTCCCGGCACGTTCCGCTTGCCCGCGTTACGTGCCCTCCAAAAGTGCCAGTATTTTCTGCAGCATTTCCACGAGGGCCGGCGTTTCGTGCAGCCTTTGCACGTTGCACGGAAGCGAGTTGAAAACCTTTTCCGTCAGGGTCGGCATGCACCGCAAGGCAAGGGGCACGGTTTCGGGGTCGCGCAGCGCGCACGCGCACACTTCGTCTCCCGTGGCTTTGGCCGACAAGAAAAAGGCGCCCGTGAAACCGAGGCAGGCCACTTCGAGGAGCGTGAGCCGTCCCTGCCGCGTCAGCTCGGCAAAAGTGACGGCGTGGTGAGAGAGGACGTCGCCTGCCGAGAAGACGCCGTGGCACGCGACCGCCGGCCAGCGCTTGCGCAAAAGGGAAGGCTCCCAGGCAAGGAGTCGCAGGTCCTGCCACGTGCACGCCATGTCGCGCGTGACGTCTTCCGGCAGGTACCCAAACGTTTTCACGAGCATCCTGCACGTCACCCCGCACACGGCAAGCAGGGGAACGTCAACCCCGCAGGCGACGAGGTCTCGCGGGGCAAGTTTCTTTTGCAGCAACCGCCGCACGCGCGCACTTGCGCGCTCCACCTCGGGCAGCGGGCACTTTGCGTCGTACAAAACGTGCAGGCGCGCGGCGGACGGGGCAACGGCAAACGCGTGCAGGCAGTGTTCCGCGCCAATGGGGCAGTCGGCGACGCGGTCCGGCAAGTCAAGTCGCGGCCACTTGCATTTCCCGGACGCGCGTTCGCCTGGTCCGCTTTTCTCGCCTTCTGCTCGCGCCGAGGCGGAGTTCCCTCCGGCAAATCTTTGCGCGACCCCGCCAAGCGCGGAAACGAAAGGCCTGAAAATGGCGCCGCCTTCGCGAGGCTCCGCTTTGGGGGCGGCCCTTGCGAACGGGTCGTCGGCACGGGCAGCATTGTCCTCCTCCGCAAACGCCTCGCGCAACGTCACTGCGAAAACCCTGTTAGCGCGTCTGTTTTGTTCGTTTCCGCGCGCGTGATAATCCTGCAAGGCGCTTCTCAACGCACCGGCTTTTGTTTGCGCCGCAAAACTCAAACTACGCACCTTGTCTTGCCGTCTCGCGCGCAAAATCTGCAGCATTTCCCGCAGGTACACGTCGTTTCCGGTGTCCACTGCGGTTTCGTCGCGGTCCGGGCAAGATGTGCACCGCCGTTGCCCTTTGGCAAGCAACGGCTCAAGGCAAAACAAATGGAACTTGTGCCCGCACGAGGCGAGCCGAACGTGCGAAGACGTTGCCTCAATTTTGCTTTGACAAATGCTGCACGCGTCACCCGCGGAAGTTGCCGGCTCTTTTGCCCTTGACCGGCGTTCAGGTTCGGCACCCGTGACGCCTTGAGGGAGCGTCGCAATTACCGCGTTCTTTTGCCCACCCTTGCATGCCCCTGCAGCGGGCGGTTCATGCGAACTTTCTTCGTCGCTGCTTTCGTGAAACGTGACGCTGCCAAAAGCCCTGTCAACTGCGGCGTCAATGCTGCGGTTTGCGTTCATTTTTCCGCCCAGGCGCGTTCGCAAGAATGTTGCGCGTTTATAATATATATACGTGGCTGTTGTGGATTCGTTGCAAAGGCTCGTGGGAAAAAACACCGCCGAGAAAGGAACTGTCAAAAAACTCGTAACCCTTGCAATGCAGGGCGACGAGGAAAAGGAAAAGCGAGAGCGATGCAAAAACAAAGTTGGGTTTCTTGTCCCTTGGTGGTGTTTCTGCGCGTCCGCTTTCATTGTCTTCTTGTCGGGCGTCGCCGTTGGCCTTTCCGTCTTGGTTTTAACGGGATCGCGCTTCGAAACACCGCCCACCCCGGCAACGACAGCTGCGCCGCCCACCCCGGCAACGACAACTGCGCCGCCCACCCCGGCAACGACAACTGCGCCGCCCACCCCGGCAACGACAACTGCGCCGCCTTCGCCGGCACCAACTCCCTCGGCGCCGGTTTGCGCTGATCTGGGCGACGCATGCGACGCGTCCGACGCCTGCACAGTTGCGTGCGTGTCGTTCACATTCTACGGCGTCGGCGGCGCGGATTGCTTGGGTCCGTGCAGCGACGGGACAACCGACGAAACGCTGTGCATTCCGGTTGCATGCTGCGAGTTGCAAGGATGCGATTTTCAAATTTGCTTGAACAGCGACGGCCAGGCATTTTGACGGACGTGATTGACTTGACATTGCGGCAAAAGAATTGTCACGGGTCCCAGTAAAACATTCCGTGCAAAAGCATGTACTCAGTCGCCGTCCGAGCCTGCTCCCTCCACAGCTCCGCGCGCAGGTCGTTTTTGCGCGGAAACCCGGTGGGTGCGTCTTCGCGCAGCCACGCGCAGAGGGCGCGGCACGGGCACCGCAAGTGTTCTTTTTTTGCGGCAACCGCCCGCAAAGCCGCCTCCAAGACTGCGCGCTGCCACGTGCAGGGAACCTCCTGCGGGGCCGGCGTGACCGAGTGCAAAGCGGCGCGGCACAAAGCCACGCCCAAAAAAACGCGGTCAATTGCCGCGTGCAAGGCTTCGTTTCGCGGCTCCGGCGGAACCAAAAACAAGGCGCCTAAAGCGCGCTTTTCGGCCCCGGAAAAGGCGCCGATCGGAATGCGGAGCTGGCGAAAAAACGCAGTCTCCCGGCCAAACAAATACAAGAACCGCGCGTCATCAGAGGCATCAAGGGCGATTGGAGCGCAAAAAATTACGGCGAAAAACCGCGCCAGCACCTGCACAAATCCCTCTCCGCCGGGCGGACCCTGGGGACGGCCGGGTTGCGGGCGCGCCACAAAATGTCCTTCAGCCGACTTGGCGCGTTTCGCCGCCCAAGCGTCGTCCCGGCGGCCTCGCTCGGAAAGTTCCCGCTCTTTCCGTTGTTTTTGCAGGGCAAACGCCGCCGACAGCGACAATTTCCTTTGTTTTTGCATTTTTCGCCCGGCCTTCCTCCGCTCCTTTCCGTCGTCTGATGCTCCCACTGCCGCTTGCATTTTCAACGACGGAGCCAGGGCGCGGGAAAATTCGCTTGGCGGCGCGGAACTGGCCCTTTGCAGGGGCTTTCCGCCGCCGGCGCTGGTTGGGCCCTTCGGAGACGCGCTCGTTGTCCGGCTGGGAGGGGGCTCGCAAAACCACGGCAGCACCAGGAGCGGGTGCCGGGCCAACAGCCCGTGCAATGACATTGCAAACAACTTTGCCACGTCGCTTTCCAAAACTTCCATGGCCGTGGGCTGGGAGGGAAAAAATGTAAAACCAATTTTTTGAAAAAATACAAAACCCAGTCAATTTGTTTGCACCTTTCCCTTTCCCCTCCTTCGCCAAATGAAACGAGTTCAAACGGAAGAGTTTTCGCAAGGGCAATGCGGAGATGATTTGGGTTTAGTTTTTCCCGGCGACGAACACTTTCCGGTTCAAGGCCCCTTGCAAGGGCAAAACGAAGATTTTGGCATGATTTTTGAAGATTCGCCCGTTGCCCCCGGAAACGACGGCGAAGACGACGAAGACGCAAGCGCGGGGTTTTTTTCTTTTGTCGCAACGGAAGACGAAAGTTGTTTTGGGTCGGACGAAAACGAAGGCGACGACGACGAAGGCGTCGCACCGCCCGGTGAAGGCGGCAGCGGTTCCGCTCAGTACTTTGACCTCGGCCCGCGCACGAAAAGCATGGCAGAAGAATACGCGCTGACGAGGCGGGCGCTTGCAAAAAAAGCGGTCCTCCTGCAGCAGCAGCAGCAGCAGCGACAAAACGCGGAGGAAGGGCAAAAAAAAGACGGCGCCACGCCCACGTCCTCGTCTTCCTCTGCCGCCGTTTCCGCCGAGGCGCCCGCGTCAAACGTTTCCCTGCGCATGCCGCACCTCAGCAACATGCTGTTTCGCGAGGCGGAGCGCACGGAAAGCGAGCACAAGCTGCCCAGTTTGATTGACGGGACCGACCCGTCCATTGTGACGTTTATGCGGCAAATTTTGACGTGCCTTCCCACGGAAACCGTGCCGGCGCATTTGAACCCGGACGGCGTCCGGAGCGCGCGCAAGGCGCTGCGGGTTTCGCGGCGCGAGCACGAGGAAAGCATGATGCGCACGCCGCTCGCCAACGAGCCCGCCTGTTCCAACGGACCCTCGTGCGTTGGGACGCGCATAGCCGGCGGTTCCGGGGCCGTCCTTGTTGCGTACAAGTTCGAAGGGGACAGCGAGCCCGTGCCCGACGGGCTGTGCATTTTGTGCATGCGCAAGGTCATTTACGGGAACATCATCAGCTTGCGCGCGGAAAACCGCTGCATGCGTCCCATGCAGGTGTTGATGTGCACGTTTTACAATTTGGTCAACGTGCCCGGTGAGTACCGGGCCGTGGACTGCATTGGCCCCGCGGAGCACGTTTTTGAAGGCATCGTCATGCCGGTCGTGAAGCTTGACCTTTCCTCGTTTCACCGGGTCCCGGACCCGGCCATGCAAGTGACCCGGTTCCGGCAGCTTTTGCCGCGCGTTGCGGGTCCGGTGAAGCCGTTTCCGCAGCAGCTAAGCGAGGCGGCTGCGGCCCTAGAAAAGGGAGGCGAAGGCGAGGGAAATTTTTAGGGGGCGTCGTGCCTTGGGTCACCATTGCGCGGGGGGTTTCCGGAACGCAAGGGGCAGGAAAAAAAATCTGCCCGTTCCGGTTGTCGCCCGCCGCAGTGGAGCACGACGCCTGCGATTTTGACCTGTTGCAATCGTTGGAAACGGGGCCGCGCCGTGGCATGCGCGCCCTTCTGGAGAGGGTAAAGGCGGAGGAAATGGACCCGCGAGTGCGCAAATTTTTGTTTTGCGAAACCTGGGGCGAAGCGACGAGCAGGGAAGTTTTTCACCCAGTCCTGCGGCTTGCCTTTGCCGAAAAAACCCTTGTCCTTCCGGATCCCGCACACTCGTGGTACCCGTTTTGTTGGGAAACCGGGCGGCGCGTCCCATTTCGCGCGGGGCCTCCGCAGCGCCCGCCAAGCGAGCAGTACACCGTGTACGCGGCCTTGGCCATGCGCATTGCCATTTTGACCGCGTACTGCGGGAACCTGCACGAAGCGGAGCGCAAGTACGACGAGGAGCACCGGACGGTTGCGAGGAGCAAATTTGGCGCGGCCGAAGGGGCGCGCGGGAGGCCGTCAAAAGCGAGCAGGGGTTCGTACCAGGCGACCGGCGACAGCGTCGACGATTCCTCCCTGTCAACGCACAAGGTTGCCGGGCCCTTGGCAAACGACCCCGCCTCAAGCGAGACTGCAAGCGGTGGCAGCGGAAGTTCCGGGGCAGGCGACGGCAGGTCTTTCAAGAGCAAAAACCCGCGCGGGCGCGGGGTTTGCGAAGTTGCCCTCCTCCGTTTGGCGGGTCATTTTGCCAACCTCTGCCTCGATTCGCACTGGCTTTTGGCGTGCGTTTTTGACAACGCGGGCTCGTGCCTCCCTCGCGATGACGGGCACGTCCTGCGGGCGGCTTTGCCAAAGCTGGCCCCGGGCGACGGCACGGTTTTTCACGAGGGCGAGATGCCCCTTTTGGACCGGCGTGTCATGCGGTGCACTTTTTTTGGGGGCGCCGCCTTCCCCGCCGGGTCAGCGGCGGGCGTTTCCGTTGCCTCGAGCGGCGCCTCCGGGCGGAGCGAGGACCCGGTCGTGCACATGCTCAGCAAAAGCATCCCGCACCGATGCGAGGTGCGGGAAATGGTGGGAATCATTGAAAACGGGTGCGTTGCCGACGAGGGAGCTTTCAACTTGCTGCAAACCATGCTGGCCGGGTCGCTCCTTGGCGTGTACCGGCACGCGCGCTCGCGGCCGGGGTCATTTGCCCGGCACGCCTTGTACGACTTGTTTTTTTGGCACCCGGGCGCGCCCCTCGCCGAGGCTTTGGTTGCCCACAAAATGCTTGCCCCGCGAAAAGACGGCCTCCTGTGCGACGCGCTGGACCGGGAAACGCTGGGCGAGGCGTTTCGCCGCCGGCAAGGCGTTACCTTGCACGCCATGCTGACGGGGGGCAAGGCGCGGCGCCCCACGCAAGCCCCCCTGTCGGGCGCGGCGGCGAAAGCCGTTGCCGACACGGTTCCAAAACGGTACCGCGTCTCGCACGACGACTTCTCCGCGCGCCTCGCCGAGCACCGCATGGAGCTCGTTGGGGCGGGATCGGGCGGGCGGAACGGGAGGACCGGGTCGGCGCGCCGCTCGGGCAACGGGATCACGAAAGACACGCTGCAAAAACTGCGGCAGCACGCCGCCTTTCCCATTGCCCCCGCCTTGAAGCGGGCCGCCGGCGGGGACAAGGACGCGGCCCGGGAGCTGGGGGAACTTGAAAAAGAGCACCTTTCCGGCGGCAACGGCGAAGCGGGCGATTTGTTGGCCGCCCGCAGGTCGCTCCTCTTCCACTGGCTCACGACAACAAGCTGCCACGCCGGCGGGGCCTCGGGCAAGGGCGCCGCAAAAAAGGGGAAACCCCAGGGCGAGCGGGGCGGGCGCAAGAAAATTCACAAAAAGGAGGCCTTTCAGGACACCATGTTCATTGTCGTCCGCGAGTTCCTCATTTTTCAGCTTCGTTTTTTGCCGCATCTGCGCGACGTGCTGTGCGAAAAAACCGAGTGGGAGGAATGGGAACGGGCGGTCGTGGACGGGGTTGACGTTTTGCGCGACCTCACGTACTCGCGGCACATGGAAACCGTGCACGGCGGCGCGCCAATTCTTCCCGCCGCGTTTGCGGGATTTGAGGTCCCGGAGAACTTTCGCGGGGTTGCTGTGCCGGAAATTTTGCTGCACAGCGCAGACTTGGAGCGCGTGCGGCACCAAATCACCAACACGCTTTTTGAACCGCACAAGCCGCACGTGTTTGACGTGTTCCTGCACGTGTACCGCACCATGTTCCTCGACGCGCTCGGAGGGAGCGAGATGCCGGCGGACGCGTTTCTTTCGCCCGAAACCGAGCAAGTCCTTTGGTACGCCGTCGTGCAGGGCGCCTGGCCGGCGCACTGCGAACTTGTCGCCCGGCGCGGGGTCCCTGAAACGCAAGGCGACGCGGAGGCGTGGCAACGGAACGGGCATTTTCCGCTGCAATTTTGGCACGTCAAGGGGCACGTCATTGAGCGGTTTTTGCGCGTGCAGCGCGCGTTTCAGGTGGACGCGAAGCGCGATTTGATCGTGCAGTTTTTGCGCGAAACCGCCCAAAGCGACGGCATGTACCAAGTGCAGGTCCTTGCCGCCTTCACGCAGGCCTGCGTGGACCGGGTTCGCGTGCGGTGCGTCCCGCTGCCGGGAAACATTGCAAAGGTTCAGGCGCACGCGCTGCGGCAGCGGTTTGCCTTGCAAAAAAACGACCCACTTCCCCGACACACGCTCTCGAATTTTGTGTGCCGCCGGTGCCGCCGTTTTTGCGGGACGCTTGTCCGGGAAAAAGCGCGGAAACTTGGCGTGCCTAGCGGCGGGCGAGGCCAGGGAAAGGACGGTTACGTGACCTGGGAGACCGCAAGCGGCGGCGAAAACGTGCTGTTTGCGGTCGAGTGCGTTGACACGCGCGCAAAACGCGCAATCGCCGCAACGGGACACGGCGTTGCCGATTTTGGCGACATGCGCTGCCCGGAAGAGGTCAGCCTTTTGACAATCTTTCAAAAGGCGGCCGTTTTGCCGGTAAACGACGTCGAAGACGGCGACGGCGCCCCTGAAAAGGCAATTGGCGAAGCGGTCGAGGATTTGGAGGACGTTGCCGCGCAGCCCGGCGAGGACCTGCCAATGTTTGGGGCCTTGGCGTCTGACGCGTGCATGCCAACGGACCCAGTCTTGGACACGGCCCCGGGGGAAACGCGAATTGCCGCGGCGAAACTTTGGCTTGACGAGCAAAAAAAGCGAGAACACGCCGCCAGTGCGGCGTTTCGCGAAACGCTGGAGCGGTGCGTTTTGCAGGGGCAAAGGCGAGGGGGTGAGGTGCTGGAAAACGCGTGTCTGTCGCCGGAGGAAATTGCCCGCCGCTTGCGCGCCGCGAGCTCCGTCGTTTTGCCGGGCCACTCGACGCCTTTTCAGTTTGATTTGCGGCAAGAGGAAGCCGTCGACCAGGTGGAGCTTCACTTTTTGCAAAAGTGGCAGGGCAATTTGCTGGTCGGGAATTTTCCCCCGAAACCCGCCCGCGGCGAGGCTCGCGAGGAGCAAGTCCTGTGGACGTGCGGGTCAAAACAAGCCAGCACGGAGCACAAAAAGTTGAAATCCGTGAGCAAGCGGCACGCGGCGGCAGTTGCGTCGGGGAAAAAAGAAGCCGTCGAGAAAGAGGCAGGCAAGTTGCGGCGCATTTTGCGGACAAGGTACGAGCACTCGCTTTGCCACGAAACGCAGCTCCTGGAAGTTGACCTGCTGGGAAACATTTTGCGCCTTGACGGCGCCTTCATTGTTGCCTGTTGCCGGTGCCTCGGCTTCACCGAGTTTTCCCAGGCGGCATGGCGCGGCGAATCCATAGTTTGCCCGCGGTGCGATTCCTCTTTGCGGGCTTTGCAGTTGGCAGGCGAAAGCGACACGGGTATGATGGCGGGAAAAGGCTCGGGCGTGTTTGTGTGCCGCAAGTGCAACCGAACGCAGCGGCTGGGGCAAAAGTACGAGTCCTTGCTCGTGTACGACGACATTTCGGCGGGATCGGAGCGTTTTGTGACGGTGCATTTTTGCCCGCAGCACGTTGCCAACGCGGCTTGGGCGTGGGGCGCCCCGAACGTCCTGCCGCTTTCTGCCCTGGACAGGGGCCTCAATGGAAAGTGGAGGACGCTGAGCAAGTGGAACGCCACGCAAGACTATTTGCGCGCGTACATTTTCGAAAAACCGGACGCCGAGACAGGCGGCAAGCAAAAAGGACCGACTGGGTCAAAGAAAAAGCGGGCCAGAAAAGAAAAAGAAGAAGAAGGCGAGGGTGGGGTGCGCAAAAAACGGGCCGTTGGGAGGCCCAGAAAAAGCGATTCAGCAAAGGGAGGCGGGAAAAAGTGAAAACAAAAACTTTCTTTTTGCCATTGCCAAGTTCACTTTTCGTTCCGCTGAACCCTGCAAAACTCGTACACTTGCTTCGCCGATGCCCTGGCGGCGGGGTCCAAAGGCAGGGTCATGGCAAGGCACTGCGCCAGGGCGGGCCCGGCGCGCGCGCAATGCCTTCGCAAGCGCCTGTTCCGGGCGAGAAAATCCTCTTCAGTTGCGGGCAGGGTTTCGCAAAACAAACTGCTGTGTTTTTTGTGCATTTTGCACACTTCGCACATGCAGGCGGTTGCGGGCTGCCCGGCCCTCAGCAGGCGAGGCGCGTCTTTTGTTTTTCGGGCCGCCTCCAGCAAGGCTGGCGGGGCACCCAAAAAGGCGACGATGTCTTGCAAAGTTTTTTGTTCGCTTTCCCAGGCAAACAGCGGTTCATCGTTTGACGCGTGGATTTGAAAGATAACGCACCCCAAAGACCACACGTCAACCGCCGGGCCGTCGTACGGGAACTCGCCGGGCGGCTGCGCGCACCACAAATTTGCAACAAGCAGTTCGGGCGCGCGAAACGGCAAAGAAACCACGCGCGGCGTGCCCGGTGACCGCTGCCCCACCGGCATTTCGCGGGACAGGCCAAAATCGCCCAGTTTCACGTGAACGCCGCCCGGAAACTTCTGCTCGTCGGTTTTCGTGGCCACGTTAATGAGGACGTTGCAGGGTTTCAAGTCGCGGTGCGCCAGCCCGACGGCGTGCACTTGTTGCAGCGCGTGCGCGAGGGCCTTCGAAACGGGCCAGGCGACGTTGCGCCGTTGCGCGGCGTTGGTGCATTCGAGCCAGTCTTGCAGCGTGTTGTCCATGCGGTCCATGACGATCCAGCAACGGCGGTGAAAGGTGTCAACGAAAGACTCTCGCACGTTGACGGCCCCGCCCGTGCCAAAAAGCTTTTGGAGGGCGTGCGCCTCGCGCACGAAATCTTCAGGGGGGAACGGCTCCCCGTCGTCTTCGCTGTCGTGCAAGGAAATGGAACCCTCAAAATCGTCCTGGTCCGCGGAAAACCGCTTGCTTTTTCCGTTTTTCCAGTTGTCGTCGGCAATTTCTTTCACGGCAACGCGATGTCCGTTCGCGCGCGCGACGGCCTCGTGAACCGTTGCGAAGGATCCGTACCCGAGGACGCGCCCAGAAAAGGCGTATTTGCGCGCCAAAAATGACGGGGCACGCTCGCTGGCGTTGCCGCGCGCGTCGGAAACGGATTGTTGCGCGGGAAACGCAAACTGCGCAAACGGGGAAACTTCGCCGCCGCGCCGCCTTTTTTCGTCCCGAAAAACTTGCAATTCCACGGCTGTCATAAACGATGAAACAAAGAAAACGGCAAGAAAAAAGAAAAATTGAGTGGGAAACTGCACGCCAGCAAATTGGGTATGTTTTTGAGTGCGGCAAAAAAGCGCCTTCTGCGCCGCGTTTAACCCGTTTTTTCCGCGTTTTCCTGAGCGCGTTGCCTTGAAACCGTATACATGCCGCGCGCAACGCGTTTCACTGAAACAGACCGGGCGCATGGACCCGGCAGAAGCCTGCACGGTCACGCCGCCTTTCGGTGAACCTTACTTTTGCAACGCGGCCCCTGCACGCGCTGCGGGCGGGCATTCCCCGTGCGCGCACCACGAAACGCCGGCCTTGTTTGCGGACAAGTTAGGGTTCGGGGAAGCCTTTGAAGCGTGGCCTAATTTGAAAACTTGGGGCGACGTGCGCGCGTGTTTGAAACAGTTTTCGGCGGCTGAATTCGTCTGTGAAGGGGCTCCAGCCGCTGACGAGGCGCAAAGCGCGGCATTGTACAAAGTCCTGCAAGAACGCGTCGACGAACAGGAACCCGAGGGAACGTTTCGCCGCGGCGGGGCGTCTTTTTTTTCGTGCGCCGTGCCGGCCTTTGCGGCGTTGAGCGCGTGCGTGGGGCGGCTTGTTTCCGCTGGGAAAGGTTTTGCGGGAGTTTTTACGTGGTTTCCTTGCGGGGGACACGTCCGAAAAGGCGCGTTACTGCACGGAGACTAACGGGGCCGTGCCTGTCCCGGCAACGGAAACGGCCAGTAAAGATACAACTCCAAAAAGGAACACGCGCATCCACACGCTGTCCCGGGGCGCGGAGGGTGCCTTGCGACGGGCAGCGCCGTTCGCTTGTGCCGTTTGCGCGAGCGTTACTTGCGCGGTCTGAAGGAAAGCCAAGGCCAAAAGAAACCCCAAATTAGCCCCGGCCAAGGAGCGCGTTTCTTGGGCGTTCGGCAACTCGGCGAAGGTTGTGTCCGTGCGAAGGAGCGGAATTCCGTAAAAGAGCGCCCCGAAAAGGACGTAGAGGGTTCCAAACACGGCGGCCCCTATTTTCGTTCCCCCTTGCGTTTGCGCGTCGACGGCAAGCGAGGGGAGGGCCTGCGCGAGAAAGGCAAAAAAACGCAAGGTTCCAGGCCACAGCACGCGAAACTGCGGACCGGGCCAAGAAAAAACCAAGTCCGCAACGTAGAAGAGGGCAATGCCCGTCCCGCCCATGATGGGGTCGCCCAGAAGCGAGTCGGCAACGGTTTCGCGGGTTGTTGTGTCGGTGTTACCCGCAAACATAACGTAGCGCCCGCGAAAAAGCATGTACACGGCCAGCTCAACCGATTCCCAAACGTACATGAGCAACAGCGAGGCGACCGGGTCGCGCAGCGCAAAATACAAGGCCGAAGGGACCAAAAAATGCGACAGCGGCCAGGCGCGGCGCTCAAGCCAAAACGATTCGCTCATGGGACGGCAAGCGCTTTCGCGGTTGGTTTCTTTGCAAATTGCGCGCTTTTGGGCTTTTACATACGGAAGGGACAAAGTTAAATGTCGTCAAATTCCGCGTCGTCCTGGTCGACCACGCTGCCCGGGGTCGCGGCCGCTGCAAAGGCGGCGTCGTCGGTTCCGTCGTCGCTGATGCCTTTCGTCCCGCCTTTCGACACGGCAAACTCGTCGCGCACCAACGGGCCCCATTTTGCTTTTTGCCCGGGCTCGTGCTTGCGGATGTTGGCGCTGGCAAAATAGACAACGCTCGAGCAAAAGACGAGCAAGGCAAGGGACAAAAACACGTACAACGGAGCAAATGCGCCGTGCCAATCAGCGTCCCCGTCCGCGTCAGCGGTGGAAGCGGCCGCGGCGACCAAGGCAAAGAAAATAACGAGCAAAATTATGCCCGCGGTGTAGAGGACGGCCGCCGCCCAGTCGTAGCAGTACTCGGCCCGTTTTTTGGTGCGGAGGAGGAAAAAGATTGCGTTCAGGAGGAGCAGGGAAAAGGCAACGAAAAGGGGCGTGAAAACCAACGGCAACGCGGGGTCCGTGCCGGTTGTGCTTTCCGCCCTGGCCAGCAGCAAAACCGTGGAAACCAGAAAAGCCACCAGCGTCAAGTACAGGGCAATTTCTTGCGTAATGTCAACGGCGTCGAACCGTTCCCCGTCGAGGTCGTGCGAAAACCCTTGCGCGCACCGGCAACGCCCTAAACTGCCGGCGCAAGCCAACGGAGACCCGGGCGGGCCGTAAAAAACGTCCCCGTGCGAGGCGGATTCTTGCTTCTGCCCGGGAACGGGGCTCGAGGAAAACTCGGACCCGCGCGTCACCTTGCCCATGCACGCGTGCAAGGCGCTGACAAGCCAAAAAACAAAAAGCAGAATTTGCCCGGCCAGCAAGACCCCAAAGACGGCGCCCCAGGAGGGACCTCCCGCCAGCGCGTAGGCGGTCCCTTGCCCCAGGGCCGCGTCGACGGCGTTCAGCTTGCAGGCCAGCAAAACGGTGAAAGCCACGAAAAGACCCAAAAAAATGCTGCCCCAAACAAGATCCGGCGCGTTGTCCGCGTGCCGCCTGCGCTCCGTTGCGTTGTCTTGCACGTCCCGCAAGGGCGTGTACGCCCCGGGGGCTTTGCTCCCTTGCGCCGGGCCTGCCCAGGCCGCGAAAATTCGGGCGAGCGAAACGAACGACGCCAGTAAAATGGCCGCGAAGACGGCTTGCAAGACGAAAACCGGCGAAAGGACGGCGAACCACGAGTGCCGCTCCGGCGGGGTGCGTTCCAAGTTTTCCGCGACCAGAGCGCTCGTGATGAGGGCGAAAAAGGCAATAACAGCGAACCTTTCCGGCCACATTTTGGCGATTACCAAGGGAACGACAAAGCGGCGCAAAAAGAAACGCTTTTTGCCTGCGGAAAATGCGGTTTCCTTTTCATGGTATATTCGACTTTTTTTTGCTATATAGCAATTATTTTCCGGACAATTTGTGACAATCAACCCGGACAAGTCACAGAACATTCCCTTTCCTGTTCACTTGGAAGAGTACTTTTTCCATGCTTGTCTTTTTGTCTTTTGTCGGAACTTTGTTCCCGAGCTCCTCGGCTTTTGCCTGGGAGCAGAACCCCCCAAAAGGATTTCAAGTGGTGGCTAAGCCCGACGGGAACCCGTGCACAAACGACGAGTACGACAAAATCACGGGAGAAACGTGGTACGTGCCGATTCCTGGATGCTGTCACGTTCCTCAGGGAACCCCGCCCCCCGGCACGGAAATGAAGCGCCACGAAAACCACGGGAGCAACGGCGAGGACGGCGACGGCGACGGTGCGTGGGGAGACGGGTACCATCACACTTACACTTGGTACGGCAAGCCCATTGACTACGAAGGGCAGTGCGATGACGCGGACCCGTGCACTGTAGACATGTGCGACGCGGAAACTCGCCAGTGCGTGCACGTGCCGCGCGACCCGTCGTCTGAGGAGGGGCTTGGCGAGTGCTGCGCCAACGACGGGGACTGCCCGAAAGAGCAATGCCTGCCGGGAGTTTGCCAAAAGGAGGTCAACGCCACGCACGGGTTTTGCGTGACCGAGCGCATTGAAGCCGAGCGCGAGGGCGGCTGCTGCCTCGAAAGCGCCGAGTGCTGCCCGTTTGAGCTGCACGACGCGCAGTCGGGCATTTCCCTTGAGATTGGCGTGTGCGATTACTCGTGCCAGTGCGTGTTCATTCCGCGCTCCGAGTGCGAGTGCTCGACGACGGAAGATTGCAAGGGCACGATCACCGGGCAGGAGTGGCTTGCCGCCGGGCAGTGCAACAAGCTTGAGTGCTTCGGCGGAAAGTGCCGCACTTACTTGTGCGACCCTGCCTTCCAAGAATGCGACGCCGACGAAGACACTCTGAACTGCGACGAGGACTGCGACGACCACGACCCCGCCGTTGGCGCGCCCTTGTACTGCACGGAAGACCAGCAGATTTGCGGCGCTTTTGATTGCAACGGCGACGTGTTCCGTACGTGCGCCAGCGATTGCCCTGAGGGGTTCAGCGAAATCCCGCCGAGCGATCCCATTTACGAGTTCATTGACTGCGCCACGGAGCTCCCTGCCAACGAAACGGCCTGCAGCATCAACGGGGAACTTGCCGGAGACTTGTGCATTGACGTGCCCGAAGGCTTGACCGGGCTCAAGTTCTGCGGTAACAATGAGAATTGCGATCAAACGATTATCATTACAGTGGAAGGACTCCCTCCTGTTTCATACTTCAATCAAAACTGTTCTTGCACCGTGCGAGGGTACTGCGCGCTGGAGTGCCCTGAGGAGGACTACACTGTCGAGTACGAGGCCTTTGACCCGGCCGTTGCCGAGTCGTGCCAAGACTTGGACTTTGATTCGCTTGACGACCCGTTGCAAGAGTGCGACTTGGAACTGACGGAGGGTTGCATTATGCAAACGCTCTGCCCCAGCGAACAGCGCATTACCTGCTTAATTGACGCAGACAACGACGGGTTCCCCGATTGCAGCGACTGCAACGTGTTTTGCATGCCTTTCGGCGAAACCACGTGCCCTGAAGGATACATCAACTTATTCTCCGATTCAATCTCCGGCGACCCGGTTCCCTTGAACGAAACTCAAGTGCTCGGGACGTGCTCCGGCATGGACGTCGATGCGGAAGAGCAGTATGTTGGAGAATGCGACTGCTGCGACTGCGACGAGTACGCGTTCCCGGGTTCGCGGTGGACCTCGTGCCAGCCGACGCGCTGCGAGGCGCCGGAGCCCATGACGCCGTCGCCCACGCCTGAGCCAACCATGCAAGCGACCTCGGAACCCACGCCCGAGCCAACGATGGAGACGACGCCGGGACCGCCCGGCGAGATTGCCCACAAACGCTGGGCTCCTCATCCGTCTCCGCCGAGCGACAGGCCGCCCACGTGCGATTGGCTCGGCGAGGGCGCCCTCGTCCACGATTACGACTGCAACGGCGAAACCGAGAAGGTTGTGTGCTGCCCCGATCAGGCGACGTCCGTGGTCGACGATTACGGGCGTGTCCTGTACGACATTGCCACGTGCAAGCGGAACGTGGACAACCGGTGCGGGCATTGCGACGACAGCGGTTTCCTTACGGAAGGCTGGGAGTGCGAGGCGTCATGCGACAGCGGGGATCATCACGGAAGCACGGGCGAGGATGAAGGCAATCAGAAACGCCGCAAAAAGGAGTGCCCGGAACCCGTCGACGGCAGCGCGTGCCAGTGCAAGTGCGTGGCCCAGGGAGAGTGGCCCGACGTGTGCGAGTGCGGGTTGTTCATTGACGAGTGCGTGCAAATTGGGGAACAGGCCCAAAAGCGGTCGTTCTTTTCGGAAGGGGATCAGTGCTGCCTTGTTACCATGCAGTAAACAACGCTCGGGAATGTTTCAACGCAAAAACACTTGCTTTCCATTTCACTGCCCGCAGCTGTTTTCGCTGTCGCCTTCGTCCGCGCGTTCCGGGTCTTCCCTGCGGAACAAAATCACCTCGGCGCGCACGCAACGCCCGTCCTCTGGGCGCGCGTTGCGCCCAAAAAAGGTTCCCTGCAACGGCATGTCGCTTGGCGGGTAACACTGCTCGCCGTCGCTTGCCGGGTCGCCTTCGTCGCCCGCCTGACACTCTTCCGCGCGCTTGCGTTTCCCGGTTTGCCGTCTTTTTTTTTGCAACGGCAGCGTCACTTTGACGGCGTCGGAGCCGTCGCGAAACCCCGCCAGGAGCTGCAAATAAACGAGCGAAAACGGCACGGACAGTGTTTTTTCTTGCCCCCCTTCCTTTTCGCGCCTCCCGAGCGGCGGTTCGCGCGCAAACTCGCAAAGGGCCGGGGAAATGCAGGCCGAGTACCCGGGTGTGGCAAAAGAAAAGCCCCGCTCCGTGGACGCCTGAAGGGAGACAACCATGCTCGCGTCCTGCGCCTTGTACGCGCGGTCCACGCACACGCCAAACTCTTTGCTGTCCAGCGTTGCCGAAAGCATCGGGGGGCACAAGGCGCGCTCAATGCGAATGCTGTTGCCGCTTTGCACGCCCCCGTCGTCTTCGTCCATGGGTTCTTTGCACCGCAGCGTGAACTGCTCGTCGCGTCCCGCGGGCGGCTTGCTCCCAGCGCGCGCCCCGGGGCGAAGTCTCCAAGTTAACGTTTCCCCGTTCCCGGACAGGGCAAGCGTCAAGGTTTGCATTTTTTCGCTCGCCGCAGCGCACCGTTTCAGGGCTTTTGTCGAGACAATGGCGGACGACGGGGTGTCTTCGCGGAGCGCGTACGCGAGGCAAGCGTCTTTCGGGACGAAAACGCGCACTTGGCACGCTTTCCCTCGGTCAAGGAGGCTCACGTGCAGCCCTTCGCGCGTGAAATCAAACGTGCACATCACGTTTAACGACTCAAACTTGCTCAGAAACTGCCCTAGGACAGCGGCGCCTTGAAAAAACACGTACGCCTGTGCACCTTGCGCCTCGGCGGCGGCGTCAACGGAGAATTCGCGGCACCTTGCAAAAGCCTCTTCTTTGCGGGCCTTCTCTGGTTCCGCTCCCTCGGCGGCCGGGTCGTCATTTTCTTTTGCCTTCTCGCCCTTTGCAGGTTCCTCCATTACTAACCCGTACTCGCTGGGAGACGCCGACGCGGTGCGTCGCTCGTGCTCCGCCTTTTCGTTTTCCGCCCCGTTTTTCCCGCCGCCGTCGCCCATGCGAGACAAAAACTCTCGCTCGGCAGACTCGATTGCCGCCAGGTCTTGCATGGTGAGCTCCTCCTCTTCGTTCATGATAGAAAAAAAACTTGCAAAAATTTCGTTTTATTTTGGTTTACAAATTTACATCATCCTACACGTGCGCGCCTTTGCACGTTCTTGAGTCGTGCCCTTCCTTCCTGCACACTGAGCAAGTCCTCTTTTTTTGTTTCTTCACGGCCGGCGCCGGTTCGCGAACAAGAATCACATTGCCTCCCGTTTCCGCGGAACCTTCCTCCATGGCACGCCTCTTTTTCAACGCGCGCTCGCTCCCTGCCCGTGCCGCTTGTTCCGCTTCCTGCGTTTCCCGCAGCTTGTCCCGCAGCTCAAGGAGAAGCCGCTCGGTTTCGCGAATTTGCGACCGCAACTTTGCGCATTCTTTGAAATGCCGCAGTTCGCGCATCTTGAACTGGTACTCTTCCTCGAAAACGGCAAAACTTTCTCGATCCTCTTTCTCCCAATCCAGGACGCGGTCCTCCTCCTCCAACCGCTCGCAGGCAACGTTGACGAGTGAGACCATTTGCGACATGCCCAACCAATTTAGGTTTTCTTTGCAACTGCTGCGCAACGGCTCACTGCGAAGAAATAAAGAAAAAGACGGAAAAAAAGAACGCCAAAATCGCGGTTTTTGCGCACGCCAAACCCGAGCACGCCGACCCGCGGGACGCGCCGTTGACGGCGTAATGGCTGATTATTTCTCGCTCCGCAGCCGTCACTTGCGCCGCGGTTTCGTTGACGCGATCCTCCACGCGCTGCACGAGGGGATCGCCTTGCTGCACGATCTCGTGCACGCGCTCAAACAGGGTGCTAACGCCGTGCAAAGCCCGCAAAATTGCAGAAAGTTCCTCGCCACGCCCGTCACCGTTTTCGCGGGCCTCCTCCGCGGACCACTCGTGCCCAGAGTGACCTCTTTGCTCGTTGCCTGCGGGCAGGGTGCCAAAGTTTTCAAAAGCCCGCTTCACGGCTTTGTTCCCGTTCACTGACCGGGCAACTTGCGCCTGAATGTTCTCCAAGTGCGCCAACGTTTCGTTTTCGTGCGCGTCAAAAAACGCCGAAACGGCGCCTGACACAGACGCTTTTTTTTGCCGTTCCTCCTCCCCTTGCGCGCGCGACACCCACAAAATTCGCTTGGCAAGGCGGGCCGCTTCCCTCGCTTTTCCCTGAACTTCCCCGCCGCCCTCTTCGCACGCGCCAGCGGCTGCGCATGCCCGCTGGAATTTCCGCCCTAAAACTTGCAAGTCATCTCCCTCGCCCTGCGTCCGCCCGTCCCTTTCTCGGGCAGCGCTCTCCATGCAATTCTGTTATGGGTTTACCCCGCGACTTTCCCACCATGCCTCAAGCGCTGCGTGACGATTTTCCCGGAAACTTCCCCTCGCCCCAATAAACGCCCTCGGGGGCAGAGTTTTTTGCGTTCCCAACGGCCCAATGGTTTGCGCTCCCGACACGTCTTTCCGGTTTTGGGAAAACACGAATTCGTCGCCCCGGCAGAGGCAAGGGAAAGGGAAGAGCAATGTCGGAAACGTCGGCGCGCCACGTTTGCGAGGCGACGCCTTTGCCGGCAAGTTCGCCGCCTTGCGCGCCGCGCACAAGGAAGAGCAGGACGCGTTCATTGAGGAGTGCAAGCCAAAGGCGCCGCTCGAGCATCTGCGTGCGCCGCCCGACTCTCGGCAAGGAACGGTCACGGGCCGCGTGCGCCTAGCGACGGTCCAAAAAACGCTTGACCAGTTTGGGCTTGTGCGAAGCAAAAACCAGCGCGAATTTCACCGGGAAATGATCAAATCCGTGCTGCCGTTAATTTTCAAGGACGACCTGGACGAAAATCTGGACGATTTGCTGCGCGAGTACGAGTGCAGCGAGCTGAAAAGCGAAGTCATGATCATCACGCCGCGCCGTTGGGGAAAAACGTACAGCGTTGCCATGTTCGTCGTCGCCTGCGCGGCGGGCATCGAAAACTTGGAGCAGGCCATTTTCAGTACCAGCCGCCGGGCCAGCAAAAAACTTCTTGACTTGGTTTTCAAGCTCCTCCGGCGCATTCCCTCCCTGCGCGACTCGGTCATCGTGCGCAACGTGGAAACCATCTGGATTCGTGGCGCGGGGGGGGACATCCGGAAAATTTACTCGTACCCGAGCAAGGCAAGTTTTGCGGTTCCGCGCGAGCGCGCGTGATGTTTTTTTTTGTCGTTCTTGCGAAACGGTTCCAAATGAAAATGCAATGATTTGCGCGGGAAAAAAAGAAAGGTACGTTGCGAAAGGTATGTAAGCGCAGCAAAACCGCGTTTGCACGGGTGACGAGCAATGCAAGGAAACGAGCCGTTGCAGGGGTCTTTGCGCGAGGTTGTGGAAGACTTGCAGGCTTCGAGGACGTGCACGCGTTGCGGGCGCACGTTCACCGATTTGAACAACCTTGCCGCCCTGCGCTGCCGTTGGCACCCGGGTCACGTGCAGCTGCACGCCGGGTCAGGAGAAACGCCCATTGGGGCGTACACGTGCTGCAAGCGCCCCGCCGACGCGTCCTCTCCAGGGTTCGCTCGAAATTTAGGCTGCGTCCCTTGCGACCACACGAGCCGCTTGGACAAGCAGCACGAGCTTCCCATGACGCTTTCTTTGCGCGACGCGCGCATTTTGTTCCCCGAGTCAACGTTTGCCAGGCTGCACGCCATGGCGCAGCATTCTGCCCGCACGGACGGGCACGGGCGCGGGGGCCCGTCGGGTGAGGCGGCGCAGGGGCTGGTAGAGTTTTGCGGAAGGGGCCAGCAAAATTTGCGCATTTCGCGTTTCAGCAAACTTTTACAAGCTCGCGCGCTGTCCGGGCTCGGAGTTTTGTAAAAGCCATCTCACCGCGGCATCGGCGGCGCGGAAAACACGTTTTCAAAAACCTCCCGGCACTGCACCTTTCCGTGCAAGGTGCCTTGCCAGGGGCCTTCCAAAATTGCCGCGCACCAAACGTTCACGGCGGCGTACGCGTTGGCGGCTTCGTACACTTGAACCCCGTCAGTTTCGCAAATTTCCTGCGCCCTGCCTTCGCCCAGCGAGCCGTGCGCGGCCCGCCTACGCTGCGTTGCCAGGACGGCGCCCGCGCCTCCCCGGTCGCCCAAACGCAGTGTCATGCCCGTTTCCAAGGCCACCCAGCCCGTCGCTGCCCCGCCGGCGGGGCGCATCATGGACTCGTGCGCCGGCACGCAGCACGCCCAGCGCCCGAAACGCTGCACCAGAAAAGGAACTCCGTTTCGCGCGGCTTTTTGCACGCTCACGGCAAGTTTCATGTGTCCGTGCCGCTGAAAGACAACGTAATGGTGGAACCACGGCACCTTTTTGCGCGACACGAAAAAACTGTTCACGCAGTGCAAAAAGGCGAGCTGCTCATACAGATGCCCCGGAGGGGCCCCGGGCAACTTTCCGCCCGTTAACGTGCACCGCGCGACGGCCCCGTGAAGCCACGCGTGCAGGGGTTTTTTGTACCTTCCAAACGCGCTGTACCGCGCCTGCGCCGTCGTTCGCATGGCGTCAAAGACCCCGCGAACCGTGGGCTGTTCGTTTGCGGCGGCCCCGCCCCGGCACGCAAACAGCTCAAAATCACCCGGCAACACTTCAAATTTTGAGCCCGTTTTGGTTTTCCAGGCCCGCATGTGTTCGTCGGTGTGGAGAGTGCGAGAAAAATCGGAAAAAAAAACAAGAGCGTGCGGGACGCCGTTGTCCCAGGGAACCGTAAAATACGCGTCGCCCGTCCGCGCGGGTGCTGCCGCGGGCGCGAGGATCCCTTTGGGGGCGGCGTCGCCGGGAAAAACTTGCCCGCGAAGCATTGGAATTTTCGGCCAAAACGAGTGCTCCGTCACGCGCACATACGAGTTCACGTACCGGCGAACCCAAACAAACCACCACGCCGAAACATTCAAAAACGTGCTCGATACGCCCGGCAAAGCGTCGTTTTCCGGGCCGCTCGAAGCAATAAAGTGCTCCGCGTCCTGCGTCCAGGCAAGGTTGTCGTAATCTTGCACGGAAACCGGCAAAACCCCGGTGGGAAAGGCAAGGGCGGCGCACCGGGCTTCAAGGGCCGACACGTACACGTGCAAATCGGGGTGCAGCGAGTCGAGAAGGTCCAGGCGCGAGCGAAGGACGTCGCCGACGACGAACTCAAGCTGCTTCATTGACAAAGATGCCGTCGCCCCGGGTCCGGGAAAGCAGACGAGTCCGTTGCGCGTCAAGTACCGCGACTGGGCGGCGTCGTACGCCTTCAGGTTCTCGGCAACGCCGGACTCGCGGCACGAAAGGAGAAGGCTCGTGCACCGGAGCGCCACGGCAAAAGCCCCGGTCATACGGGTCCACCCGCCCCCAACACGCGTAGCGTCGCCGCTTTGCGGGCCGAGTTTTTCGGCAAAGTGCACGAGCAAATTGGAAAGCGTCGAACGCAGCGAGCGCACTTTGTCGAGGAGAAAGGCAGGTAGGCGCATTGCCCCGTCACCCTCGACGGCGGCCTGCAAATTTGTCAATTTTTCGTTTGCAGCGTCCAAGAACGCGCAAAACAAAGGCCCGTTTTGGAAGGAAGGCAAATTCGCCGCGTTTGCCGCTCCAAAGTACGCGGAAAACCCGCCGTCGTCGCTTGCATTGTTTTCGGCGCGGTTCATGCGGTAACGCGTAAAAGGGGTTTTTGCAAAGTCAACTTTTGCGCCATGTATAACCCTTTTTTTGACGCCTATTCTCAGTATGGCAGCGAGCGCATTTGCAAGTCTTTTCTCGGATTGCTCCAGCGCGGACACCGGCGCGAGCGGCTCTCGGGGCGGCGGGAAGAAAAGAAAAACGAGGTTTGACGACGAAACCGACGGGTATCACGCCGCCTCTGGTAATGGGCGCCCCGGGGAGGGCAGTTACGACGGCACGTTGTTTGCCTCGCACACGCCTCGCCGCGGGGCGGGCCACGGGCGATGCTCCGACGGTGATCGAAACGAGAGGCATTGGCACGCGAGCGCGAGCAGCGACGCGGAACGCGCCCCGCGACGCGATTTGGCCGCGGGCAACGCGGAACACTTTTGGAGGCTTCGCGATCCGCAAAGGTTTTCCCGCTCGCCCTCCCGGGAAGGCGACGACAGCCAAGACGAGGCGGTGTTTTCCGGGCAAGAACGCAACGGGGTGCGGTTTTCCGGCGAAGGCGACAGCGTCAGCTTTTCACCTGGTGAAGGCATGGAAGCGCGCGAAGAGCGAAGGGAAAACCAAAGGAGAAGGGCAAGGCGCGGACGGCGCGGCACTCGCGACGGCGCACGGCGCGGCGGCGCGGGCGAGGCTGAAGGGTACTTTTTCGTTCCCGCGGACGAGTGTCCGATTTGCTGGGAGCAGCAGAATTTTGTCATGCGCAACACGCGCCCCGCCGCACAAAGCGCTGGTGGCGCCGCTGGGGCAGCGGCGGACGTGCAACAGTCGCAAAGCGCGCTCGTGCAGCGCATTAACGACTACAGAAAAGTCATTTTTGACCTGGAAAGGTCGCTGCGGACCGCGCAAAACGACGCAATCGTGTGGAAGGCAATTTTGATGGCGCGGCAAGAGTTCATTGAGCGGCACTTGCGCGAGTACGGGGTCACGTTCACGCCGTGGACGAAAGAAATGCTGCAAAGGCATTACGACGTCAGAAACGAGCACACCTTTGACTTGGAGCGCGACTACCGGGCGGAAGAGCGGGAAATGCGGAAAATTCAACAGAACATCATTAAAAGCGCCCTGTACATGAAAACGGCGCCGCCTGACGTGGACGAGGGGGGGGAGGGAGGCGAGGACAACGTTGCCGTCAACTTGCGATCGGCGGAAATGGTTATTAAGCTAAGCAAACGCCGGCAAGAGCTGAACAAAGCCATTGAGGATTCCGTCAAAGGGCGCGCCGAGGACACGCAGGCGAGCTCGCGCGAAATCATCAATCTTTTGCAAGGCATTGCCGCGGAACGGCAGGCCCCGGGCGCGTACGAGGCAGGGGCCGCGGGAGGAGGCGCGGCGTTTGACGAAAACGCGGACCTGGCCGGAGAGCGCCCGAGCGACGTGATTGCGGAAATGTACAACGTTGGCGGGTTGTAAAACATCCTCGTATAAGGGCGCTGGTTCCTTGCGTTTTTTCAACAACGTCAAAAACCGAATCTCTCCCAGTTTTCCTTTGCGTTGCTTTCTTGCCCCGGCCAACGTTTGCACCTTTCGCATGAGCCGCCCGTTTCCCGCCGACGCACTCAACGGGGCTTTGCCTTCGGGCGAGTCGCGCGGCATGCAACAAATTCGCCCAAATTTGGCGGCGAAACGCGAGCTCGACGCGCCTCGCGCCAACCCGGTTTCCGTGGACCTGGGCAACGTGCTGGCGTCGAAAATCATGGGCTCCAGTTTCGCAGGGAACCGCTCCTCGGTGAGCGAAATTGCCCAGTCGTTGCCGGGCTCGCTCGGGCAGTCAATGTCCGTCGTCGACACGGGGTACTCGACGCAGGACCAGCAAACCGGCGAGGTCATCACGACGCCGCTTGTCATTCGCCCGTGGTTTCAGGACGGCTGGGAGCGCACGTTCATTGAGGGAACGACGCTGTTCACGAACTTGGCGGAGCCGTGGACCGGCAACGCAAAGGGCATGCACGCGGCGGCGAGCGTGCCCATTTTGAATTATTTCTCCGAGCGCGCCGCCCGGACCGCCGCCGCCGAACGGAAAAACGCAGGGCGCGGGGCGGGGCGCGCCGTCGTGCGCGCGCATGGGCGCGTGAACGTGGACGATTACAGCGCCCGCGACGCGCAGGACTTTGACAGAAAATGGGCGCTTGCGGGCACCATGACGAGCGACATGAAAAGCAACACGTCCATGCGCTCGCGGGAACGCATGATTGGCGTGGCGGCGTACGGGCGCGTGCCCAAGGTTTTCAACATGTTCGGGGAAAACGTTCGCCCGGGCGAGCGCCTGTACTTTGTCACGAAACGGTACCCGGCCGCAAGCAGCTCGTACGTTGCCCCGGACGGGACCACGCAGGCGCAGTACACGTCGTTCCCTGAGCCGTTCCTGCAAACGCGCGGCGCCACGGACAGCGGGTACGGGTTCATTCCGCACTGCACGCAGCACCCAGGGTCCGTTTCCGGGGCGCACGGGGGGCCAAGGGAACCCGACCGCGACAGCGTTGATTTCGAGCGAACTCTGGCGCAGGAGTACCGCGAGTACGAGTGGGACGAGGAGAACGACACGTTCATGAGCGTTGTCCGCGACATTGCCGCCGAAGAGGGGCAGCAAGAGGCCGTGAACAGCGCCCCGCAGTTTGCGTACGAGGCGTACGAGGAGGGGTCCGTGAAGTTTGTGGGCGTTGCCAAAACCCTCACCGGGCACGCGCCAAGCGCAAAAGGGCTAAGCGAGGCGCACAGGGACATCAACCGCATGGTGAAGCTGCAAACAGTTGAGGTGTGGGGCGGGGTGTAAAAGAAACGCCTTGCCATGCAAAACCGCTGCCGTTGCTTTTACTTCAACGAAAACATGCGCGGCAATGTAAGCTGCTTTCCGCGCGCCGCCTTTCCGGTTTTCTTTTTTTTTGCACCACCCAACTCCTCGCCCGGTTCGGCGGCGCGTTTCTGCGGCCCGTGAGGAGATGCTGCGGGCACAAATTTTCTTTCCCTTCTTTCCGGAGCGTGCACGTCAAAAACGTCAAAGGCGTCGCTTTGCGCGATGCACCCGGTTCCAGTCAACAAAAACGGCGCGCTCCGTTCGCAGGTTAACTTCCCGGGGCCGCCCCAAGCTTCAACGGTCCCCCGGGCAACCAGCCGGTCACGCTCCGCCCAGGCAAGGCGCCCGGCAACGAAATGCTCGTTCTCTTTCAAATGCTCCGGCCCGTACGTCGGTGCGCAAAAAACCAGCTTTCCACCCTCCCGCAGCGCTTCCACGCGCTGCCGGATTGCGGCTTTGCCCATGTTGCTTACGTCGCGCGCGCATTTCGCGTTGTGCTTGCGCTGCGACTTCACCGGCAGCTGGAACTTGCGCTGCGCAACATCGCGCTGCCCGTTCGCCGCGGCGCGAGCGTTGGCGACGAGCAGAGTGGGCGCGTAAGCGGAAAAGTACTCGTGTCCGTACTCGCGCGGCAAAGCGTGCTGCGCGGCAAAACAATCGCCAGCCGAGAGCGCGTCTGCAACGGCCGCCATTGTTTGCAACTCGCTTTGCCCTTGCCAAGGCGACCCACCCCGCCCGCCCGTGGACGCGCTCGAATTTTGCGGCCAGCCGTTGCTTTGCGAAAACGCAGCCGGCAAGTTTTCGTGGACGAGCCACTTGACAAGGCCCGCGTCGGTTCGCTGGAGGGCGCCCTGCAAGGCGGGAAACCGAGGGAGCGTGTCGGCAGTGCACGGCAGCGTCAGGAAATCTTGCGTGACCTCAAATGCGTTCAGAGAAGCCGTTGACCGGCGGTACACGTCCCCAAGACGCGCGTTTCGCAGTAACACGCGAACGTCACCGCCGCAGTTGGCGGCAAGGAACGAGGCGGCGTCGGTTTGCTCTTGCCACGACAACAAGGCGTTTTTTGGCGCGCACTGCCGCGCCAAAACGGCGAGATCGTCCTCTTTCATGCGTTTGCAGTCAATATGAAGGACCCTGCCGGCAAAAGGGAGGCGCAATTTTCCGCTATGCGAAGCGTATTTGTCGTTGGCAACGAAAACCAGCCGTGAAGAGTCGGCGGGTACGGGTTGCCCGGCCTTTTCGCGCTTCGCAGCGGCCGACATGAACTCGCTCAAAAATTTACCGGCCCCGTCCCCGTGCCCGTCGGCGTCGTCAAAGAAAAAAACAGTGCCTCCGTTTTGCCCGGGCAAACGCTGCCGCTCCGACAAAATGCCGTCGAGGAGAGCGCGGCGCGACTGCGCGTTGGCGAGGACGCCCTCGTCGCCGTCCACCGAAACGACGCGCACCGAGTTTCTGCGGAACAACTCGCGGGCGCCGTGCGTTTTCCCGCACCCAACCGGGCCCCAAAGGACCGCGCACTGCTCTTTTCTTTCGCACGCGTTCGCGCACAGCCACTGCGCGAATTTCGCGTGCCAAGGGCAACGAATGAACGGGAGGAAACCCGGAGCAGGGCAAGACATGAGGGTTGCGAGGAAGAAGAAAACAAAATGAACTGCCCTTTGAGTTGGGTTTACAGGAAAACCTTTTTTGTCCGTTCCACCGCCTCCAAGGCAGCCGCTTGGGCTGCCGTGAAAACGTCCGCGTCCGCAGGGAACGAGAACCGATCTCCGCCCTGAGTTTTCCACAGAAAAACACAAACGACGCCGAACCCGGCGGCAAGGGTGAGCAAAAGGACCGCGGCGAAGGTCCTGGCAACGGCCGAGGAGAGGGCGTGCAAGGCGTTGTGCGCCGAGGAAAAAAGGAAAACAACCGCCCGCCACGCGCCGTAAAAGGCAGTTAAGGCGGCGTCAAGGCACCTTTCAAAAACGCGAAAAGCCGCCATTGCGGCGAAACACAGCGTCATCGCGTCAACGATTCGCTCTGCTTCTTGCCCCCCGCCCAAGTAAGCAACGCAGGAGTTTCGGACAAACCAAAAGCAGCTTTTTGCGCGGTCCAAGGCCGTGTCCGCGCCATTCGCAACCCCGTCGCTTGGGAGATGCCCGTCAAAAACGTTTCCCGCAACCCATTGAAACACATTCATTATTTTATGCGGTTTTTTATCTTAATTTTCTCGCTGCCATTCAGCGCAAAAGCGAACCCGTCTCATGTAGAGAAGGAAAACTCGAGAGGCGAATGAAAACAAAGGATTCCCGTGACCGTCGCACAAAAGCACTTTCCACTTGCAAGTGGAAAGTTATGAAAATTTCATCAAAATTTTCCACTTCTTAACTCATCGGCGAGACCGATAAAAAAATTCCTATGTGGAAAGTCAAAAATAGTGGAAAAAATACCTATCGGAAATACGAAGGATTAACGCGAAGTTGAAAATTTTTAAATTTCATGCTTGCGTCGATTTTTGGTAGTTTCGGGCGAATCGGAGAAATGGAAAATTTTGGAAGTGGAAAATCGCAACTTTCCAATAGAAAAATTTTTTTCCTAAAAACACCCCCCCCGAGTTTTCCAAATTTTTCTCCGTAACGGTCGAAAAACTGTTGACGCCAAAATAGTCAAAAAAATTTCCACTTGCAAGTGGAAAGTTATGAAAATTTCATCAAAATTTTCCACTTCTTAACTCATCGGCGGAGCCGATAAAAATTTGGCTATGTGGAAAATCAAAAATAGTGGAAAAAATACGTATCGGAAATACGAAGGATTAACGCGAAGTTGAAAATTTTTCGTTTTCATATTTGAGTCGATTTTTGGTAGTTTCGCGCGAATCGGAGAAATGGAAAATTTTGGAAGTGGAAAATCGCAACTTTCCAATACAAAAAAAAATTTCCTAAAAACACCCCCCCCCGAGTTTTCCATTTTTTTTGACCGTTACGCGTAACGGTCACCGGCGAATTTTGAGCGTCAAAAATTTCTCATCGTACATTTTTTTCTCCCAAAGGCAAAAAGGCTACAGGCTTTTTTTTCAGTGTCAAAAAAAGTTGAGGTCCTCCTGTTGCCATGGCAACGGCGCCAAAAATGCTAGTGACCGTTACGTTTAACGGTCGAAAAAAAAATGGAAAACTCGGGGGACTGTTTTTAGAAAATTTTTAAGTGAAGTGGAAAGTTTCATTTTGTCAACATCAAAATTTTCCACTTCGCCAAATCGCAGCGAAAATAGGAAAAAATGAATAATTTTTGGAAAGCAAAAATTTTCCACTTTTTCGTTATTCATTCGGGAAACCCGTTACGCACAAATGGTAAAGTTTTTGCGCATGCCACTTGCAAGTTGACAAAAATTTGTACGTACGCAGTGGCACTAGTACACAATGACAACTTGACCAGATTGTCCTTGAAGCCCGTCTGTTGGTAAAAGTTGAGAACCGATCCCACCGTTTCCTCCGTTTCCAACGCTGATGCTGTAAGCGGTGCCACCAGACCCTCCAGGAATGCTAATCACATTAGGTGCCGTAGGAATCACGTTGCCGGACAAACCAAACGCGAATGATCCAATTCCACCGCTCAGCGAAGAGGACGTTGTCGCGAGTCCTTCGTTGAATCTGACGAATAAGTTTCCGCCGGCGCCAGCGTAACCTCCTGAACCGCCCAAAGATTCTACTAATGCAGAACCTGGGGTTTCTCCGAGCGAAATTCCCTGTCCGCCTTGACCGCCACCGGCGGTGAACACCCCAAACGGTCCAGAAAGCGTGGACCGTTCGCCATTTTTCCCGCCTCGCGCAGTTGCAGGATAAGCACCAATCTCTGCGGGTGTTTGGCTGCCAACACCGCCGGCACCACCGGCACCAACGAAAACCGTCAATTCCTGCAAAGGTTCCACTTGAATCGTGTCGGAAAAAATGTACCCGCTGCCGCCGCCGCTTCCACCGACAAGCAACTGAAAATTTAGGATCGAGAACGGAGAAAAATAGGCCCCTGCTGCGCCGCCGCCGCCTCCGCCGGTTAGGGACATGAAAATAGACGTGACATTTTCTGGCACCGTAAAGGTGTCAACACCCGGCGCACGAAACACTCGAAAATTCTGCATCAGACTGGCACCCGCTTCGCCTTGTGGACCTCGTGGACCAACCGGACCCACAGGGCCAACTGGACCTCGTGCACCGGGCGACCCAACGGGACCGGGCGACCCGACGGGACCGGGCGGCCCGACGGGACCAACAAGACCCTGTGGACCGGTGCGATCAACGGTGCTCAAGGTGACAACAGAAAAAGCAAGGGCAATTGCCGCCAACAAAGCCACGCAAAAAATGAAACCGCCAACGGCGGAACCACGGCGGCAGCTTGTCTCGGAAGTTTGTCTTGCCGGGCGCATCTTGCCGTCGTCGCAATACTGAGACACGGAACCCCCTTATACATGAAATGAGAAAAAATACAGCTGGCACCTCGTGGCTTTACGGTCTTCCTTTTCCTCGCAAAAACGTTTCCGCGGAATTGACTTTGCGGTGTGAGAAACATGAAACCCAAAATATGGTCGTCGTTCACTTGCTTGAAGGAATTTCCGCGAACCCTCAGCGATACGCGTTTGCATTGCAAATGGCAATGCAAGCGCATCGCAAAAGCGAGCTTTCCTTTGCCGCACGAGAAGCCAACAGGGTCTCTGCCCCCCGCAATCACAGGTGACCGAATCTTGATTGGAGACTGGGCGTTCGCGGCGTGCAACCATGCCGTGGGGGATTTGTCCGAGCCCGAGTGGGTCGTGTACAAAACCCGCGCCAGGCAACACGTTGCGCGAGTCCCGTGGACGTGCGCGTCGCGAAACTTTCGCGCCCCGCGGAACATGCGCACGGCCGTCACCCTCGTGCGCGGCGGGCAGCATTGCGGGAAGGTACAACCGCTGGGAGTCCGTGAGCTCGGGGCACCGGGCAGGGCAGCCGCGGTGCCCGTTTTGCACGGCGGCGGTGTGCGAGAGGGACATCGTGCGGCTGACAAAGGGCCGCGGGCAATGAAACAACAACAGGTTTCACTACACCTCGCGCTAGGCGCTCGTGTTGGGCAAATAATTCGTAGGAAATGTGATTTTAAATAATAAAAATTATTATTTATTTTAAAAAATTTTACTTTGACACAAATAGCAAATATATAATTAGTTAATGTATAAAATTGTTAAAAAAAAATATATTTTTAAAAATAAATTTGAACAGGTTGAAAAGAAAGACAAGTTTTGGTGCCGCCGGGTTTCCTAACGGCAAGCGTGACTGTTGCGCGCCCAATGCAGTTTGCAATGAACATTGGCGACAGTTGAGAGAAAAATGCAAGTAAAATTTCAAAACGTCTTTTGAAAACCAAAATATGAAACGGCGCAGAGACGTCACGTACGAAAAGTTTTGCGCTCTCGAGGCGTTTTTGGAGTTTGTGGGGCACGAAAAGGCGCAAGAAAACGGGGACGCCGTTCCCTTTCCCGACACCGTTCCGCCCTGGGACGAGCTGGTTCCCAGGATGAAGGCGGCCGCGGAACGCGGCAGCCCCCTTCGCCTTCTCGTCCGCACGCCTCCCGGAAGCGCCATGTGGCTGAAGTTGCTGCGGTGCGAGGACATTGATTTTCCCCGCACGCTCCTCTTGGTCGAGCGGTACTTTGACACGCTGCGCCCGAGAATTTTTACGACCCCCGAGTACGCGGACGTGCTCCGTGGCGCGTGCCGCGCTGATTCCGGTGCTTTGGTGCGGTCCGTGCTGCGCCTGCGCCCGCGAGAAGACTTTTTTTCAACACCGGAAAACAAAAAAATGCTGGAGACGTGTTTGCGCGTGGCGGCGGCGGTTGACGCGCGCTCGCTCCCCAACACCGTTGCCGCGGGACGGGAGTTTGGCCGCATCTCGGACCCGGCTTTTGTTCCGCTGTTCACGCACGCGTACGAGGTGCACGGGCGCGAAACAAACGCGCCGGCAATGTTCGCGAACGCGGACACGCTCCGCTGGTTCTTGGCGCACCCCGCAAGCGAACGCGCCGCGGACGGCCCCTGGCTCCTTAAGGCCGTCCTGCACGCCATTGACAGCGGGTCAAGCGGGTGCCTTGCCGCTTTGCACGAGTGGCCGCGGTTTCGCTCGCGGTACTTGACGCCGGGCGAACACGCTTTTGATCGCGCGCGAAGAATTAACGCAGTAATTTCGGACGAAACTGCGGATTTTTACAAAAACACGGAGCTCGTTTTGCGGCACCTGCGAACGGTGCAAGATGACGGGCTTTTTCATCATTTTGAAAGATTCTGGCTAGATTTGAGCTTTTCTGATCCTTTCCTTGTTGAAAAAGTCAATTTTTGGCGCGAATTTTCGCCTGCGTACGTGAAGTGGGACAAAAAATCCAGGCCGTTTTTATTTTGTAACCCACTTGTTGCGTTGCAAACGTTTCGAGACGACGCATTTTTTACCTATAACTGGACGACGCAAAGAAAAAACTTGATGCAAGAAGAGACCATTGGTGTTGTGGTAAAAAAGCAACTGGTGCGTTCTTGCTTGCATTACGACTTTTTTTTTGCATTCAAAGAAGAATTGCAAGAAATTTTGTTGTTTTTTTTCAAAACACGCCGTCCTTTGACATTTTCTCAAGCCGAATTACCCAGTTACGAAGCTTGTTTTTTGTTGTACGAAACGGCTCGTGAAGCTGCGGAGAAAGCACCCGCATGCTGCGCGGAAAATGCGCAAAACGATTGCGCGGCGTTGTCGTTTCAGGTCATGGCAAATTTGATGGGCATTTCTGCGAGTTCATTTTGGCGCGAAAACGCGGTCCTGTGCGAGGCCTTTTACTACAGGTTCGTGGCAGGGCAAAAAAATGGACTGCGAAGGTTTCGCGAATTCGTGCAAAACACTGACAACGGACCGTTTGACGTTTCCCCGGAAGCCTTTTTTTTTTTTCGGGAAATCCTCGGCGCACAAACGAATGCCCTGGAAACTCTCGCCGAAAGCACTTGGAGAAGAGTTGTCGTCTGGGACACAAACTGGTCCGTGTTTTCTCTTCTTTGCCGCTTAAAAGATTTTCCAAGGCCGCAAAACGAGACGGTTTACAATTTTTTGGAGTATTTCCTTTCCAATGTCGACAGTTACGTTTCTAAGTCAACCAAACAAATGTGCGCAAATTTTCACGAGCACGGTCTGTTTTCCGAGGTTCCCCGGGCGGGGCAAGAGCAGCTCCTTGTCTCGTCGTTGAAAAAAATCCTTGTCTTTAAAAGCACCGGAAGAGATTATTTCTTCTTTTTCAAGTTTGCCTCGCGCGAGCTGGGCTGGAAGTTGGCAACGGACAAAATTTTCCAAGTTTTTCGCGAACACTACGGAGAATCGGGCAACTGCCGCGATGCCGTCAACCTCCTCGAGCAAGTTTTGCAGGCGCAAAAGTGACAAGTAAACCGTTTACGCATTGAAATGACGGCGCTTTCCCGGAATTTTCTTTTCTTTGCATTGCTAGGAACATTGTTCACATGACTTGCGGGATGCCCAGAAGGCCGAATGACAAGCAAAAGCGGCCCGTGTCGTGTGTTGCAAACAACCAAAGCCGCCGCCCCAAACTCAACGTTGCCTCCTCGCGCGACTCGCTGTGTTGGGTCGCGAATAAACCGCAGGAGCCCGTTTTTCAGGTCTTGAAATGCGTCTGCCGGAAAATCGGAAGGCAGCGCCTTGCTGACAACGCCCATGGGGGTGCGGGTCACTTTCATCAGTTTACACTTTCCCTAG
>Ga0307933_1000466_pt1 | contig 37786 bp, 28 predicted proteins | sample OrgLakmetageno88_FD_201811 | JGI IMG/M metagenome (GOLD analysis project Ga0307933, IMG submission 201811) | Saline water microbial communities from Organic Lake, Antarctica - #88 | ecosystem: Environmental > Aquatic > Non-marine Saline and Alkaline > Saline | place: Antarctica: Organic Lake... | reverse complement strand
ATAATTAAGCGCAAGTGTAAGAGTGCAGGTATCAAATCCAGCGGTGCGCGCTTCGACATCATGGATTCTATTTTGAACAAATTCTGGTAGACCTGCGATCTGGCCAATCACTCTAAGGCGTGTTTTATTTTTAATCAGATTCTTGGATTGGGACTTTAAGAACTGGTCAAGTAGTTGCATGAGCCCATCGACTTCTTCCTCGGGACGGTTCCAGTTTTCTACGCTAAAAGCATATAAAGTCACCTTATTCACACCAAATTTGAGCGCCGCTTCCAGTGCACGCTTGACTGAATCGGCCCCCCGGCGGTGCCCTTCGATTCGAGGAAGCCCCCTGGCCTTAGCCCAACGTCCATTGCCATCCATGATGATGGCAACATGGTTTGGAATAGTTTGTGATTTATGGGACAAATGATTCACGTGGAATTGCTTTTTAGGGTCTAAAAGTAAGTCGCCCAGATCAATAGAGGGCTCCCTTTAGAGCAAGCGGAAATTTGGCCGGGCTAGAGTCAGCACTCTTGATGGAGCCTAAAAGTTTTATGGACAACGATACGGCTAAATTGATTTCAGTGACGAGTCTGCTTGCGACAAGATCAGATCAGGTTTGGCAAAACTACTTCTAATGAGGCAAATTTTTATATTTAGCCTTTATACTCAGACAACTGACAGCAGAAATACATGGAAGGTGTGGTAGCTTTATTGAGCAAATTTAGTCTACAAAAGACTAAATTTGATAATCCGCGCCGCCAGTTACCTCGTGAAGCCCGCACTCACGCTTGGCCCCTCCAAATCGAGTGTCTTCCTCGCTCATTCCTTGTCCGAGCTTAGTGGTGCTGTGCCAATCGCCAACAGAGACATAGCCCTCATCCCAAAGCGGATGGTAGGGAAGGTTGTTCTCGGTTAAGTATTTGTAGATATCTCTGTCCGACCAATCTATGATTGGATATACCTTTAAAACCTTGTTTTGTTGCTCGCTAACTGGGCGCTCGCTTCGGCTGCTGGCTTGACTACGGCGTAAGCCGGACAACCACGCTTCAGCATTCAGTTCTTTAAATGCCCGGTTCATCGGCTCTACCTTGTTGATCGTGTTATAGCGGTCGAGTTCCTCGGCACCTTGTTCCCAGAGTTTACCATAGAGCGCTTCTTGTTGAGCCGCTGATTGTAAGGGGAGGTAGGTTTTTAGGTTGAGATCAAGTTGCTCAGTCAATGCCTCTGCAAACTTATATGTCTCCGGAAATAAATAGCCAGTGTCCACAAAAACCACAGGAATATCTGGAATTACTTGAGTCACTAGATGCAACATGACTGCGCTCTGTATCCCAAAACTCGTGCTGAGAAGTAGCTTATCACCGTATATTTTATGGGCCCATTGCACACGCTCTGTCGCTGATGCTGATTCCAAATCTATGGAAGCATCCGTAGTCTTTGGGGAAGAAGTGTGCAGATCATTCATTCCCTTATCTTTAGTTCTTAGGTATAAAAGTCAAGATAAGCGAGGTGATATGTAGACAACAAAAAAGCCGCATTGTAATCCAATGCGACTTTAAAAAAATGGTACACCCGGAGGGACTTGAACCCCCAACCTCCTGATTCGTAGTCAGGCGCTCTATCCAATTGAGCTACGGGTGCATTTAAGGAAGGCGGGATAAAGACAAAGCAACTGCGTGAGATCAAGCAGAACTTTCAAAAAATTAACTTTTACGCGGTTCTAGAGAAAGCGAACGTAGTAAACCATAATAACGGCCACGGATCCAAGAGCCAGCAGTACCCACCAAAGTTTGGGTGCGAGTGCAGGCTTTCGATTGATGAGTGCGATCATTCCACCAAGTGCCAGCCAGATGAAAAACTTAACAAGTATCCAAGTATCTGTGAAACTATGTCCAAGTTTAGAAATAAGGCCAAAGCCAGCCACGAAGATAAGCACTAAACCAATGCCGCTCGTAATAGAACCAAGCTTACGGATTGAGGTATTATCTGGTGCTGCTATGCTTCGTGCGATCAAAGCACCGTAGCCTAAAAAGACCATGAGTATTCCGATAACGTGGAGTATGTTATAAATGTAAGCTGGCATGATATGAAAGTTACGCCTCTGTAAAAAAAAGCAAGCCCGACCCGATTAACGGGACGGGCTTGCAGATCCATTTCAATGGAAAATACGAATGAACTTAGCTCGCTTTCGGAATTTGGGCAGGAATGTCAATTGCCTGAGTATCCTTACGCTTAACCCTTTTCAGCCGGTGCCGGCGACGTAACATACGATCAAGTTTTTGAACCATGTCGTCGATTGACTTGTATAAATCATCGGTCGCAACGGTCACGAAGTGATCATTGCCTCTAACTTCCAAGTGTCCTTTGGCGATAAATTCTTTTTGATGAGATGCCTGATGACTATCAAATTCAAGCTCGACCCGCATTCGAATGATGTGGTCGTCGTGTTCAAATAGTTTTTCTGCTTTATGGTGAACCGCATTTTTCATCGCATCGGTGAGGTCCATATTTAAACCAGAGATAATGATGTCATTTTGCTTCATATTTTTATTCCTTTACTATTGTAGGTTCTCGGTTAACGGAATCGACTGATCCCGCCACTCTTGATAACTGGACACAAAAAATGCCAACCCCTTTAGAATACTTTAAACGCGTCTCAGTAATTGTCATTACTGGCGGATCTTCTGGAATTGGCTGCTCAGTTATCAAAGCAATTATTATATTAAATCCCGAAGTAAAGATATGCAACCTTTCTCGTTCAAAACCGGAGATTTTTTTAGGCGAACAGAGCATTCATTTATCAGTCGACTTGAGCCAACCCGATGATCTGGCGCACGCAGCGGAATTGCTCTCGACTGAGCTTACGTCTGCGCCCGAAGGGGAGTGTATCTTGTTCAATAACAGTGGTTTCGGAGCTTATGGTTTATTTCCCGACCTAGACAGGAACAAACAGTTGTCGATGGTTGATTTAAATGTTCGTGCCCTCGTCGATCTGACTGCGCGCCTCATGCCGATCTTACTGGAACGTGGCGGAGCGATCGTTAATATAGCTTCAATTGCTGGCTACCAGCCAACGCCTTTCCTCGCCACTTACGGGGCGACAAAAGCATTTGTTTTAAACTGGAGCCTTGCTTTGAGTGAAGATCTCGCCGCCACTAAAGTGCGGGTGCTTGCAGTTTGCCCAGGGCCAACACGGTCTAACTTCTTTAAGGCTGCGGGCTTCGAAACGCCCCCTATGAGAGAAGGCGGTCCGGGTCTGGATATGACCTCGGACGAAGTTGCGGATTTGGCATTGGTCGCTCTGGCAAAGGGCAAGCGAGTGGTCGTTACTGGATTCAAGAATCGACTCATTTCATCGGCGGGCCGCTTTTTCCCGCTCACATGGGTGACGCGAATTGGTGGGGCTATCTTACGTAAAATGCGTTTGGAACAGCACACAAAAAACGGAGGGTCCAAATGAATCCATACGGGGAAGAGGCACCTCTCGTGGACCTTGAGCAGTTCCGAACGTGGATCATCGAGGAAGACGAGAACTTACTCATCGTGAATAAGCCCGGTTGGTTCGTCTGCCATCCATCTAAGAATGGACCGATGTCGAGTTTAGTTGGAGTCGTGCGGGAATATACTGGTGCGGATAAATTGCATCTGGTGGCCCGCTTGGACCGGGAGACGAGCGGACTCATCGTCTTTGCGAAGCGACCCGCTGTCGCGCGCAAATTCCAAATGGCGATCCAAGCACGTATCGTCGATAAAAGCTACTTGGCGATAGTGGAGGGCGAATTCAGTGAGATGATCCACGTAGATGAACCAGTCGCTCGCCGGAAAGGCGGACCCGTCATCGTAAAATCTGAGGTCAGCTACGACCGGACTTCACAAACCGCGGTCACTGATTTCTTCCCCATCAAATCAGCAAACGGATACACGCTCTGCTTGGTCAAGCCGGAGACTGGACGTAAACATCAGATACGTATTCACGCTGAATGGCTAAAGCACCGCATCGTGGGTGATAAAATCTACGGTCCTGACGAAACACTCTATATAGACTTCATAGAGAACGGTTGGACCGATCGGCTTGAGGCAGCACTTCCAATTAAACGACAAGCACTGCATTGCTGGCGCTATGTCTTTAATTTCCCGGAGGGGCCGAAAACGTTTACGGCTCCATTGCAGCCGGACATGCTTGAGTTTTTTAAACAGCACATGGAGCTTGAACAAGAATACGTCCTGCAGCTTCTCTCATCAGAAGATTTCAAGGTCTAGCCCTTCGTCGTCGAAGGCATCTTGAACATCTTTGAATAGTTCATCTGCGCCACGCCCATCAAGAAGTATGTGTTTGGCGGCGATCAATGCCTCGCGGCTATTGGCCTTCTCTAAGGCGCGTAAAAAATCCCACAGTCGGCGACCATCGCCGTCTCCATCGAGATGCATAAAGTAGTAGGTTAATAGATAAGCAGAATAATACTGACGCCCGACGAGCATGGAGTCTTCAGCAAAATTAGCATTCCACTCACTGCTGGTCATATTCAGTAGGTCGTAAGGAGACAGAATGCTGTATCTAGACCCATAACTCAAGTCCAAGGCCATATCATCTATATGAAAATATCTGTCTGAATAGGGTATCCTTTCAATATATCCAGCATAGCCTTCAACGAGCCATGTGGGCAATTTATGGAGCCACTCATGTTGCACCTGGTGGGTGATTTCATGGATTAAGGTCCTATGGTCGCCACCGTCCAATGAGATACTGGTTGAAGTTTTTCTCGTGCCGAGCACATCCAAGCGAACGTATATTTTCCGTTCGCTGGATCGATAACTCCCCGCAGACCCGGGTATGCCACCTGCGGCTACGAATTGATTATAGTGCTCATAAAAGTATGCTTGGTAGCGACTTTCGGGGGCTTCTACATTCCAATTTAATGGAGATACTTGGACGAGAGCTAAAGTGGCTTCGAAAATTTCTGCAAATTCGGTAACTACCTTGCGTGCAAGTTTCACATTCGAATGAAAGTCAAAATTGAGAGTCCTGTAATGATAATACGCAGTTTCGAAATTTTCTTCGACTCGTTCGATATCCAGATTGAGTGGCGCTTTTGCAGAACGGGGCCAATCCAATCCATACCTTGGAAAAATGGTCTCTGTGGGCTCAATAGAAGGTGTGATTTTTCTTATAATTGTTTTTAAGTATTCACGGTCTTTTTGTGACAGCGTCGCGAATGGGATTCTGAATTCCCGGCGGTCATAGTTTCTTTGCAATACGACAACCGAGTCTGTTATTTGAATAAATTCAGCTTCAAGCGTGCGTCCATCGATATCCGTCCAGGTTCGTGCGCTCAGCACTGAAGCCGTTGCTAGGTTGAACAAGAACAGTTGAGCGGTTCGTTTTATTAGGGTCTGCATGCTACTTAGAAACTAGTGACACCAGCCAGGTAAAATAATCCAACCTGCACGCAGCCGATAATGAAACCTAGAACTGCGCCAAGTCGTTCAATCGTGCGAAACTCTCTTTTCGCCACCTGGTTTACAATCGCCTCCAATCGTTCGAGATCGAACGCTGCGATATTGTCTTCGATTATTTGTCTTAGATTTACAGATTCCTCGAAGTTTGCGGCCACTTTATCGATCAAATTGGGTGCTTCCTTCTTCATTTCCGCTACAGCGATCACTTCAAACTTGGCTAGTGTATTGTCGTTAATAAATCCGCCCAGTAAAGGCAGCGCGCGAAGCTGAGGGCCGATCCGCTCCCACACCAGCTTATGTGCCGTCTCTTCAAGGTGAGGCCCGAGCTCAATCTTTCGGATCTCTTGCTGAATCATGTGCTGTTGAAGAATTTCGCGCTCAATGATTTCGGCGGCTTCGGCCGCGAGTTGCTTTTGACGGCGGGGGATTAAGCCCTGCCAGCGCCACATGAAGATTCGCATCGGTTGCCGCGGCCGAAAAAGCATTTGGATGGCGACCCAGTTAGTGAACCAACCGATCGCAGCGGTTAGGAAGGGGGTTAAAATAAAAAGAATGGTAGTGCTCATCATTAGAATCGCGGCTGTATTTGATTGCCGCTGAAACCTCACTAAGATGTGCAGTAGATGGTATTCGCGTCAACATCAAGTCAGCTCATTGAGCCAACAGCTTTAGGTCTATACTGCGCAGCGGGAGATTTTTATATCGATCCATGGCGTCGTGTTGATCGCGCATTAGTCACTCACGCGCACAGCGATCATGCGCGTCCAGGGATGTCGAGCTATCTGACAGCGCAAAGTGGAGTAGGTGTACTTCGAGAACGAGTCGGTGATCAGGCGAAAATCGAAGGCATTTCTTTTGGTAAAGAACTCAAAATAGGCGACGTTTCAGTTTCTTTTCATCCAGCGGGCCACCTCTTGGGCTCTGGACAAATCCGCGTCGAGCACAAGGGTGAGGTTTGGGTCGTGACGGGAGATTATAAAAACGCGCCTGACGCATCTTGTGAGGCATTCACGCCCGTGCGCTGTCATACCTTAATCACTGAATCTACCTTTGGTTTACCCGTATACAAGTGGCCTGCACCTGAGGTCGTGTTTGCAGAGATCAATCGCTGGTGGCGACGAAACCAAGCCGAAGGGCGCACAAGTGTGCTCTTTGCATATGCACTCGGTAAAGCACAGCGTGTTCTCTGCGGGATAGACCCCGAGATCGGCCCGATCGGTGTGCATGGTGCGGTTGATCGCATGCTCCCACATTACCGCTCCGCAGGGCGCCCGATTCCACCGACGGTTAAAGCAGACGCCGACAGTAAAGAATTATTGAAAGGGAAGGGGATTATTATCGCTCCCGGGTCGGCACAAAACACTCCATGGATTCGTAAATTTGCACCCTATTCGCTGGCATTCGCTTCAGGCTGGATGCAAGTGCGTGGGCCGCGCCGCCGACGGGCGCTCGATCAAGGTTTTGTGCTCTCGGATCACGTTGATTGGCAAGGTATCCTAGACACCATTGATGCGTCCCAGGCGCAACGAATCGGAGTGACGCATGGCTACGCGGCTCCGCTCATTCGCTGGCTTAAAGAGGAGCGCGGTTTGGAGGCTTACGAAGTGCCAACTCGTTTCGTCGGTGAGTCTCAGGAAGAATCGGATTCTGAGAAGGAGGCAAAGGATTCATGAGGGACTTTACTAAACTCTTCTACGACTTGGATTCTTCGAATCGAACCAGCGTAAAACTTGCTGTATTGAAATCCTATTTCGAAAAAGTAGATCCATCGGATGGTGCTTGGGCGATATACTTTCTTTCAGGAAATCGCTTAAAGCGGGCAATCAAACTGAAGGACTTTCGAGAGTGGGCCGGTCAAGCCTGTGGATACCCCACATGGATGGTGGAAGAATGCTACAACCACGTAGGTGATTTAGCAGAGACACTGGCTTTGCTGCTTCACAGCGGGCAGTCAGAAAATCAAGTATTGAATGGCGAAAAGCTAGCACTACACACTGTAATTGAAACAAAGATTATTCCATTGAAAGAGATGGATTCAGCTGATCAGAAGAGCTGCTTGCTACAACTTTGGGATCAGCTGGATAGCCAAACTTGTTTTATTTTCAATAAATTGATTACAGGGGGCTTCCGCGTCGGCGTCAGCAAGACACTGGTTCAACGCGCGCTGGCAGAAGTTGCTCAGATCGAGCCTGCTGTGATGGCCCACCGACTCATGGGTAAATGGCTGCCATCTCCAGAAAATTTCAAAGCGCTCTTATCGGACTCCGGCGCAGGCAGCGATCCCGCTCAGCCCTATCCATTTTGTCTAGCTTACCCACTTGAGGTTGAAGCGACTCAGAATATTGAATCACAGATAGGCCCGACTTCAGATTGGCAAATTGAATGGAAGTGGGACGGCATACGGGCTCAGTTGATTAAACGACAAGGGGAATGCATTCTATGGTCGCGAGGTGAAGAAATTGTCAGCGAACAATTCCCCGAAATTTGCAATGCGACGGCTCATTGGCCGGATGGCGTCGTGCTCGACGGTGAGATTTTAGCGTGGGATCATACACAGCAGGTGCCGATGCATTTTTCTGCTCTACAACGTAGGCTCGGTAGGAAAAAGGTTGGTCCGAAGCTGCTTAAAGAGGTTCCTGTCATATTTATGGCCTACGATCTCCTAGAGCATGAGCGAGTAGATCTGCGCTCACGCGCTACCCATGAGCGCCGAAAATGTTTAGCCAGCTTCTGTCAGTTGAACCAAACAGAGACAATCCAACTATCCGAATACATCGAATTTAAAGATTGGGACTCTGTTGCGGCAGCGCGAAAGTCATCACGTGAGCGACAGGTTGAAGGCTTTATGTTGAAAAAGAAGCGCAGCGTGTATCATGCGGGCAGGAAAAAAGGTGAATGGTGGAAGTGGAAGGTAGACCCTTATACTGTCGATGCCGTGCTGGTGTATGCGCAGCAAGGACACGGTCGAAGAGCGGGGCTCTACACTGATTATACTTTTTCTATTTGGGATGGGGACTTACTCGTTCCGTTCGCGAAAGCGTATTCAGGGCTTACCGACAAAGAGATCCGGAAAGTGGACAAGTGGATACGTGCACACACTCGCGACAAACATGGACCAGTCAGAGTCGTCGACCCAGAGCTCGTCTTTGAAATTGCTTTTGAAGGCATCAGTGAATCTAAGCGACATAAGTCAGGGATCGCCGTGCGCTTCCCGAGGATGCACCGCTGGCGCGAAGACAAGCAGGCTAAAGATGCTGATAGTTTAAAGACGATTCGTGTTTTACTGGATTAAACTTTGTGGCCGCCGTAATGTAAAAGAGTGTCCTTCAGAGTCTGTCTTATATCAACGTCCCACTTTATCCGGTAATATTTTAACTCAATAGGATAGGCGTCCCTACCGTTTTACCAGAAATAGTCACACGTTGGTATAACGCTTCGAGAAAGCTAACCTTAAGGGATTCAGCCAGCGACCGATGGACAGCATTGGACATAAAAAAGCCGCAGCGAATCGCTGCGGCTTTTAGAAAGGCTATGGATTGATTAATCCCAAGCGTAAATCATGCGGGTGTAGTAAGTCGTATCGAGCTTTTCATTTGCAGCGGGTTCGCTATCAAACTCGTTCTTAATTCCGAAGCGCATTTTCCAGTTTTGACTGCTGCCCACCGGCACTTCAATTCCAGAATCGTGAACAATTCTGTATTGAGCGAAATCATCGATACTAGGAACGAATGTGAGCTTATTATTCATGACAAAGACATCATTATGCCGATACATATGGTTTAAGCCAAAGTCCAGCGTAGCCGAAGATTCGTTTGGCGTCGCATTACTGAAAGTTGTGTTTCTGTAACCCAGACCAGAGCGAAGCACGAGTGTCTGATAGTCTTTATTGATTACGCGAAACGAAGCACCCACAGCCGAGGTGGAACGAAAGTCGATTCGATCTGCATCATCTTTTTCAAGTTCTGTGCGGGCATACCAACCATAATGCTCGCTGAAAAATGATTCGTAAGACACCCCGCCGGCAATGCGATCTTCAGCAGTGATACCGTTTGTTTCACGGTTTTCATATTCTGCGAAAAATGCGAGTTCGTCCTGAGGGCCTTTTAGTTTTGCCTCTAGGTTAAGACCTACCGTGAACTCCTCATTGTTTCCTGTTTGACCTAGCAAATCGAGCCCGCCTTGGTACTTCCATTTGCGTTGCAGAGCTTCCTTGCTCGCACGTAGCTTAGTCAGTTTTGGATCCTCCGTATCGGGCCCCCATGATGCAACAACGCGGTCCATATCGGTTTCTAGCGTGCCATCTTCTGAAGCAATTTTGAGTGTTCCATTACCTGTTAACTCTACTGGACCTGACATCGTCGATCCACTTGCAAGACGCACGAATACTGGATTCACCGTTGAGAAAGAGGCCACCTTGGATTGATCAATTTCAAGCGTTCCAGCATAATCAGTATTCATGTAGATCATACCTGCATCTATTTTAGTGATTGTTCCGGTCAACTGCGCACCGTCTTTAGTGACGACTGTATCCGCAGTTAAAGATCCCGCAATCAGGCCTATTGAAGCAACTATGCTAAGTGTTTTTATTATTATTTCTTTTGTATTCATCATTTAAAATTTAGGTATACCGGACCGAATCAATTGTCGGCCAATGGCAAATGCTAATCCGACTTCAAGAGGATTTCTTTTGCGGATAAACCTTGTTTGATCATTGGTAAAACGTGTTCGGAGTAAGGAACAACTACGTCTAAGACATAGGCACCTTCATGTTCGATCATTTCCCTGATCGCATCTTCCAAATCTTCACGTTTAACGACACGACGTCCTTTAACACCGAAACCTTCAGCAATTTTCATGAAGTCGGGATATAAGCCCTCTATATTATCGGGACCCCCGATATTGTCTTTATCACAAAGAACCGTCTGACCACGAACACTTTCGTAGAGCAGGTCCTCCCATTGAACCACCATGCCTAAATGTTGATTGTTAAGAATCATCGTTTTAGCGTGAATCTTCTCAATGTGGGCGGTAGCCAGCTCTTGGACATTCATTAAAAAGCAGCCATCTCCATCTATATTGACAACCAGACGGTCAGGGAAGGCGACTTTTGCGCCGATCGCGGCGGGTAGCCCGAAACCCATCGTGCCAAGGCCCAGCGAACTCAAGTAGGTGCGAGGCTCTCGAAAGCGAAAAAATTGTGCGGCCCACATTTGGTGTTGCCCAACCCCCGTAGTGATAATCGCATCACCTTTAGTGATTTCGTAGAGTGTTTCAATCGCTTCTTGTTGCGTAATATGCCCTGTTTTATCGTATGCGAACGGGTGCTTTTCCTTCCACTCAGCAATTGTTTTATTCCAATCGGAAATGTCTGGTTTCTTAAATGACTTTTTCTGAGCAAGCTGGTTCAAGCGTGTAAGCGCATATTTGATATCCGAATGAATCGGGTGCTGCACACGCTTATTTTTATTGTGCTCGGAAACGTCGATGTCGATGTGCACGATTTCAGCATCGGGAGCGAACTTACCGACAGCTCCAGTTATGCGGTCGTCAAAACGTGCCCCTGTGCAAATCAGAAGGTCACTGTCGCAAACAGCCCAATTGCCAGCAACTGTGCCATGCATTCCAAACCAATAGAGTGATTGCGGGTGCTCGGAGTCAAATGCACCCAGCCCCATCAAAGTTGAAGCCACCGGCAGACCGGTTAATTCGGCAAATTCGCGAAGTTCCAAATGCGCTTCGGCAGAAATAATACCGCCGCCAATGTAGAGAACGGGGCGTTTTGCACCCTCGATCAAATCAAGCACTTCGCTGAGTTCAGCGTCGCTCGCTTTCGGCTTGGTCGATTCGATTTTGTAGCCGGGTATGTTGATTTCAGCTGGAAAGGTCGGTGCATAAATCGCTTGTTGAACATCTTTAGGAATGTCGATCACAACTGGTCCGGGACGTCCTGTTGTCGCTATATGAAAAGCCTCTTTAACCACTCGGGGTAGATCCTCTTTTTGAAGAACGAGAAAACTATGCTTAACGACGGGCAGCGTCATACCGAAGAAGTCGGTTTCCTGAAAAGCGGTTTTACCGATAAATTCCTGGTAAACTTGTCCCGTAATCGCAATCAGCGGAATGCTATCCATAAAAGCATCTGCAATACAGGTCACTAAGTTCGTCGCACCAGGACCACTTGTAGCCATACATACGCTGGCCCGGCCAGTCGCCCGGGCATAGCCATGCGCCATAAATCCACCGCCTTGCTCAAAGCGGGGGAGGATCGTGCGGATTTTTTTGCTCTTTGTCAGTGCCTGGTGTAGCTCCATCGAAGCGCCACCTGGATAGGCAAACACGACATCGACACCCTCGCGCTCAAGTGAGGCGACCAAGACATCTGCACCCTTCATTTCGGGGCCGATTTCGTCCTGCTTAGGGAAGTCGATAGTTTCTTCTGGTTTCATTGTGTGTGGTGTTTGCGTTTTAGTATTCAGTTACGCCAATCAAAGACTGGCAAACAAGGTGGGGAAGAAAGACAGTAAAGCTGAATCAAATCAAGCTCGGATCGAGATTAAGAAAATCGATGTGCTAATATTGCCAGAATTAGCAATTACTCAATATACTAGCGCATGAAACTCTGACCAAAAGTCTAAGTAAACTTTGCAGATGTAAATAAACAACCGAATACCAAACTTTTACCGTGAATCATATTGAACATACGGAGATTCTAAAACTCGTCCGAATAATGGCTGATTTCGGTATGCTGATTCTAATTTGGATTGTGCAACTCGTGATCTACCCAAGCTTTACCAAGATACGAGCGGAAGCACTTGTCGATTGGCACGCACAATACACGCATCGAGTTTCCTATTTGATCATTCCGCTTATGCTGATGCAGCTTGGAATGGGAATTTACACAGCATGGACGACTCCGAGCATAATCAGTGGAATTTATCTTGTTTTGATCCTATCTACTTGGTTGCTGACGTTTTTTATTGCAGTGCCACTGCATAATAAAATCAGTCAAGGGGAGGGCACCGACGCCGTTTTGAAGCGTCTCATCCAGACAAATTGGCCTAGGACAGTGATCTGGACAGCTATTTTCATACTAAGCTTAAACCTATTTTTTAGCTAAGTGAGCAGAACAAGTGTTGCGGCACGAATCCCATTACGTAGACAATCTAGCGCCCATAAAGCGCCAGTTGTGATGCAATGTAATTAGACGTTTCGCCAAGCAATGCGTCGAGCTGCGCCTGTGAGTAGCGCCATTGCCAATTACCCATCGGAGCGCCCGGAAGATTCAGCCGGGCTTCACTACCTAAGCTCATCAAGTCTTGAAGCGGAACAATTGCCATGTTGGCAGACGAACGTATGGCCGCTCGTGTAAAGTCCCAAGCGATTGAATCGCCCGATACATCCAGATAGCGGCGCACGTGGTCTTGGGTGGCATCATCCAGTTTAGAATACCAACCAAGCGTCGTATCATTATCATGTGTGCCCGAGTAAGATACGTAGTTGCGTTGGTAGTTGTGCGGTAAATACCCGTTATCTGACTCGCTGCCAAATGCAAATTGCAATACAACCATGCCGGGAAGTCCTGTCGCGTTGCGGAGGGCATTCACTTCATCCGTGATCACTCCGAGGTCTTCTGCAATAAGCTTCGCATTCGGACAGGCTGCGCGTAGCTTTTTGAAAAGTTTTAAGCCGGGGCACTGTATCCATTTTCCACCACGAGCAGTTTTAGCCTCTGCTGGCACTGACCAATACGATTCAAATCCGCGGAAGTGATCGAGACGAACGATATCATAAAAATCTATATTGCTACGAATACGCTCGACCCACCAAGCAAAATCAGTCGCTTCGTGCGCATCCCATTGGTAGAGTGGGTTGCCCCAGAGTTGGCCGTCTTCCGTGAAGTAGTCCGGTGGCACCCCAGCGACGGCCTTCGGTGAACCATTCTTTTTAAGCTGGAACAGCTCCGGGTGGCTCCATACGTCCGCGCTATCGAGCGCAACAAAGATAGGGACATCGCCCATAATCTCAATGGAGTGCTTGCCGGCATAGTCGCGTAGCTGAGCTAACTGCCCGTAAAAAACATATTGGTAGAAAATATGTGCTTCCATCGATTCTATAACCGAATCAGGAAGTGATTGCTTTTTAGCCTTCGCAATTTCGCGGAATTTCGTTGGCCATTCTAGCCAACACTTGCCCCCAAAATGATCTTTCAGCGCTAAAAAGAGAGCGTAATCCTCCAGCCAGGCAGACTGATCCTTGCGAAATTGAGAGAGTGATCCGTAATGGTGAATATGGTCAGCACCAGATGATTGAAATCGGTTGTACGCGATTTCCAACAAAGGCCAGTAGAGCTTGTAGAGTGCACCATAATCGACGCGATCAAGTGGCAGGGTGTGCAGCTCTGCTAGTTCCTCAGCTTTGACCAAACCCTCAAATTCCAGTGGATCAAAATCAATAAAGTAAGGATTCCCTGCAAAAGCAGAAAAGCACTGATACGGAGAATCTCCATAGCCAGTAGGCCCAAGTGGACATAATTGCCAGACTTTGAAGCCGCAACTACTCAGGAAATCGATATAGCGGTAAGCCGAAGCACCTAGATTACCGATACCTGTAGTCGATGGAAGAGAGCTTAAGTGTAACAAAACACCCGCGCTACGAGATTGCATCCAGTTGTAGAGCGGTGCAGTGGTCGAAATATTTGAAGTCATTTAGAGTAAGTATAAAAGCTCGTGCAAAAATGTCACGAGTGATCACAGATTATAGCAAACCTTAAGCCAGTAGTCATTTACAAACTAAAGAGTGGACCATTAAAAAGAGCAGCTGGGCCCGCCGCTTTTCCTATTAGACATAATATATATTGTGCGTTATATACAGTGTAAGAATCTATTAGTCAGTATTTTGTAGAATCAGCTCTCGCTCTTTAATGTCTGATAAATTAAATGTATGCACTTATTCGGCGACTCCCCAGCGTTTGGTGAAAGGATAATAAATAAAGATCGCTTTACCGATAACAGCTTTCTCCGGGACGAAGCCCCAGTAGCGACTGTCCAAGCTGCTGTCTGAATTATCTCCAAGCGCGACAAACTTGTCATCGGGAATGACGACTGAGCCCCCTTCACTAAGTCCTGAGAATCCGGCCTGTCGTGCGTGAAAAAATGGTGAATGGTTTATGTAGCCATCGTATTCACCTTCCTTATTTGCATTCCGCCCAAAAGCTTCAACTTCATCACGCGGCGCTCCGTCTACGAGTAAGGCTCCGTCCCTTATTTCAATCGTTTCACCACCTGCTCCGCCTATACGCTTGATATAGTATTTATCCACGTAGGTATTCGGGTTTCCTTCAATGCCCTTGATCTCGCCGGTGCGAAAAACAAAGGGATCGCCCGCCTTAGGTCTGACGAAGTGGTAACTCAAACGATCGACAAAAAGCGCGTCGCCTAAAGTGATATCGAAACTCACAATAGAATCTCCGGTCTTAACCTTGATTCCAGTGTCGAGTGCATACCCGGTGCCGACATCAGGTGTCCGAATTAGGCTGCCTTGTTTGAGCGAAAGCACCTTTTCGTAAATATCCTGCATCTGACCGCCAAAATCCGGCGGAACAGTCAAAGTATGTGGCACACCATCGACTAATATCGTATATTTCGCTTTAACGGTTGGGAGCACGAAGAATTTCTTAGCGGGCACCTGCTCAACCAATATTTGGGCACCGCCGTGGCTGGATTGAGAAACGGGGATAAGAATATTGCCGCTGTTTTGCGCTACGAGATCGTAATGTCGTGCGCCTAAGGTAAGTAAGCGCAGAGTCTTAGCCAAAGCTCCGGGCCGATCCGCTCCTTGATCGTAAACAACGGCGTTCATCCCACTGTAAGTCGGATACATTGAATTCGTCGGGATGATAAACGGCTGAAAAAAGAAGGTGCGAATACCAATCACAACGATGATCGCAACGAGTATGACTTCGATATTATCGCTCCAAAAGGTCTTTGGATAAATCTTTCCGCCAATCTTTCGAAGCAAGGCATCCAAGCGGTCCATGGCCGCTTTCAAGGGCCCTGTTTCCGCTGGTGAAGCGCCCTTCTTGATTAAGGCATCCACTTCGCCGACCGCATGCTCAAGATCCTGTATCCGGGATTCAGAGGTCACATCACGACGGTAATGATAGACTTTATTGGCGGCTTGGAGGAGCTCCTTAGCTTGCTTGTGCAATTTACTCATGATGTTCGAAAAACGATGTGTCAGTTCTTGGCTAGTAAGCGTTCCTAAAAATAAAAATCAACCTGCGTATTTAAGAAGGACCATCAGATGTCTTAAGAATTTTGATGAAGGCATCTTGTGGTATGGATACGCTACCGATGTTTTTCATCCGTTTCTTACCTTCTTTTTGTTTTTCAAGCAACTTACGTTTGCGGGAAATATCACCGCCGTAGCACTTTGCCGTCACATCCTTGCGAAAGGCACTAATCGTCTCACGGGCAACGATTTGAGAGCCCACGCCCGCCTGAATGGCGATTTTAAACATTTGTTTCGGCAGGATTTCCTTCAGTCGCGAGCAGAGCGCCCTGCCCCTCGTTTCCGCTTTTTCACGGTGGACGATCGATGAAAATGCATCGACCGGTTCGGCATTCACCATGATATCCAGACGGCAGAGATGTGCTTTTTGATAACCATTCATCTCATAGTCCATCGAGCCATAGCCATGCGTTATGCTCTTCAGGCGATCATTGAAATCGATTAGGATCTCATTAAGCGGCACATTGCATTGCAGCATTACCCGCTGACCATCGATCGTTTCGGTATGTTCGCAGATGCCTCGCTTCTCGGCTACAAGTGCGAGCACATCACCAATCGAAGTGCTGGGTATGTGAATAGAAGTCAAAATCATCGGCTCTTCGATAAATTCTATTTCTGAAGGATCCGGCAAGTGAACCGGATTATGCACCTCGATCATTTCTCCGTCTGTTTTTGTTACATTGTAGACAACACTTGGATACGTAGAAATCACATCGAGGTCATATTCTCGGCGAATACGTTCCTGTATAATTTCCATGTGTAACAACCCGAGAAAGCCACACCGGAAACCAAAGCCGAGGGCGACGGAGTTTTCGGATTGGTAAACGAAGGCAGCATCATTGAGTCGGAGTTTACCCATACTCGCTTTGAGCTTATTGTAGTCACTTGTATCAATTGGGTAAATACCACTAAAGACCATCGGGCTCACTTCTTTATAGCCAGGCAACATGTCCTTAGCCGGATTGCTTGAACTGGTTATAGTATCCCCCAACTTAACATCCGCTACGTCGCGCATATTAGTCACGATGTAACCTACATCGCCCGGGTTCAAGCTGTCTTGCTTGGTCATTGCAGGTGAGAAGCGCCCTACTTCCTTGACTTGCATTTTGCGCCCATCGCCCATCGTCATAATCTGATCATTCATTTTAACGGTTCCAGAAAAGACCCGCACGTAACAAATGACGCCTTTATACGCATCATAAATACAATCGAAAATCAAAACGCGGAGCCCTTCAATATCGGCCCACCTTGGAGTTGGCACCCGTGCGACAGCCGCCTCCAGTAAATCTTCGATTCCGATACCGGTTTTCCCGCTAGTCAGGACCGCCTCATCCGCGGGAATCGCCAGAACGTCTTCCAGTTGGACCATGATCGCGGGGACATCTGCGCTCGGTAAATCGACTTTATTGATCACCGGAATAATCTCTAATCCCTGTTCCAAAGCGAGGTGTGCATTGGCCACCGTTTGCGCTTCGATGCCTTGAGCCGCGTCAATCAACAACATGGCGCCTTCGCACGCCGCCAAACTTCGCGAAACTTCATAGGCAAAGTCCACGTGGCCAGGTGTATCGATCAAATTAAATGTGTAGTCCTGACCATCTTTCGCTCGGTAAATCATGGTGACCGGATGACTTTTGATCGTAATACCACGCTCACGCTCAAGGTCCATAGAATCGAGTAACTGCGCCTTCATGTCACGCATTTCAACCGTGCGGGTGAGCTCTAGAATACGATCCGAAAGTGTCGTTTTGCCATGATCGACGTGTGCGATGATGCAAAAATTACGTATGTGTTTTAAATCAGTCATTTAAATAGTATGCGCTGTCTGGCCCGTGCGGATTTCGCCTTGAGTGCCTCAACGAGAAAACATACAGAAGTTTATCTTAATAGCAGTCTGAATTATTCGGGAATTTCCTCAAATTCAGATATCGGCATTACAGAGAGTGCTTTGTCCGTGCGTTTAGCAAATCCAGCCAGCACTTTACCAGGTCCACACTCATAAAAGTCACTGATTGCATTTTCGGACGCCATGTTGCGAAGGCAGTCTTCAAATCGAACCGAGGAAACCACCTGGCTAACAAGCGCAGCTTTAATCGCCTCGGGATCACTTACTTGCTGTCCAGTTACGTTGGTGTAAGTCACGACTTCCGGCTGTTTAAAGCCAAAGCTTTTGAGATATTCGGCAAAGGCGTCTCGTGCGGAGATCATCAACCGGCTGTGGTAGGCACCCGCGACATTGAGCGGCTTGCAAAGCTTAAAACGACCTTTGGATGCTTCGATTGCAGCTAAGATCTTTTCATGGTCGCCTGAAATGACGACCTGCCCAGGGCAATTCAAATTAGCGATTTCGATGTCAAATTCTTTGCAAAAAGCTGCAACCTCATCGGGCGTCCCACCAATCACAGCGGCCATACCGCCCTTAGTTGAATCGCAGGCAAGCTGCATTAGTCGGCCCCGCTCTGCGACCAGCTTAAGCCCTGTGGAGAAGTCATAAACCCCCGCTGCCGCAAGCGCCGTCAACTCACCCAAGCTCAGTCCACACACCGCCTTTAGGTCGCCGAGCCTGCCCATGTCTTTCAGAATCGAATAAATCGCGTAGCCTTGCACATAAAGAGCAGGTTGGCAGACCTTTGTCTCGGTCAGCGCTTCCTCGGGACCTTCGAAACAGAGCGTTTTCAAATCCCATCCGAGCACCTCGTTTGCTTCATCATAGAGAGCCTTTGCGATATCGGACGCAGCATAGAGTGACTGCCCCATGCCTACATGTTGCGCGCCTTGTCCTGAAAAAAGAAGTCCTGTTGCCATTGTTTATATATCTGCTGTTTAAAATAAACGTTCTAGAATTGAGTTGGAGCCACATAGAATCAACCACGAAGTTGCACCGGTAATTAATCAGTCGAATTACGCTCGAAGATTGAAACGCAGTTTAAACCCTCGATGAGCCGTTAAAGAATAGCGCTAATTGTAGGACTCGAACCTGTGCGAATACAGCGCTGAATTCCAGACTTCTGTTGACGTTGACTACACTGGAGGCTGACTCTAAATGTTACGAGGCTCAGCACGCTCACAGCCATACTGCTCTAGCATAGACTCAACCAGTGCAGGTAAATGCTCTAGATTTGTCCCAGCGCCCGCTGAATCACCCGCGCAACTGATGTAACCGATTTGATCCTCAAAAGATAACTCTTTACTGTGCGCATCGAGCCAATGCCCAACGACTATCAAAGACTCGACCCAATCCCGAAGCGAAAAACTACTCTCGTCAGCGGAATCAGATAGCAGAGTCCAATCCTCGGCATTTAATTCATCTGAAAAGTAAGCTTCCAGGTAGGATAAAATTCTAGGAGAATTCGCAAATTCCCGTTTAAAATTTTCTACTCCGATAACTTGCATGAGCTTGACCATAATCACATAAGGGCACGAATGGCTCAATCTTAGCAAATATAAAAAGGAAAGTCGCCGAATCGTCACTTTATATACCTTGGGACTTGCTCCAGATCAATACTACTCTTGTTTGTCTTACATGCGAACAATCCGCACGGCTGCACGTGCATTTATCATTCATGAAGAAAAGCTACTCACCATAAAAATGCGTGATCATTCAGGCGTGTTCTACATTCTGCCAGGTGGCGGACAGAACCACGGCGAGACGCTTAAGGAAGCACTCATTCGAGAGTGCTTCGAAGAAATCGGCACACAGGTAGCCGTCGGTGAGTTTTTATATGTTCGGGAATACATCGGACGGAATCATGAATTTCGCGTCGCACATAAAGCGTTTCATCAAGTAGAACATGTCTTTCGCTGCTCACTACCCGACCCTGATCAAGTAAAGCCAGGTAGCGAACTCGATAAAAAACAAATCGGTGTGGAATGGCTTCCAATTGCCAACATTCAGAAACATCGACTATTACCTAAAGTTCTAAAAGAAAAGATAACACCGCAAGGTGTTGAAGGACTTATTCCTTACCTTGGAGATGTTAATTAGCATTCTAACCTGGAATTACATGCATGAGTGACTACAGCCGGATATTTAGTAAAAAATATCAGAGCCTGATGCATCCGCGCTCAGACCTGCGTTTTGATATTATAAATCCGCTGTGCATGTTTTTGCTTTGCGCGATCGGCATCTTGTTCATTTTTTCGGCACAATATTCCTATGGAGGCAGCAACTGGAAGCGTCAGCTATTTTGGATAGTCATTGGCAGTGGCACCTATGCTACGATCTCAGCCATTAACTACAAAATTTTCCTACAATATGCCCATTACATCTACATTATAGGAATAGTAGGCCTCCTGCTAACCAGTCAATATAGCCCAATCAGCTATGAAGACATGGGCGCACGACGCTGGGTAGACCTAGGGTTTACCCGGGTCCAACCGACCGAAGGAGCCAAGATCGGAACCCTAATAATGGCCTGCAGCTTACTCGCGCGATCTGAGGTAGGCACCTTCCGTGATTCGATTACTGTTTTGGTCAAAGTAGCTGGCGTATTTTTGCTTCCAATGTTGTTGATTTTCCTCCAGCCAGACCTAGGATCTTCACTTGTTTTTCCACCTATGATTTTTGCTCTGTTATATATTTCCCGTTTATCGGAGAAATTTTTCTTAATTGCTTTTGCTGTTTTTGCCGTTGCTGTGACAGCTCTCGGCTTAGATATCTACGGATATAGCAAGCACTTAGAAGCAGTTCGTGCCGCAGAAATCAGCGGGGAGCCCGCACTTGTGGAAAACTACCAATCACTTTTACCCATACACAATTATCAACGAAATCGGATACTCACCTTCGTCGCTCCCGACGTAGTGGATCCGAACGGCACTGGCGCAAGCTGGAATGCCAAACAAGCAAAAATATCAGCCGCAACTGGCGGAGCTACCGGGAAGGGCCTCTTTAAAGGCACGCAAGCCCAACTCGGTTATCTTCCACAAGCGGTTGCACACAACGACTTTATTTTCTCCGTTATCGCGGAGGAAACAGGCTTTCTTGGAAGCGCGTTCGTAGTCGGACTCTTTTGTCTGATGGTCGCCAACGGCATACGTATTGCCGGACTCGCAAGAGATCGATTTGGAATGCAACTGGCGGTCGGCGCCAGCATACTGTTCCTCGTCCACTTCTTCATCAATATTGGCATGACTATCGGCATCACTCCGATTACTGGGCTCCCGCTTCCGTTTTTAAGTTACGGAGGTTCCTTTGTTCTTAGCTGTTTTATACTACAAGGTCTTATACAAAGCGTCTATCGATACCGGAAGGATTTTACATGATCCTAAGCTATACGAGATTCGCATAATAGACACAGTGCAAAGCAGGCAGAACTTGGGGCCCCACAATATAGGACCCGAGACACATGCAAAATTCAATAAATACTGAAAATTCAGATGAACAATTCACTGAAGAACTTACCGCTGCGCCTAAAGAGCAAAAATCTGAGCTAATTGATCCCAAGGAATTAAAAGGAGACGCCTCTAAACGCGCAAAAAAAGAACCGATCGTCACTCGCATCATGAAGGCGATCAAAAATGAGAAAAAATCCTACTCGGAACTCATTATTAACTCAGAGCCTCTCGAAAAACGAGTCGCGCTCTTAAACGACGGAGTGCTCGAAAAATTCGAGGTCGAACGCACAGGCGAAGACCGCGAGGTCGGCGCCATCTTTAAAGGCCGCATCCAAAATCTGGAGCCAGGACTTAAGGCAGCCTTTGTCGATATTGGACAGCCGAAGAACGCGTTCCTGCACTATTGGGATATTTTACCCGCAGCGAATGACAGCACGATCGAAGTCGTCCGCGATAACAAATCCGCGTCGCAACGTAAACGTGAGAGTGAAAAAGTATCGATTAAAGACATCCCCAAGCTTTACCCAATCGGCAGCGAGATCGTCGTTCAAATCACAAAGGGCCACATCGGCACTAAAGGCCCACGGACGACCACTAACATCGCCCTTCCCGGCCGATTCCTCGTGCTCATGCCATATGCAGGCACGCTTGGAATCTCTCGTAAAATCGAAGACAAAAAAGAACGTAGCCGCCTAAAAAGCATCTTACGTGACCTGACTATCCCCGAGGGTATGGGGCTGATTATACGCACTGCAGGTGAAGGCAAAAAGGCACGCTATTTCATCCGCGATCTGCATATCTTACTTAAACGCTGGGAGGTGATCAACCAGCGCCTCAACGAGTCGAAAAAACCGGCTTGCCTCTACGTCGAACCAGACATTGTGGGCCGCACTGTGCGTGACTTCTTAACCGAAGACATCGACCGTGTGATGGTCGATAAAAAAGAAGATTACGATAACATTATAGCGGAAGTTTCCACCATATCTCCACGATCAAAATCGAAAATTCACCGTTTTACCGACGACATACCGGTCTTTGAACGTTTCAATATCGAGCGCCAAATCGAACAGACTTACATGCGCTGCGTGCCCCTCCCATCGGGTGGTGAGATCGTTATCGAAGAGACCGAAGCCCTTATATCGATCGATGTAAATACCGGCTCACACAAGAATAAGAACAAAGACGGTAAAGACTTCATTACTCAGGTGAACCTGGAGTCAGCTACTGAAATTGCTCGCCAAATTCGTCTACGGAACATCGGTGGTCTTATCATTATGGATTTCATCGATATGAAAGCCAAAAAAGATCGTAACGCAGTCTTCTCACGGATGCGCCGCGAAATGGCTAACGATAAGGCTAAAAGTCACATCCTGCCGATTTCAACCCTCGGCATTATGCAGATGACCCGCCAACGGCATTCCGAGAGTCACTCCAGCGGTATCTACACAGATTGCCCTTATTGCCATGGTCGTGGTTCGGTTAAATCTTCCCGCACCATGTCGGTTGAAATACAACGTCGTCTGATCAGTGTCATTCGCCATATACGTGTTCGCGATGGTGTCGATAAAGAGATCAATCTACGCGTCTTGCTGCACCCGACTAACTTAGACCGACTCCGCCATGAAGATGAGGACCTGCTACTAGGCATCGAGCGCTCTTACGGTGCTCGCCTTTCCTTCCGCGCCGATCCCATTTATCATATCGAGAACTTCAAGATTATCGACGTCGAGAGTGGGCAAGAACAACGCTGAGGGCGCGCAGAGAGTTGTCGAAGCAAATACTGAAAAGACTGGCTTAACCGAAAACTATCATAATTCGATGTTGGACGTTGGGCGTTGGACGTTCATGTTCATCGCTAATGAACATCCTCGTCGCTTTCGATAAGTTTAAAGATTCTATGTCTGCCGCTCGTGCCTGTGACGCAGCTGCCCGAGGGATCGTTTCACGGCTCGGAGATGAAAAGCATACGATCGTTCACGCACCACTCACCGACGGAGGCGAAGGCTTCTGCCCGATACTCGTTAACGCGGTCGATGGATATATCGAATACCATACAGTCTGTGGGCCGCTGGGGCACGAGCTGGAAGCGCCGCTTGGCTGGGTCGATGCGGCCAAGCTGCCTAAAGGTGTGCAATCGCTGCAGCTACCCGCTGGTGGAAAGCTGGCGATTATTGAAATGGCTTCCGTGGCTGGCTTAGAGCAAGTTGCCCACTCCGAACGACACCCAAAATATTGCACCACACGTGGGGTCGGCGACCTCATTCGCATAGCCACGGCTGAGGGTGCAGCTGCCATCCTCATCGGTATTGGAGGCAGTGCTACAAGTGATCTTGGCCTCGGCGCTCTTGAAGCGCTCGGACTTTCCTTTTGCAAAAAAAACGACCAAACGATTGAACAACTGACGCCCGCTCAGTGGGAAGACGTGATCGCTATCCGTGGTGAACTCGATCTTTCAATACCACCCATCTTCATCGCATGTGACGTAAACAATCCTTTACTCGGACCCAATGGAGCCGCTGCCGTATACGGGCCGCAAAAGGGACTAAAACCAGGCGAGATTGAGCCATTCGATACTCAAGCCAAAGAACTTGCCGAGGCATTGTGTCATTTTTTTAATGTTCCACCCGAAGCGGTCGATATAGCTGGTAGCGGCGCAGCGGGTGGAATCGGTTTTGGTTTAAAGGTCGCTTGCGGCGCTGAATACGTAGCCGGCTTCGAATTAGTGAGTAACTGGCTCGACCTAGGTGCTAAAATGTCAGCTTGCGACCTGGTTCTTAGTGGTGAAGGAAAGCTCGACGCGAGTTCACTGAACGGCAAAGGCCCGCTTGCATTGGCTGCAGCCGCCCATGCTTCGTCAAAACCATGTCGCCTTTACGGGGGTGCCGTGATGCCTCAAGTCAACGCTTTCGTCGCTGAACATTTTGATAATTGTGAGGTCTTTACGATCACACCTTCAGGCACAGAACTCCTGCAGGCGCTAGCCGACGGTAGTAAAAACCTGGAGACCTCGGTGAGCCAGACCATCAAATAGAACCGACCTTCCAAATGACTCACGAAGAAAGCGAGCTGCGCGAACAAGCTCACGGACACATACGACGCGTTAAATGGTGGTTACGCTTCCTGCCGAGAAAATCCAATCTCCATCGATATCCTGTCTTAAAGTTCTTTGCCAGTTCCGCTCGTAAACGATCTTACCTCTGGAGCTTTCGTGTCGAAAACGCTATCCCGGCTATCTACGCTGGTTGCTTACTCAGCTTTCAACCGCTCTATGGAATACAAATTTTGCTCGCGATCCTGTTAGCCAATTGGTTGAAAGCAAATTTGCCTATTCTTGTCGGTCTACAGTTCGTTTCAAACCCCTTAACCGTCTGGCCAATTTGGTATACCTGCTATCTCGTGGGCAAAAACTTTTTGTCGATCTTTTCGATCGAAGCTTTGCCACTTAGACGACATGAAGTGCAAATCATGTTGGATAATTTTGCTAATGGCGATTGGGGAACAAACCTTGATCGCCTCATTTCTGTTTTCGGAGTCACCTCACTCGGAGCGACGATGATCGGTCTCTTCATCGGCGCGGTGCTCAGTATAGCCTACCGCCTCGTTAGTAATCGAACGGTGGCCAGTTACAAACTCATTATTGATAAGCTGAGCAAGCACCGCAAAGACACAGAGAACATCTCCTCAAACAATCCGAATATATAAATCCATAGAGCCTCTATAATGCGTTTCCTACGAATCCTGATAATTTCCGTCCTTTCATCAGTCGCGCTCACAAGCATCTCAGCACAATCTGCGAGACCTGAAATACTTCTGGGCATTGATGTTTTGGAAGCTTCGGGCTTTCGGGCGATCAATGGGAAACGGATTGGCCTTTTAACCCATCCGGCTGGAGTCAACCGACTCGGTGAAAGTAGTATCACTGTTCTACAACGTGCTCCCAATGCGCGGTTAGTTGCCTTGTTTGGACCTGAGCACGGCATCTATGGAAACGAAAAAGCAAATGTCCCGGTAGATGATAAGGTAGATGTGAAAACAGGCCTTCCTGTTTACTCATTGTATGGAAAATATCGCAAACCTACCGCGAAAATGCTCTCGGGTCTTGATGCGCTCGTCGTTGATCTACAAGACGTTGGCGTCCGTTCGTATACCTATGTCAGTTGCATGCGATATGCGATGGAAGCCTGCTTCGAGAACGGAATCGAGGTCATCGTGCTGGACCGCCCGAACCCACTCGGTGGACTAAAGGTAGACGGCCCCCCACTGGATACTGAATGGCGCAGCTATGTCGGCGCCTTCCACGTCCCGTATGTTCATGGTCTGACCATCGCTGAGCTCGCACGCGTTGCACGCTATTCAAGAGGAACTTTGGAGGTGCCTGAAAATGTGCGACAGTCTGGCAAGTTAACTGTGATCCCGATGCAAGGTTGGACCCGTAGTATGCTATGGACAGATACAAAGCTGCGCTGGGTGCCGACCTCCCCATACATCCCTGACCTTTCTGCAGTTCTCGGTTATGCTATGACGGGCCTTGGAGCGCAAGAAGGCGGCTTCTCTCACGGCATTGGGACGCCCTACCCATTCCGATTACTTCGCTTTAAAGGTAAGTCTCCGCAGGAACTGTATCTGGCGCTGAGCAAATATGGCATACAAGGACTTGATTTTAGACTTCTAAAAACTAAGAGCGCCGCGGGTGCGGCAGTAGAAGGTCTTTATGTAAACGTCACTGATTGGTCGGTATTACGGCCCACCGAACTCAGCTTCTACATGATGCAACTCTCTGCTAAGTGGTCAGAGGCTAATCCATTTTTGGCGTCCAAAAACAGCAACTTGTTTAATAAGCATGTGGGCAGCACAGCCTGGTGGAATGAGATCTCGAAACGCGGAGCTTATGCACGGGTTAATTTGTTTATTGAAAACTGGCAGCAACAAGCCCTGCAATTCAAAGCTCAACACAGGCAGTTTTGGCTATATCAATGAGTGGCGGACTTAGGAGATACACCCTATGCTTCCACTGAGCACTAGAATCCTCATTGAGAAACGCTATACAGTCGCACAGTCTCTTCGAAGCCAACGTGCAATCACAGATCAGATGACTGTTTAAAACGGAGTAGTGCTTGCAGCATAGAGTCTCTCGTAATTGGTTTTGTTATGAAATCCTGCATGCCAGCACTGTCGCACGCGTCGCGACTTTCCTGTAGTGCATTGGCTGTCAGCGCAGAGATGTAAGGCTGACTACGATTTGCGCAGACAACCCTTATTTCGTAAGTTGCCTCTAACCCATCCAAAACAGGCATCTGCAAATCCATTAATATTAGATCGAAGTCTGTCTTTCGAACCAATTCCACCGCTTCGCGACCATTTTGGGCCCACTGCGGCTCGATTCCAAAAGTATTCAGCAGTTTTTGAGAAAGTCTATAATTAGTGGGATCATCTTCAACTAACAAGACGTTTAAATTTTGAGCAAATAAAAGCTCATCCGGTTCTGAATTTTCGGGCTCAGGAAGCACTTCCAGCTCACCTTGCGACTTAATATGGAAAGTAAATACACTCCCCTGCCCTTCGCTGCTCTCGACGCTGAGCGCTCCCCCTAGAAGAGCCACTATTCGATTAGAAATAGCTAAACCTAACCCAGTGCCACCATACTTTCGTGTCGTCGATGAATCCGCTTGCGTAAACGGCTCAAATATTTCGTCCAGTTTTTCTTCAGGGATACCGATTCCGGTATCTTCCACTGAAAAATAGTATAGCTCCTGCATGGGTTCGTCGTTTTCTTCGACCCAAACCTTTAGCTTGATCGATCCACTGTGCGTGAACTTAACTGCATTTCCTAAAAGATTATTAAGCAATTGATAGAGACGAGTTCGATCCGTGGAAATCTCCACACCTTCGAGGTCTCCAATGACTTCACAGTTAATCTCAAGATTCTTTTCCCTGCACGGCAACTCAAAGAGTGAACAGAGCTCTTCTGACAGATCTAGTATATTAACACTCGAGCAATCAAAGTTGAAGTGACCTGCCTCAATTTTCGAAAGATCAAGAATATCGTTAATTAATTCCAATAGAACCAAACCCGATGAACGTATCGCTAGAAGGTCTTCTTTTTGCTCTTCGTTCAAATCACTCCCCACAAGCATTTCGCTGAAACCTATGATCGAGTTTAAAGGCGTTCGTATCTCGTGACTCATCGTCGCCAAAAAGGTGCTTTTTTCCATATTAGCCGCCTGCGCTATGGTCGCTAACTTCTTGGCTCGTAGAGTCGTTAATTCTAATTCTTCGGTCCTTTGCTTAACTTGAGCTTCAACTGCGGAATAGCTTTTCTCTAGCCGCATCGTCATCTCATTAAATGCCCGCGCAAGGTCATCAATTTCGCTCTCTCCGTCCGCAGGTATCTTGAGTTTGAAATTACCGCCTGATACAAATTTAAAATTTCTAGCAAGTTGTCGAAGAGGTCTCGTAATACTGAGTGAAAGCCAGAATGCCGTTGCCAGCGATCCCAACAATAAAAGAATCGATGCGACCCAATAAAACAAGCTGATGCTAGCAATTTGATTTTTGGCGATCTCCTCACTCTGATTAATAATACGGCGCATATACGTCCTTAAAAATTCGCCATAGTCTCTTAGTCGATTGGTTGCGTTCAATTCGCTTTTAGATGCTTCGGAAAAATCCGCGGAGAGCTCCGCCATATCTAGTTTAATCCGACCCAATTTCTCAGCATAACGATCTAGACCATCTATCCTCAAATACTCAGAGATCTCGATGATAGCAGTTATGCTTTTTTCGTAATTATAACGAGCCACTTCAAAATTAACCTGAAACCGTGGAATCTCTCGATAGACGAGTAATTTACGATTTATTATACCCATGGCACGATTTAACCAACCCCATACAAGTGAGTTTTCGTAGAGGAATTTCTGCGTGCTCCGTAAGTCAAAATTAGAATCTATACTGCTCGGTGATTCCAACTGATTATCAGCTGTTATGCCCTGAAGTAGAGAATGAACTCTTTCCTGCATTTCGAAACTATCAACGCTCAGTGCCAGAATTGATCTATGCACTGCATCGTCCATAGATTTAATATTTTCTTTGCTAGCGAGCATTTCCGAGTAGAGCTCGGTAAAAAAATCTACATTAGTAATTAAACGATCAATGTAGTCTTTATCAAATGCCTCGGACTTATCCTTAACCGCTTCCAAAGAATGCTTAGTCTCTGAAATAATATTTTCAAAGTAGACCCGATTACTCGTAGGCTCATTTGAAAGATTTGAGCTAATAATCAAATTAGTGATACCACGAAAAGCTACGTTAAGATCGGCAATGCGGCTTTCTTCTTCCCTCAGCTTAGCAAGCATCACACCACTCACGATTATAGAAGCAACTGATGCGAACAGGATGAACGCAACAGCGATCGATACTTTCCTCGAAATACGCATAATAAACTATTCAGATAACTCAGCAACTGCGACAACCCTGGACTGACCACTATTCATTTCCGAAATAATGATTGGAACAGAAATTTGTCGCCTAACTCCGAAATCTTTTTGCCCAACTAGCTGGACTGTTCTAGGCTGGATAAAGAAAGGGTCCGTATATTCAAATTCTCTGTAGGACGCAAAAAGCTCCTCTTTATTTAGGTTCGCCCTTAACCCGTGGTGCTGAATAAAGCGAATCAAAGTCTCCATCGCATATAACTTAATGTCAGTTTCGATACTTACACTACCTGAAAGTTTAGATGCTCTCTCGGTGAGTTCCATATAATAGTCAGTTCGTTCTGTATCAGGTATAAAACCTCCGAAAAATAGTATATCATCAGAGCCACTCCCCAGAGAACGCAGTAAATCAGGATCTTGACTGTTTTGAGCAACCACGACGCCGTTATATCCAAAATTTCTAAGTAATCTGGCTGCTTTCAAGAAATTCTCCGGTGGAAGGCCAGATAGTAAAACTGCATCTGTTTCCAATCTGACTACTTTAGCAATCGATGCATTGATAAGTCCCTCGTCTCGATCAAAGTTTAAAGCTTCCTCAGTCACATCCACTTTCATGATGTAATTAGGAATCAAACCCTCTTCGCGAGCGATTTTATCCGCTATCACTTTTTGGTGGATGCCTTCTTGAGTATCATTCGCTAAAATAGAAATCGTGCGCACATCCTTTTCTTCCTTCATATAGGTATACAAGAATTTAAGTGCTTGCGAAGGAATGGGCGTGCCCAGTATCCCAGAACTATTTGCGCCTAAAAGCGCTGGGTCGAAACCATAGTGAACGTAAGCGATACTTGATAAATCGAGTATCGGCGCTACCGCAACTGCCGCGTCGTCCCCTAGCGGACCTATAATACAGTCTACTTTTTCTTCAAAAGCTAACCAATGTGCAGCTTCGATCGCTAGGTTTGGATCGAGTTGGTCATCCGCAACAATCAACTCGATTTTAAATTGCTCGCCGTCTATTAATAGACCGCCTTTTTCATTATGGTAATCGACTATCACCTTAGCAGCATTGTAAGTCGAAAGGCCCCAAGAGCGGCCTGGACCGGACATTGGAGCAATAATACCCACCTTGAACGAATTTTCAATCGGAGCTTTATTGCAACCAACCGACAACTGAACACAAAAGAGAACTACAAATAAAATAAATAAACTAGAGCAAAATTGCCTCATCTAGTGGGATACACTAGTAAGCGGTCATGGATTAGCAAAAACAAAGAATTACTCATTTCATTCGAGTTTAAATTAGCGATCTGTGTTTCGCGAGGCTCTACTTTTGCCCCATCGCGCCCTCGATAGTGCATATTTTTTTCGAATACCTTCCAGTATAATAGGCGTTTCCAGCCATCATCCGTCATCCCGACCACCTCGATTATGTTATTTTGACCATCAATCGCGACTAATTCGGTCGAACCATCGCCGTCTAGGTCGCCCATAGAAACTGAGCTGTAGCGAACATCCTCAAGCTCTGTCTCATATTGACCTACGCTCTGCTTTTTCCAGCGGGTTGCACCAAAATCCAGCATCCAAAACCGGTCACTACCTGGCATAATTGCGATCGGTTCGCCTGCAATTTCTATAGTCTTGGGCGGAGCGACTAGAGAGATCTGCCCCAAATCCTGCGCATTTTCGAATCGATAAACCCCATCGGTGTCCTTTCGAAGCAAGTGCAACTCACCCGCAGCCTGTATATATAGGCCGACAAGATCGCTGCCATTCGAATCTCCGAATTCAGTCAATACGGTATGCACATCATCAGAACTATCGCGCGCATTGAACTGATCGACCATGACAAGCGCTCCCGCAACGACCTTAATCGCCCGCGCGTATCCTCTCTTACCAACCATCAGTTCAGAGACGCCGTCATTGTTGAGATCAGCCGCACTTATTCGAGACCAGAGAACCTCTTTCAGGAAACTTTGCCGAATAGACGATTCAACAAAGCACTCTGAGATGGGCGTGCTACCATTCGAATCCAGTTTGATGAAGACGGGTGACTCACGCTGCAAAAAGAGCATTAGGTGAAGATTTTTTTCACTGTCCAAGCGATACGCATCCATTACATAGGGAGCTCTTCTCAGTTTACCTAAAGAATATTCATGCAACACCTCCCAAGTGCTTTTCAAATTTAATCGATCCGAAGGAGCCGCCAGCACAAGTGTGTAAATGGAGTCCTTTTCGTAAACGAGAGCCAATTCGTCGAGTCCATCATAATCCCAATCGACAACTTTACTCACTACTGGCTTTCCATCATATAGCTTGAGCGTGTCAGGGAAAGTGATACGTCCAGTAGTATCCATGCTGCTCAAACCAACTACAGACTCCTCTGCACTTAGGACAACTAACTGAGGTTTTTTTTGAATTGAAAAATACCCCTGCTCCAAAGCGCTTACCTCAGTAAGCGTCGGAAATCGCTTGGCTTCCGCAAAACCACGAATAGAGCCTTGAAACCAATAGAGTTCGGGCGCACCGGAAACCGAGATAATTATATCGGTAAAGCCATCCTCATTGAAGTCTCCATAACTGTAGCGCGAATCATCGCGCCGCTCACCGAAAAGCGGCATGATTTGAGCAAAAACACCATCATCGATCAAAGCACCTGTCCGACTCGATTCTTCAAATTTGAAAAACTCTAAGCCGCCACTACGCGAATCAACTGAGCAAAATGTCGGTGCTTCGTCTGTTCTTGTTGGTAGGGCTGCTATCATGCGCACTGAACGATCCATGGGGAACCTGACCTCAGGTCCAAATCCTCCAGAGTCTAAATGAAAACGAATTGTTACCGATTGTTTAGTGCTGGATGTTATATAAATCACATCCAATAACCCGTCTCGGTTAACATCTTCCAGTAGCAAATTGAAAGGATTTTCTCCTGTTAAATTAAAGGTATCTAAGCGCCCTTTTTGGATGGTTCCTTCACTCCCGCGCAGCACATGAAAGCCTTCTTTAGCTAAGACGACCAAATCGAGTCGCCCACTTCCCTCTAGATCTACGATTGAAACCGTGCCCGTCCAGCCAAGCGCATCAAGTGAAGCATATTCAACTGGTTCACCCCAAATACCCGAAGCCTCTTTGAATCGTATACTCAGAGGAACCACGCCCGAAGTGTAGGCTAGATCTGCAAGACCGTCGCCGTTAAGATCACCGACCGCTAAATCAAAAATCGGAAATCCGATCGTCAAGTTTTCCTCTCGATAGGGAGCATCTTGAAGGGTAGGATTCCAGCGATCCTCCGATATCGATATTTTACCTGTTTCAGTGTCTGCTTTATCGGCCTCTAGCTGGTAAAAGAATTGTATTCTGTTTAAGTCATTATCCACCACGACCAAGTCGCTCAAGCCGTCTTTATCCAAATCATTGACTTCAAGGGAACGAGCCCCCCAGTCGAGTTTTAGCACCTCCGGGGTATCCAAAGACAAGGTTTGTTTAAAGGTCGCCTCCTCCAATGCAATAGCCACAGAGCTCACTAATATCAAAGACAGGCCAGAAACTGCAGCCCTATTAAATGCGTTCCTATTCACTTAAGGTGCCTCCTTTTCAACGATCAATGCCCTCGTAAAAATCCCGTCATCTTGCTCTACGGTTTGCGATAGAAAGACAAAGGGTGCTTTAATCTTTTCCAAGAGGTTTAAATTCATAGTCTTCGGCAGAGCACCCGTCGCATCGAGAATCTGTAATTCATCCACGATCGAAGCGCATAGTTCACTTAAATCACAAAAAGTTCGGCTGACTACCCGCCCATCCTGTGTAACCACTCTATCAAGTAGCGCTTCGACATCGGGACGTAACCATAAGCGATTATTTGGCGACGTTTCTAAATGATCCAAGGCATCTTTCATCGTTTGCACCGGTCCAGTCGTGACCACTAACTTTGAGCGCGTTAAAGCATAGTTCCATGCTTCAGCACCACTCTGGTCAGTAGGTGACCGATACGTTTTGATCACTTGCCCATTGTAATCCTCGGTCTTAGCCAAGTTTTTAAGGTTCGGAATCACAGCTGTTACCGCATCAAGGCCCTGACTGAATAAGGCAGTATCTTTAATCTCTACAATAATCACCTCACTTGAAATTTGAGCATCCGTGTTGTCGCCAGCACCAGGTCTCAACAAACTGTATGAATATGCAGAATCTCCAAAATTCTGCAGAAGTGTATTCTTGAGGTTCACTCCGAGTTGCGACTCGAGGTTGAGCAGCTGCAGATTATAAATTTGCATAAACCCGGGACTAGCCTGCCTAAACATATCTTCGAGTGAAGCAAAGAACTCTGAAAAATCGAATGCCGAAAGCGAACTCGCATATGCATCATCCGGGATAGAATCGACATTCGGCAAATTTCCGTCTCCGTAACTCAATAAGCGTAAGAATCCGACCTTTTTATCATAGAGCAGCGCTGCATTCAACTTTACTCCGTCCGGGACCAATTCAATGCCTAGCGAGAGCGTATCCAGCGAATCTATACCAGTCGCTTTGATCAAAGATTCCGCCGTGATACCAAACCTAGCCAAACTAACAGGGACCTCTCCACGGGTATAAAATTCAATTAAAGGACGAAACAGGTTTTTGAAATTCAAGAACAATCGGAAATCTTCGCGATCGTCCGAGTTAAAGGAACGGTAGTAAGGCTCTTTTTGTGCCAACGAGTTATCCAAATTAGTCCGTATGCGCTCAATCGCTTCTTCCATTTGTATCTCATCTGAAGCGAGCACCAACACTCCATCAACTAGAGCATAACCGTCTTCAATGTAAGTGGTTACTCCATTATATGCCTCATCATAATGGATCGTTACCCCCATGTAATCCGACTCAATCATGGTGTGCTCCATATTGGGATTCACCTCTTTTTGCAGATTTGCATTATACTCAAACTGAATATCCATGAGCTCTTTCAAACGTGCTTCGCTCCCTGAGAACTCAGCTAAAATGACAAAAGCGGGTCTCTCATCACTGTCCGGGATCGAATCCAATAATAAAGATTCGGCTCCAAATAGAAATTGCCCCGGAAATAGCTCCAGAAGCTCTGCTTTTGACAATCCAAAACGATCTTCCACTTCTTCATAAAAATCTGTGGAATCCTCCGAATTATTGGACTTTTTAAGAGACGCTAAAAACTCTTTAACCGAGGGCGAGTTTGCCAAGGTAATTAGAGGATGCTCAGAGGACTCATCACCCAACGGCTGCGTGCTTTTAAAGTAAAGCACCAGGTCCATCTCATCACTGACAAAGTGATCGAAGGTGCGCTCTGTAGAGTGCAGAATACTGCTAAAACTTATGCAGATCAGGAAAAACCAATAAAATATATTCATAAAATTCTTATTTGCTTGTCGGACGGTTACGCTCGCTTGCAGTAGGCGGACTCATGTAGCGAAACCCGGCATTAGGATTTCTGGGATCAAAAGCATAGGCATCACGATTATCCAAAAAATAGCGTAAGATATCCGCCGAAATCGCAAAGCCGAGCCCTTCCGCGCCCGCCGCTGCTATTTTCATATTATTCACCCCGACGACGTCACCTTGAAGATTAAACAAAGGGCCCCCCGAATTACCCGGATTGATTTGAGTCGTGGTCTGGATGTAAAGGCGGCCACCAATCACTCGATCCGCCACACTTATTATGCCCTGCGACACCGTTCGATCCAGTCCGAGCGGACTACCAATCGCAAAAACCGTCTGCCCTTCACGTAATCGACTCTTGCTCGCAATCGGCACTACATCAAAAGGCTCCATGCGATCACTATCGATTTTAATCAGCGCTAGATCTAATTCCGAGCTCGTCGCGATAATCCGCACATTCTCATAGGTATACTTCTTTAGTTCGCTTTTACCCTGTTCAAAAACGGTTACAGAGAGTCGATTCTCGCCCGCGATTACATGATCATTTGTGACAATATAGCCATCTGCATTCACAATAAAGCCCGACCCCAAGCCCACGGGTGTCTGCACCAAAACGACCGCTTCGCCCAGAGAATCGACCCAATCGCGGACAGGCTGGTCAGATTCATTATTTGATGTGGAATAAAGGGTATTGGCTGCAATCTCGGGCAAAGAAGCGACCTCGCCACTGATGACTTCAGCTAATTTTTCGACAGCAGCTTTCGGGATCTCGATCAGATCATACCCTAAGTCCACATAGTAAGCATCCGGCCGCTCCACCACGATTTCACCCTGAACACGCGCGCCACCCTTCAAATCGAATGTGTGATACGCAGAGGCACTGGAACACAGAGCTGCTGAGATGATATATGAACAAAGTCGTAACATCTCCATAACTAATGCCATAAAACTTCCACTTGCCACTCAAAACACAAATTCTTCCGAATATGTAAAAACATTACTTTTGGATTCACGCCATGATATGAAGAGCTGGTTAAAAGAAATTATATTTAAGGAGATGCAGTAGCTAAAAGTGGTCTTGTTACCAAATGCAGTGGAAGCAGCTTGAATTAAGCATTTTAACTCAACGACTCAGTAGCTATTGCAGAATCAAACAAGCATATCGTCTCTCTCGAAAGAAAAATACCTATTGGCGCAGTAAATTTACTATCAAACCCACAGTCCACTCAGTATGTGAACGACCATAGTGATTCAGATGACTACTTAAGATTGCATAATCTCGTAATATTTTGAAACTTTTTATCTATAAGCTTCGATAGTTTATTCAAGAAATGGAAGTTAAAGCACCAACCCCTAATAGTTTTAAGATCGAAGGCGCCTGGAAGCCCTTGCCACGCAGTCATTGGAATAAAGAAACAGCAGCACACTTATTCCGAAGAATCGGCTTTTCAGCCAGTCCGGAAATGATCCAGCTCGCCCTTAAAAGTGACTCCAAAGATGCTATTTCTAATGCCTTTGCCAATGCAGAGCAGCTGGAAATGCCCGATAAGCTATCCGAATATCGTAAGACCGCTCATCAGGAAAACGTGAGAATCTACCGCGACATAAAAGACCCCGAGGAAAAACGAGAACGGAGGCGAGAACTGAGGCAGCAAGACGAAAGCCTCTTTCGCGAGTATGCAATGGCTTGGTTTCATCACGCATTGAAACCAGAAAATAGCGCAACTGAGAAATTTGTCGTTTTTCTGCAAGACGTTTTCGTTGTGGATCGGCGTACAGTTCGTGATAGCCCCGCCCTCTTTACATTACAGAAGACGCTGCGAGAGGGTGTGGAACTGAAATATCCTGAATTGTGTAAATTGGTCAGTCGAGAGCCGGCCATGATTCGATATCTCAATCTCGACAGGAACACTGCCGGCAAACCGAACGAGAACTTCGCCCGTGAACTTTTTGAGTTGTTCACCCTCGGCGAAGGGAACTACACGGAAGCCGATATTAAAGAATCAGCAAGAGCCTTCACTGGATATCGTGCCAAAAATCGCTATGAGTTTGAACTCCAATTAAATCGTCATGACACCAGCCAGAAATCTGTTTTCGGAGAGGCCGGCGACTGGGACGGCGACGACGTGATTGATATCACTTTCAGGCAGCCCGCAGCACGGACTTTCTTGATCCGCGAATTAATTAAATTTTATCTAACCGATGAGATCGTTCCTGAAGCCTATATCGAAGCACTCGGCGAGCAATGGGCCGCGCGTGATTTTGACCTCAGCTATCTTATCGAAACTTTTTTTCAAAGTCGCTTATTTTACCATCCAGCTTATCGCGGTAAATTTGTTAAAAGTCCGATCCATTTCTACCTCGGCCTATGCCAAGACCTGCATCTTGATGTGGTCCCCTTTGAAGGGCGACTGCTTCAGAGTATGAATGTTATGGGACAGCCGTTCTACAACCCGCCGAATGTGAGAGGCTGGCTCTATGGTGAGCATTGGATTAATTCGACCACGATCAGTGCGCGGCGCCAGACGGTTGACTACCTATTCGAACCACTTAACGAAGATAAGCTGAACGGAAACGATAAACGAGATCTTGAAGCAGCCCGCGAGCAGAAACGTGCTGACTTCCTCGTCACTGAAGAGCGCCTAGCCCCATTGCTAGCAATGGAACCCGACGAGATTGCTCAGCATCTCACCACCTATTTCATCACCGCATCATCACGCTCGGCTTACCAACCTGTTTTAGAGCAAATCATCTCCGCAGCAGATTCCCCACTGGCCGGGGTTCGCAACGCCATCATCGCCCTACTCCAGTCGCCCGCTTACAACCTAAGTTAACTACATTATTCAGTTCTTAAATCAACTGCTTTCAGTAACCCACAAAAAAGTAGAGCCCGACTTCTCATATTCCACCTCAAGTATCCAATAAAACAAAATGGAATCCTTACCATTAACCCGTCGCGAATTCATCCGCCGCTCTGCCGGTGGCGGGCTTGGCTTTCTCGCCTTCACTGGTGCAGCCCCTTCCTTTCTGGCCCAGAGCGCTCTCGCACAGACGCCCGGACCGGAACGAGATCGCACCATTCTTGTCGTCATTCAACTCGCGGGTGGTAACGACGGGTTGAACACCATTATCCCACACACCGATGACAACTACTATCGTTTACGTCCAACTATCGGGCTTAAAAATGGACTATTACCGATTAGCGACGATCTTGCATTTCATCCCTCGTGCGGTCCACTGCACGAACTCTTAAAAGAAGGTCAGCTCTCTATCGTGCAAAACGTGGGCTACCCGAATCCAAATCGAAGTCACTTTCGCTCTACAGAAATATGGGAAACCGGCTCTTCCAGCGACGAGATGCAGCGCGAAGGCTGGCTCGGTCGTTTTTTTGATAACACCTGTTCAGGCACACCAAATGAGGACGCCGATCCAGTCGGCGTGCACATTAGTGATATCGTTCCCCAGAGTTATCTTTCAGAAAGTTCGCAAGCCATTTTCGGCATGAAACCGCGCGGGCGTATTGACGGCGGAAGAGACCCTGCTGATATCGCCTTTGAGAAACTGCTGGCGGCAGAGCATATAGCTGGAAATGCCTCCTACCTCCAGCACACCATGATGAATACACTCGTTACTGAACGCCGTGTCGAAAAAATCATCTCCGGTTATAAACCGAAGTCCAAATACGCCTATAATAATCTCTCTCAGTCACTCAAGCGCGTGGCTGCACTCATACACGCCGACTTGGAGACCCGTATTTATTTCGTATCTCAGGGCGGCTATGACACCCATGCCAACCAAGAAAACAACCACGCAAGACTACTTGCGGAACTCTCCGGGGCAATGCAAGCATTTCAAAATGACCTCACTGCCCATAAAAAAGACGACCAAGTCATGACGATGAC
>Ga0307933_1000461_pt1 | contig 37901 bp, 29 predicted proteins | sample OrgLakmetageno88_FD_201811 | JGI IMG/M metagenome (GOLD analysis project Ga0307933, IMG submission 201811) | Saline water microbial communities from Organic Lake, Antarctica - #88 | ecosystem: Environmental > Aquatic > Non-marine Saline and Alkaline > Saline | place: Antarctica: Organic Lake... | reverse complement strand
CTTCCGCTAGCATCTGGGCTCTTAATCGCACCATATTGGAATTGAAACCAGCCGACGAGCTTGTAAGCTACTGGCTGTCGCCTGCTCTTAATCGCACCATATTGGAATTGAAACGCCTCAAGCTCTGGCAGGCGTGATGCCCCGTACTCCCTCTTAATCGCACCATATTGGAATTGAAACAAATATTAATCTTATTCCTTTTGTTTTCGGCTTGCCCTCTTAATCGCACCATATTGGAATTGAAACACACGCTGCGCGTTACGCTTCTGCGCCTTTGGTAAACTCTTAATCGCACCATATTGGAATTGAAACAGTTATTAACCACAGCCATACCTACGATAAGATCACCTCTTAATCGCACCATATTGGAATTGAAACAGGACGTTAGTTATTTTAAGCTTATCACCTGCGTTCTCTTAATCGCACCATATTGGAATTGAAACACGTGCTTTGTACTAGGTCGAGGACCGGCGTAGGAGCTCTTAATCGCACCATATTGGAATTGAAACTCGCGCTAGGTATGCTGGCTGTGTGCAGCTCTTGGACTCTTAATCGCACCATATTGGAATTGAAACGGCAGAGGAGTTTCGCGTACAAAGGCTATGGCCATTCTTAATCGCACCATATTGGAATTGAAACAAACTTAGGTTTAGGCGCTGAAAAGGCAGCGTGGAACTCTTAATCGCACCATATTGGAATTGAAACAGGAAAAGAAGTTTGACAAGGTTACAGCCTTGGACTCTCTTAATCGCACCATATTGGAATTGAAACCAGCGAATGCAGGATGGAAGGGCTTCAAGACCTGCTCTCTTAATCGCACCATATTGGAATTGAAACCAAATAAACTGATTTAAATGTACACAGAACACAGGACTCTTAATCGCACCATATTGGAATTGAAACAGTAACTACTTATATTAATTTCAAATTAGATTGCCCTCTTAATCGCACCATATTGGAATTGAAACATTGCTTTTTCGCTGGTAATATTTCTGTTTTCCATACTCTTAATCGCACCATATTGGAATTGAAACAGGGCGGTCCCGTTCCAGTCTTCGCCCAGAACGTTCCTCTTAATCGCACCATATTGGAATTGAAACTCAACATCAAATACGCCCCCTAACCTCTAACCCCTACTCTTAATCGCACCACACTGAAATCGATACCATTTGAAGGCAGTCACCAGCAACGCATCAAGCCTCCTAATCCGCCGCCAGAAAGTCTGCTTTGCTCCGGTATTGAATCGGCTGTTGCCCCTTTGCCGTAAGTTTTTCATTGAGCCCGGGTAATTGTGCAATCAAGTCCTCCAGCTTTGCCTTCGCAGCTTCCAGTTCTTTGCGGTGTAATTCATAAGCATCGAGTTGCGCATTAGAGGGTTTGCCGCGGTAGTTCGCAACTTCGCTGTACAGTTTGGCAATTTTTTCGCGCAGTTGCGGCTCAGCAGCAGCGACGTAGTTGTCACCGGTAGTAACCACCATGCGCTTTCGCATTTCCTCAAGCTCCTGCTCAAAGGATTGAAGCCGTTGCTGGAGTTTCTTCGGTAATACGGAAACATCGGTACTGGCCAATCCTGTCTTTATCTGCTCGATGCGGTCAATTTGATACGCCAACTCTTCATTCATATGGTATAGCGCCATGACCGTCTTTTGCTGTAACGCTTTTTCTTCAGCACTGTGTATAGAGTTAGGGTCAGGCACTAAGGTTAAGGTATGCTCATAGGTCTCTTTTCCCTTTTTTATTCTGACCGTATACTCACCCGGAGGTGCCGTTGGAGTAGCAAAGCCTCCGTAGGAAAAGGTCTTTGCTTTTGCGATCTTAGGACGGCGGAGGCGGTAATTCCATTCCACAATATTGATGCCTTTAGCTTTGCCAGGGGTCAAAGAAGCCACCTGCGCTCCATCTTGATTATAGATATCCATGGTCATCTTGCCGAATATGTGGCGCTTCTTCAGAAAGTAGGTAATCTTGGCCGCTGAGCTCGGGTTGCTACCTACAAATGTTCCGTAGGAAGCGGTAGTGCCAAAGTTGGGCTGCTCCTTAATAACAACAGGCAGGGATTCAAATAGGTGGACATCTTGTTCCAGGATGTCAGCTTTCAACGCCCGTAGTGGCCGCACATCGTCGATCAGGATAACACCCCGGCCGTGTGTGCCCATGACAAGGCTGTGGTCGCGGGGGTGCAATGTGACGTGGTGTACGGCAACCGCTGGCATGTTGTTTGTAAACCGGGTCCAGTGCTGACCACCGTCCAGCGTGATGAATAAGCCCATTTCTGTACCGAGGTAGAGCAAATCAGGGTTTACGTAATCTTCCTGGATAGAACGGGCAAAGCCTTCAATAGCTGGGGTAGTAACAGACCGCCAGCTTTGGCCACCGTCTTGTGTTTTGTACACGTAAGGGGTACGGTCATTCTGAGTATGGCCATCAAACACGGCGTAGGCGACCTCTTTGTCGAAAGAGCTGGGCTCAATGTGATACACCCAGGTATGGGTTGGCAAGCCAGGAATATTTGGGGTGACGTTGGTCCAGTTTTCACCACCATCGGTGGTTACCTGAACCTGGCCATCATCCGTACCTGCCCAAATCGTACGCTCGCTTAAAGGCGACTCAGCTATAGAGAAAATCGTACAGTGGTTCTCTGCCCCGGAGTTGTCCTTGCTTAAGCCACCACTGTCCTCTTGGTTTTGCTTGGCGGGGTCATTGGTCGTTAGGTCCGGGGATATTTTTACCCAGGTTTCACCCTGGTCATCGGAACGATGGACAAATTGACTTCCAACGTAGAGCCGGTCCGGATTAAAACGGCTGGTCGTGATTGGGGTGTTCCAGTTAAAGCGTAATTTGGGTGCGCCTTCTACAGGATACGGCTTTATGGTTTTGGTTTGCTGTTTTTCAATGTCAACACGCCAAACCGCCTCCGCGCCCTGCATCTCGGAGTAGCATATATTAGGGTCATTCGGATGGGGGTACACCCGGAAGCCATCGCCGTAACCTACTTGTTGCCAATCACGGGGCTCCACACCGCCTACACTTGCCGATGGGCCGACCCAGGAGCCGTTATCTTGCAACCCACCGTATACATTAAATGGTTCCTGCATGTCGACAGTGACGTGGTAGAACTGTGAAATGGGCAGGTCTCTGCAGATCTCCCAGCTGCGGCCTCCGTCGTAGGAGCGATATACACCGCCGTCACAGCCCAGGAATATATGGTCCGAGTTATTAGGAGCAAACCAAAAGTCATGTACATCGGCGTGCACACCGCTGCCAATTTTCCGGAAAGTCTTGCCCCCGTCTTCGCTGATGGAGCCAGTAACTCCCGCTTTGCAGATTTTGTCAGGATTTTTGGGATCTACCACGATGCGGCTAAAATAAAAGGGCCGTACCGTCAGCTCGAAATCATTGTTGAGGTGTTGCCAACTTTGCCCACCATTATCAGAACGGTAGAGCCCATTATCTGCATTCTTTTCAGATTCGATGACTGCGTAGAGGATGTCTGGGTTGGAAGGCGCTACTGCGACTGCAATACGGCCGAGTTTGCCATCGGGGAAGCCATTGTGGATTTTTTCCCAGCTTTTCCCTCCATCTGTGCTTTTATAGAGGGCACTATTTGTACCTCCGGAATTGAAGGACCAGCCAGTACGGCGAAACTCCCACATGGAGGCGTAGAGCGTATTGGGGTCATTGGGGTGCATCGTCAAATCAGAGCAGCCGGTGGTAGGATTCGTGTACAGGATTTTTTCCCAGTTCTGCCCGCCATCGGTGGTTTTGTAGATGCCCCGCACTTCGCTGTCGCCCCAAAGTGCGCCGAGCACACCTACGTAAACTTCGTCTGTATTGTCGGGGTTGATCTGGATACTGCTGATGCGCTCAGAATCTTCCAGCCCCATCAGTGTCCAGTCTTTACCACCATCGGTACTTTTGTAGAGGCCTTTACCCACAGAGACGCTGTTGCGGGTCCAGATCTCCCCGGTTCCTGCCCACAGGACCTGGTCGGGCTGCTTGGGGTCTACCGCTATAGCGCCTATGGACTGAGGGTAGTCGTCAAAGATGGGTTCAAACGTGATACCTCCGTCGTTTGTGCGCCACACGCCACCACCAGCAGCGCCTACATAGAGCACACGTGATTGGGACGGATGCCCCGTAAGGTCAACAACCCGCCCGCTCATCAGCGCAGGGCCAATATGCCGGGCACGCAAGTCGCCGAACAAGCCATCAGCATCCAGTCCCTGTGCGCTTAATGATGTTATGGATAGCAGGGCGATTAAGGGGTATAGTATACTTCGCATATCAATTTTGAATTTAAAAACCATCGGCAAAGACGGGCTGCCGATGGTGTGAAGCTTTTTTAGTGTAGCTATACGTTTACGGGCGGCACGATGACGCCCACTAATTACTTGTCACCCTCCTCACTTTCAGCTGGAAAGGCAAATAGTTCATCTTCCAGCTCTTGGTTGACCTTGTATTCGTCCACTTTTACGCTGAATACCGTCTGGCCATTCATTTTTTGGGTAATACTGAATGGCATGTATATATTGCCTACTTCCTGATAGTCGGAAGAATAGGTGCGGCTTGCTTGCCCTTTGGTAGGCCCTGCTTTGACAAAGTCTTCCTGCATGATAGGAATGAAAGCCTCCTGGTCGAAGTAATAGTAGGTAAAGTTCTCTACCTCTTCGTCTTGTACCGTTATAGGGTCTTTCGTCAGCTTGACTTTATAAGTAGCAGTACCTTCCACTTCTTCTTCTCCGACCAGAGATACGGTATATCCTTTTTCCTCGTAACCGAGGAATGGGTCGGGAAAGCCATCAACCTGCGCTTTCATCAGTTTGGATTGCTCGGCGTCCATCTTTTCGGGCTGTCCGGTTTGGAAATTAGTATTCCAGCCGGTTTCGCCGTCAAATGCCATCTGTGTGATTTCACGGCCCTGGAAGTTCATGTCCATGCGCTGCTGCCCTTTGGCGGTCTGGTACATCGTGATCGGGATTTCCATGCCCTGTGCCTGGGTTTGTGCTTTGAGCACCATATTTTCCATTGCAGCCAGGTTCTCTGTTCCGCCAATGTTTTCCAGATAAGTTCCGATGATTTCTTCTGCGGTGATTTGCGCGCTTAGTGTAGTAGAAAGTGCGATAGCGGCAAAAATGAATAGAATAGCCTTTTTCATAAGTAACTTTAAGAATTTTGAGTTGTAATTTATGCTTCCAAAGTACTGTTTTTATAACCTAAGGAATAATCTTTTCGACGAAAAGACTGGGCGGGTCTGCTGAATGGGCCGGATGTAAAGGTAGAGTGCTGGTGTTGGATGTAATTTTCCCGTTCCGCTTTTGGAACAGCAAAAAAGTGTGCTCCCACTTCGTAACTTTAGCGACGCGCGATCAATAACTTCGCCATATTTTCATAAATCTTAAGCTGTCAGACCATAACCAGCCCATCACGGCCAGATTGAATTTGGCCTGGCCGTCCTTGTGATCAATTTTATCGGCAACGGGTACCCGGTGGTTCTTCAAAGGCATCACCGGATGCGGGTGGCAAGACTGCTCAAAGACTACTGATGCGTGGAGCGTTGGGGGCCGGTTTTCTCCCGCTTCTTTTCCGTAAGCCGCCAACCTGCCGTACCTTTAACTTTATGAAGTACAATCGATATATACCGGATGCGCCCCCGGTTTCTCAAATAGGCATGGGGACCTGGCAGTTGGGCGTGAACGCCGGCTGGCGGAACCTGTCCGAGCAGGAAGCCATCAGGATGGTACATACCGCGCTGGAGGCTGGGGTGAACTTCTTTGATACCGCTCCTAACTACGGTGCCGGCACGAGCGAACTCCGACTGGGAAAAGCACTGCAAAAAGCGGACCGCAGCGACATTATCATCAATACGAAATTTGGGCATACGGTAGGGGGGAATATTGACTTCAGTACCGATGCAATTCGGACGTCGGTAGAGGGGAGCCTCCGGCGATTGCAGGTGGATTACCTGGATTCTGCCATTTTCCACAACCCCCCACACGAACTGCTTGACGGCAACCGGGCAGCTGCTCAATATGAGCTTCTGGAGCGCCTGGTGGAGGAAGGCAAAATAAAAGCTTACGGGGCCTCGCTGGATACTTACGAAGAGATAAAGTTGTTCGTAGAAACCACCAATGGTGCTGTGGTCGAAGCGTTTTTTAATATCCTGCACCAAGGTACTGCACGTGCCTTTGAGCTGGCGCAGGAACGGGAGGTAGGCATCATTGTAAAAATCCCGATGGACTCCGGTTGGCTGTCCGGGAAGTACGGCCCGGAGCATACCTTTGAGGGGGTGCGGTCGCGCTGGTCCGGGGCTGATATTGAGCAGAGGGCGGCGCTGGTGGAAGCCGTAAAACAGTTGCTGGAGCCGGATTTTCAACTCCCTCAGGCGGCACTGACCTTTTGTCTGGCTCACGAGGCGGTCTCTACCGTCATTCCGGGAAGTACCCAACTGGACCAGCTCCGGAGTAACCTGAGCAGTGTGGAAAAGCCCCTGCCGGAGGAATTAGTGGGGAAATTAAAAGCCTTTTACCAGGAAAAAGTGCGCCCGCTGCGCCTGCCCTGGTGAACACTGAAGCTACAGGGCTTCCCAACTAATTACGCAGCTCCAATCAGCACACTCCGCATACTGGTACTGCCATAGGTAATCCCGTCAACGGGAAACGAAACCTGGTCGCCTGCCGTTTGCAGCCCCAACGCATACAGCAGTGGGTAGTAATGGTCAGGAGTGGGAATAGATAAATTTGCGGCACGCTCCAGCTTCTGATAATCAATAAGGCTTTTTGATATGCTGGGAAGGGAGCTGCAGAATGGTAACTACGATGGAAAGGGATTGGGAATAGTAGAACTGGATTGTTCCCGGCTGAAGCCAGGCGTCTACCTGCTGATGGTCTCCGGTGAAGATCGGGGAGACTGCTTTGCCAGGGTGGTTAAACGCTAAGCGATGCGCCTGCTTATTGGATACTGTGGAAGTATGGTGTATTTTGGAGGTGCAAAACCACTGAGGCATTGAGAACCTTCACCTTCGATAACCGGAAGACGCTTTGGCTGGACGGCAAGGCCACGGTAAAGGGGCACCGGATGGCGGATGGGCGGATCGAAGTCGACGTTTACGCCAATACCGCCCGGAGTTTTGCAGGCCTGGTATTCAGAAAGCAAGCCCACACCCTGGAGTAAGATGGAGTATTCATCTGGTGCCTGTTTCAATTCATTTCCAATCAAAAACAGGGTGATTTCTCTTTTCTCATTATTTCCGCATCTTTAGGCTGGCAACTTATTTCGCAAAATGTCTTTAATGTCAAAAACAAGCAAAGTAGACTCAACACTACAAAAGGAATGGCTGCATTATGGCTATACCACTTTTGCGCTTTATGGCCCCGAAGCCCTCAAAGTCGAGCGCCTGGCGCGGGATGTTGGCAAGAGTAAATCTTCTTTTTACCACCACTTTGCGGACCTGGAGGTCTTCACAGAGCGCCTTCTGAGCCGCCATCTTGATCAGGCCAGGCTCATTGCCCAGAAGGAAGCAGCCTGTCAGTCGCTGGAAGAACTGATCGAAGTGCTGCTGGACCACAAAATGGACCTGTTGTTCAACCGGCAATTGCGGGTCCACAGGAGCAATCTGTATTTTGAGCGCTGCTTTGAGGAAACGGCTGCGCTGACCGTACCCGCCATTCTTCCGGTTTGGACGAAGATACTGGGGCTGAAGGAGCAATCCTACCTGGCTGGGCTGGTATTGCAACTCAGCCTGGAGAATTTCTATATACAGTTGACCCCTGAAACGCTCAACCGCACCTGGCTTTTGGAGTACTTTGAAGGGCTTAAGCATTTGGTGCGCTCCTTCAAAGCCAGGGAACAAAGTGTGGAGTAGACGGTACCGTCTATAACTAAAGGGAACGGGCCGTTATACTTGCAGTCACATCAAAACCATCATTCATGTCAACTGCAAAAACACCTTTCTATAAGTCTCCTGCTTTTCACAAACAGTACCTTAAAGTCAGCGCGCTGGTCATCGGCTCTTTCGCACCGGTCTTCTTTTTGGGGACCATGCTCCCTACCTCTGAGCCTGCCAGATGGACCCTGGACCTGCTCGGCTGGCCGCTGGACGGTTTGCAAAGCTACACGGCTCCCACGACACGTTTTCTGTCTGCACTTACCGGTGGATTCCTTCTGGGGTGGGGCGTAACCGTATGGGGTATGTCCGGGCCCCTCTTTGATAAAGCGCCGGAACTGGTACGCCGCACTGTACTGACGGGCCTCCTGTCCTGGTTTGTGCTGGATAGTGCGGGGTCGGCAGCTTCCGGACAGGTGTCAAACGTGGTTTTCAATACGCTGGTATTGCTGCTGGCGGTTGGGCCTCTGTGGTGGCGGGCGGAGGCTTAAAAGGTACTTCATTGACGGGGACCGCCAGAAGGATAAAATTTGACCTTCAATGCCTCGAAAATGACGAGCTCCAACCAGCTTCACTTCGAGCCTGAAAAGCCCTGCCGGGGCATCGAAGCAGGCACGATGCGTGTAGAGCTGGACAATTTCCGAAAAGAAAAAATACGATAGGAATAAATCCCGCTACTCCAAATTCTGGAACCGCCACTGACGGTCTGAGTCGTCCGTAAAGGAAACGATGCCATACTGCCGGTTAAACCAGACTTCAGCGGGTGTACCTGCAAGCTGGTGCACCCATACCTCCTGAAAAATGCGATTAAAGATGGTGATTTCTTCTACCGGAGGGGTGAGCTCATCGCCGGGCCAGCTGCGTTGGTTGAATACCGTTTCAAAGATTTTTTGAAAAGCCGTGACGTCCGGGCTTTTGTACCACACTTCCACCCAGTCGCCGGCATCCCTGCTACCGGGATTAGCAAGGTTGGGTTGGGCACGCAGGCGCACAATGAATTCTATGTTCAGCGCTGCACTCCGGAGGGTGTCATCCAGGTATTGGGAATTGTAGTTACTGCGAACGCCGGTGCTGTCGTCGTAGATGTTGTCCACAAAAACTTCCAGAGAGTCAGTAGCAGGCTCCTCCATGTGAATGATATCGAAACTGGCGGAGGCGCTATTCTCATCTACAAAAAAGACGGTTTCACGGTTGTGGTAAGCCAGCTGAGTTTGTGTCTCCTGCAGTAAGCTTATTGACCCCAGATCAAACCTCGTTGGGTAGCTGGTATCAATTTCTCTGTCGTAGCGGTTGCAGCCAAGCCCAATGGACACAGCCAGTAGAAAAAAAAGATAGCCTGTCTTTCTCATGCGTTACCTATTTCATGATTTGCCCAACCTGAGCATGATGAAATACAAAAGTAGGAAAAATCAGGCAGTCCTCAGCAGTGGTAAAGCCCAGGGTGTGTATAACAAATTGCACAGTCAAACGACTAAATGCTTGCCAAACCCAAAATGTCAAGGGCTGAAGTGACCGGGCAATTACATCTGAAATCCGGTCGCATAGGTTAACGTCCTATTGAAAATTACTTGCATAATGCAATTTATTTTAAATATTACTTGCGTAATAAAAGTGATTGTTGTAATATTGCTTGCGAAACAAAAGCAATAATCAATCATCAAAGGACAAAAGCAATGAGAAAAGCAATAATGATTTTGGGTCTGGCAGGTCTTCTTGCCTTCTGCAACTCAGCAAAAGCACAAACTACAAGCGAGAACAATTCAGCAAAAACCACCACAATGAGCAAAAAAGAAATCGTAGGCACTTTTTTAGGTGCGGTAGCAAAACAGGACGTCACTACCATGCGTGAAATGGCTAATGCCGACTACATTCAACACAACCCCTTTATTCCCACAGGATTGGAGCCTTTCATCGGAATGTTGCCCATTTTAAAAGAACACGGCACCTATGCCGAAAACGTAAGAATGTTCCAGGATGGGAATTATGTTTTTATGCATAACATCTGGAAAAACGCCAAACCATTCGGAGCGGATGAAATGGTGGCTTTCGACATTATCCGCTTAGATGAAAACGGGAAAGTAGCCGAACACTGGGACGCCATGACGACCCTTGTTAAAGAAACAGCAAGCGGAAGAACACAAACCGATGGGCCGGCAACCGCAACAGACTTGGATAAAACCGAGGCCAACAAGGCATTAGCAAAAGCGATGGTAGAAGATATTCTAATGGGCAAAAACCCTAATAAAATCGCCGACTATATTAGCGCCGAACAATACGACCAACATAATCCGGAAATAAAAGATGGGTTGGCCGGTTTAGGAGAGGCCGTTGAATATCTCACTTCTCAAAACAACATGTTCAAATACACCAAAATCCACAAAGTACTTGGCGAAGGCAACTTTGTATTGACCGTAAGTGAAGGCGACTGGAGTGGTAAAAAGCATGTCTTTTACGATTTGCTTCGGTTTGAAAACGGTAAAGCCGTGGAGCACTGGGATGTTATTCAGCCGGTCCCTACCGAAGGCTTAGCGAATGACAATGGCATGTTTGGGTTTAAAAAATAAAATGTTGACTGAACTACAAATTTCAACGCTAGGATTGGTGTTGTCCATCATCTTGGTGAGGCTTCATGCTATTCTCAATTACTTAGCTTTTACCTATGTAACCATTTAACGCAGCGAGGCGGAACTCCGAGGAGTGAATCGACGATGAGCGAAGCTAAAAAGAGCAAGTCAGAATTCACACCACGCAGTAGACGCGAAGCGAAATCTTGGGTTGTCAGACTATAAATTAATAAACTCTAATAAAGAACATCATAATCACGGGCATCAACTTTGCCTCCTTATCCGTTTTGCATTTACGGGCGTGGATAATCCAACCGGTCAATAAGCGCCGGCTGATAGTAACTATCCAGTCCGGCCACGCTAAGGATGCCGGCTTCCTCCAGCAGAATATGCCCGTCCTCTGATACTAGTTTTTCATCCACCATCACTTCCACAATCTTGCCTATGACAAAGATCGCTCCGTTGGCTTTGATGTGGTGCTCCTCAGCCAGTTCCAGCCCCAGCTTGATTGGGCTTTCCGTTACGTAGGGCGCCGGGTGCAGATCGGTATACTGTGGCTTCAGCCCGACCGCTTCAAACTCAGATTGGTCCACCTCGTATTTGGCAGAAGCCTGATGGGCCTGATGCATCATATCTTTTGTGATCTGATTAAGGGTGAAATACCCCTGCGCTTTGATGTTGTGGTAGGTCTGCCGGGGCACCGTAAGAGGACGCATAATAAACCCCAGGTGTGGGGGCGTCGCCCCGATGTGCGTAACCGAATTGAACAGCCCGAGGTTGGGCACCTTCTTATAGCTCATTGTCCCCAGCAAGTGACAGCTCCGGTAACCCGAGATGGTATTCATGAAATCCCGGCGGAAGAACCGCTCCATAGCCAGTATATCGTCTAGCGTGTAATGTTTCTGCATCAATGATTGCTTAAGTAAATACAATGGATAAAACAGCCTTACGGTAAATAGGTTCGGAGTTCGAATGCCAGGGCTGTACCTTTCCGGGCTCCGGCTTCGCCCTACTCTTTGACTTTCCGCTGATAAGCAAACAGGTCTAAAAAAGACTGCGCGGTCTCCCGGTGCGACAGGATCGGCACTCCCCGCCGTCGATTCGCCTTCGCTATACGGTATATAATGCCCCAGTGCTGTGCTAAATCACGCAAAGCAGACCAGTACGTACCCTGTTCAGGGTCATAGATGTGGGTAGGCTCGGAGCAAACACCATTCACTTCTATGATTTTAATGCCTTTCCCTGTGTAAAGACTATCCGGGTTTTGGTACTTCAGGTCAAAGCGGCCGTAAAAGAAACCTTCAATTTGTGCACTAATCTGATCAAAGACATCTACCATCCGCTCATTGACCTCTGCGTTGCTGTTGATGAAGCGGGTGCCTTTGGCGTGGTTGCCAACGATACCGAGGGGTACACGTGCACCGGCCTGCGGCACTGTATCCAACAGATAGGAGTAGTGTTCAGCGATGCGGTCTAACTGAAGGATTGCTCTGGGCTTTTGCTTAATCAGTGCACGAACGGTAGAATGACCATCACCGGTGACGTGCAAAAACTCCTTTGTGGTCAGGGAGGTAATACGCCCCCGCGCTGCTCCCGGCATCCGGTGATAGAGTACGCCTGCTTCTTCCGGACAGTCGAGATACTCTTGCGCAATAAAGTGGATATCGTGGGCCTTAAGGTTATCCATCAGTGCATCCAGATGGCTTACTTTTCGGACCAGCAAGCCACGAAAACCGAGATCCGGCTTTACAATTAATGGAAATTGGAGCCCCGCAGATGCTAATGCTTGTTTTACCGCTTCGCGCTTAATACCAAACGGCAAAAACACAGACGTTGGGCGGTAAGGAGCAGGAAGGAGCTGTAGCGTATCAAATTTAGATTCCATACCCATTCCGGCAGTGTAAATGCCCGGATTGACCGCTGACCAATAGCACATATGCCGTGCCTTGATCATCAGCCAGATCAGGTAGGGCGCAATGGGGTAGTAAAAGGCTTTGGAGGGCCAGTATTCCCAGTTGCGAAGCTTAATCTTAGTGGTGGTCGAAGGCCAAAGCTTCATGGGCGATGGGCAGTTGGGCATTTTTAGTCTGATTGCGAAGCAGGTCGTGATAAGCCAGGCTTAATTGATCCGCTTGGCAGGCTATGCTGGTTATACTTACGGTGCGTACGATGCCATTCCGGTTCATTACAACATCGTTTTCCGGATCGCCTTCACCCGCGGTCCGGTGCCAGTGGAGAATCGCCTGGCGTTCGTAGGTTTCCTGCTGGCGCAGCCATTCTGTAAACCAGTTTTCCCGCTTGAGCTGGTATTCAGGCGTGTACAGCGTAGCGGAAGACCATATATGAGGTTTTGTCGCGTCTTTTTTATGGGCAGTCAGTCGTTTTGCGTCCCATCGGATTTCCCTGACATCCCCTTTGCGTAATAGGATCATGGTAAAGGGCTCCATGCCTTCAAAGGTATATTGCTTCAAAAAATCGGGAGTGGTCCGAAAGCTGAAAAAGTCGAGTGCCATTAGTCCACGGCTACGGCGGTACGGCGGTTGGTGGCGGTGCTTGAAGAACGCACCATTTAGGATGCAGACGGTTGTACCGTCGGAAGCAGCAATGATCCAGGTGCCTCCGGCTATAGTATCCCGAGGGAAAAGCAACTGTGTACCGCCTATATGGGTGGTATCCAGGTTTTCGGGAGATCGGCTCGGTGCTTCATCGCGGTTAGAGGTCAGCAGGAAGCCGTCATTGCTTTGGGGGAGGTAGGTAACGGTGCACATAATAGTTAGGAATAGTGAATCAGAACATCCTCCTTGGGCTTACGGTCAATATCCGGGACCTGGACTTCATCTCCCGGATACCCAATGGGAATCAGTAAAAAGGGACGCTCATTTTCGGGGCGCTTTAGAATGCTTTGCAGAAAGTTCATGGGGCTTGGCGTATGGGTTACTGCTACAAGTCCGGCATTGTGAATGGCGGTAAGCAGGAATCCAGCGGCCAAGCCTACCGATTCGTTGACGTAATAGTTTTTCTTCTTTTCACCATTTACCAAGTCGTACGGTTTTTTGAAAATCACAATCAGGTATGGGGCAATTTCCAAAAATGGCTTTTCCCAGTCGGTACCAAATGGCTGTAGGTCCTCGAGCCAATCTTCAGGCATTCGACCGTTGTAATTATCGTATTCTTCTTTCTCAGCGGCCTTGCGGATCTTTTTTTTCAGTGCCGGGTTGGATACAACGCAAAACGACCAGGGCTGCTTGTGGGCGCCGGAAGGGGCCGTAGAAGCCGTCATTATAATATTTTCAATGATCTCATAGGGCACTGGCTTGTCTGAAAAGTCCCGGACGGTACGCCGCCGGTCCATAAACTGATAGTACTCCCGGCTCCGGTTGAGCATTTCTGCCTTGGGGTAGCGGATACATTTGTAGCTGATAAATTGCTGCTCCGTCGCTGACATGTTGTAGGATTTATCTTCGCTAGTGGATTGACTCGCAAAAGCTTGACCGTTTATGACTCAGCACCAGTAAGGGGTCAAGCGTGAAAAAAAGCTTCAAGTAATTCGGACTAGTGGTACAAGTTCTTTGTTAAGTATGGAAAGCGGAGTAGGATAGGGGCAGATTTTTTATTCAGATCAAAACCTGCTGATCCCTCATTCACCGCTCTGTATTTCAACAAGTATACGTATTTCAAAAGCCCGTGCAAAAGTAGAAATTATTCTGTAGAGTTTATCAGAGGGAAGCCGGGGCGTGCATAACAAATTGCACAGTCAAAGGGCTAAATGCTTACCAAACTCCAAAGGAGTGATAGATAATTGACTGGGGCAATACCCCGGGCATTTAATGGCAGTTGGGTTAAGCCCTGTAAGGGCGGCACCCTGCTTTGTGCAATTTGTTATACTCACACGCTCTAAGATTTAAAATATTACAATGTGATTTGGTCACATATAGAGCGTTTGTATGATCAGAAAGCTTTATTTTAGTACGGTCATAGGCAATGGCTTTTAAAATACCATGTCACAGAAATATTTTTATTATACATCCTTTTTTAAAATACTAGAGTATCTTGCAGTTGCAAGTCGGTTAGTAATGATTTGACTTGATTAAGCAAATATGCACGACCACAGAATCCTTCCCAAAAACACTTTTCCATCCTGATACCGGATTGAGTATAGCTCAACCCATTCAACAGTCAAATTGCACAGGTTATTCAAGAGCCTCCCCCCGCTCTCGAATGCCAAAATGAGGCAATCTCTGACTTTCAAGCACTATTCATTTCAACACTTTTATTGTTGATCCTGTCTTTTGGCAGAGGTCAGATTTATTGCCTATATCAATCCATAGGTGGTATTTGGTAACCTACTCCCCCCATTTGTTACTGATGTCGCTGCCTGATGGTGTCTAGATACAGCCCATGAACATTCATAGTAAGTCGACTGCCCAAGGTGACAAGTTTTAAGCGCCGAGGGACAGTCGACTACACTTTAGACCGGCTGAGTTAGCCTATAAAAAAGATTCATTTGGCTGCATTCCTTTATTACCTCGTTAATAGCAGCGCTTTATAGAGTGCTGACTGCTGTCCGGGGAACCAACTTCAAATTTGGAAGCACCCAATAAACAGGAGGAGGCGTAAGACATCTTTACCGATGTATGTGGCGGCTCAATAAGAGCGTTCGCTCTTCCGCCAACCGGTAAGTACCTAGCTCCGGGGATACCCTTTATCCCCCGGGCGTGACCTTTAGGTATTCCCTGTCCTTGCCCCAATTAACCCAAGCAAGCGTGTAATTCCTCCTTTGGTAGGCCTGAAAGGGCCTACCTTTTTGTTTGTTTTGTCTACACTTGAGGTCTTTTTATCGATTATCGTCGCATTTTTCAGGGAACCCCCTCATTTTTAAACTCTATTATCACCCAAGATTTTTTTAATCAAAACCCGACTGTAAAATGATGAAATGGATTAAAACCGGTGCGCTGGCATTTATGCTGGCCCTTATTTCCTTTGCTGCTCAAGCTAATGTTGCCGACAAAGGCCCGATGCGCTTGATTTCTAAAGTAATGCCTGACCAAACCCTGCGGGTGCAATTGGTCAACCTGCAGCAACAAAAGGCTATTATTCAACTGACGGAACTCAATGGTAAAATCCTGCACCGAGATCTGGTCAAAAACCACAACGGTTATGCCCGCTTTTACGACCTTCAGGAGGTCAAAGATGGAAAGTACCTGCTAAAAGCTCAGCAGGGAGCGGAAGAAATCATTGTTGTTATCCGCATAAAGAACGGAACAATAATGACTTCTGATATGACCAAACACATACGCTAAGTACACTGCCCAAATGGGGAGTTAATTACTTCACCGTGTACTAAACCTGAACACAGAAAGCCTCGTTTGCATTGCATCGGGGCTTTCTAATATCAGGCACGCTCAATAACCGTCGCATAGCCCTGTCCCACACCAACGCACATCGTTACCAGGGCGTACCGTTTTTGTGTCTCCTGCAGCTGCAGGGAAGCGGTTTGAAGCAGGCGGGTGCCTGTCATCCCCAACGGGTGACCAATAGCAATCGCACCACCATTCGGGTTGATTCTGGGGTCATTATCTTCCAAACCCCATTGACGAGTGCATGCCAATGCCTGAGCGGCAAAGGCTTCATTCAACTCAATGATGTCCATATCGGCCATAGTCAGACCCGCTTTCGCCAATGCCCGGTTGGAGGCTTCCACCGGTCCAATACCCATAATCCTTGGTTCCACACCAACAACGGCTGAGCTGATGATTCTTGCCATAGGCTTGAGGTGGTATTGCTTTACGGCATCCTCCGATGCCACGAGCATAGCCGCCGCTCCGTCGTTTAGTCCGCTTGAATTACCGGCCGTCACCGTACCTCCTTTATCAGAAGCTTTGAAAGCAGGGCGCAGCTTGCCCAGTATTTCCGCTGTGGTGCCGGGGCGAATGAACTCATCTTTATCAAATAAAACGGGGTCGGCTTTGCGCCGGGGAATGGCCACCGGGACGATCTCTTTCGCCAGCCTTCCGGAAGCTTGGGCTGCAGCTGCTTTTTCCTGAGACCAGGCGGCGAAGCGGTCCTGGTCTTCCCGACTGATACCGTATTTTTCTACGAGGTTCTCAGCAGTTTGCCCCATGCCGTCCGTTCCGTATGCGGCTTCCATTTTGGGGTTGACAAATCGCCAGCCGAAACTGGAATCGTGCATTTGTGCATCTCTGCCGTAAGGCTTGGATACCTTGGATATTACCCAGGGGCCACGAGTCATATGCTCCACACCGCCAGCAATAAAGAGATCACCATCTCCGGTCTTAATGGCCCGGTTGGCATGAATGACGGTAGACATGCCGGAGGCGCACAATCGGTTAACGGTCTCTCCGGGCACAGTATGTGGCAATCCCGCCAGCAGTAAAGCCATACGGGCTACATTCCGGTTGTCTTCACCAGCCTGATTGGCACAGCCCATGAGTACATCAGCGTAGGCTCCCTTGGGCACATCAGGATGGCGCTCCACCAATGCTTTTAATACATGAGCAGCCAAATCATCGGTCCGGATAGGTGACAGGGTGCCGGTGAATTTGCCTACCGGCGTCCGCACCGCATCAATAATATAAGTCTCTTTCATGGTTAGGGTATTCGTTTTCGGTCACAAAGATCACAGAAGGGATTTAAAAATCCAGTTATATTCGCTCAAATCTGGCAACGCTAGAGGGATTAATTTGTTTGAACTAAAAAATGAGCTAGTTATGCGTAACCTTATTTTAGTGTTGGCCCTGGTAGGCAGTACAGTTTGGATGAGCTGCGGAGGAAGCGCTCCGGAAAGCGAAACGTCGGATGTCAGTTCTGTGGAACTGGAAGACGAAGCCTGGCAGGAGATGATGGAGGTGCACGATGAAGTAATGCCTGAAATGGCTGAAATGAACCGCGTGAGCCGGGAACTTAAAGCTTTTGAAGCGGACCTGTCCGATAAGGCCCGGAAGGAGAAAATTAATAAAGTGGTGAAAGACCTGGAGGCGGCCAGCGAGGGCATGATGGCCTGGATGGGAGAGCTACAGCAACCCAAAAAGCTACGTGCCGGAAAGTCACACGAAGAAATTATGGCTTACTTCAAAGCCGAAACAGAAGAGATTACTCAGGTCAAAGAGGATATGCTCAGCAGCCTCGCCCAAGGTCAGGCCCTGCTGAAAGAACTGGAGGCCGAAACGACTGCGGAGTAACCTGATTTTTTAATCCTAAAAAAAATGTTTATGCGCTTCTTGATACTTCTCGTCATGGGCCTTTCGCTCTTTTCCTGTCAGCAGGAAGAAAAGGCGAGTCCTCTGCCTTACCTGGGGCAACATGAAATTGACGGGCAGGACACTATCTACCACACCATCCCTGAGTTTGCTTTCGTCGACCAGGACAGTAATCTGGTAACGAATGCCACCTTTGAGGATAAGGCCTATTTGGCCGACTTCTTTTTCATTTCCTGTCCCACGATTTGTCCTAAAGTGAAAAAGCAAATGCTCCGGATTTTTGATAAATACCAGGATACGGAGGCACTCATGTTGCTTTCCCACACCATTGACCCCAAACGGGATACAGTGGGCCGCCTGAAAAGCTTTGCTCAAAATCTGGGTGTTGATAACGGGCAATGGCGGTTTGTTACCGGGGAAAAAGATAAGATATACGAAATTGCTGATGATTACATGAGCATCGCTAAGGAAGACCCAAACGCACCGGGTGGTTTTGACCATAGCGGCTGGATTCTTCTTATCGACAAGTCCGGGCATATCCGTTCTTATGCCAATGGGACCGACCCGGAGAAAGTAGACCAACTGCTTATTGATATTGAGTGGCTGCTCGCCAACGAATAGCTGTAGAACAACTCCGGCTGTTGGATTGTGTATTTTGTACAATAAGTGTCATTCCGGTTTGACTTTGACAGGATTGCGCTTACCTTTGATACCCTATGGAGGACTGGAAAAAAATAAGTGAAGAATTTACTTTTCGAGGCTGGCGCAACATGATCCGGCGTACTTTTGAAATGCCGGATGGCCGTCACGCGGATTTTGACGTGATTGGCAATAGCACCTACGTCACGATTGCAGCATTTACCCACGACAAAGAAGCAATTCTTATTAGACAGTTCCGCCCTGGTCCTGAGGCCACCCTCACTAGTTTTCCACAGGGCTATGTAGACCCCACGGAGTCTCCCGAAGAGGCTGCCCGCAGAGAATTAATGGAAGAAACGGGCTATGAAGCTGATGAAATCCGGTTACTTAAGGAAATTCGCTCCGCTTATTCTACCGAGCGCCATCTATGTATGGTCGCCACAGGTTGCCACAAAGTTGGGCAGCAGCAACTTGATGAAGATGAATTCATTGAGGTTTTCCGCTTACCGCTTTCTGCTTTCCGAAATTTACTGAATAACCCGGCGGACACCACTTTCGCTAATGTGGATGCGGGCTATCTTTCCCTCGATTTTCTGGGCTGCCTTTCAGCGTAAAGCTACAGCTTTGCAGCACCTCGTACCTGTCTTCAAAGGATTGGTCCTTTCTGCTGAAGGGCCAGATGCCTGTTCTTACAGAAGAGGGTACCGGCAGGTTCAGGATACGTGCCGCAGCCCAGTCTGATGGCATCAGCAGCAACAGTTTTTCCAATTTACCGGGATACGATTCAAGTGGGCTAAATAAAATGGAGAAAGCATTGGCAGGCATTGTCTCGTTTGTAGCACCACCAAGGGCCTTGATAACCGGGTCTGCCTCGATTGGCTCTAACTGAATGAGCTGTAAGGTATCTTCGAAAGTATATAGGGCAAAGTCAAATGCTACGCCATGCAGAAAGAAAACCGCTGCGGTTTTTCGCGGTAGCAGTGCTCTGAATTCCTGGAAGTCGGGGGTGAATGTTTTGCAATTATCCGTCTCCTCCATTAGCGACTGCTGAAGATAATATTGCGTCCAGTTCCAGAGGTCTGTGTACAGGATGTCCTCTTTTGAGGTGTTATTCTGCATTCGGGCCAGTGCCAAAAAGACTTGTTCAAGCAGTTGCGCCCGCAGGGGGGAATCCGTATCACCTAAGAATTGCAGGCCATTGCGGGCCGCCTGAAAAGCCTTGCGGGGGGCTTCCTCAGAGGACTCCAGGAGCCAGGCGCAGGACCGCAGGTAGTCAGCCTGGGCAGCAACTGTACCCAGGTGGGCATTGACTGTGGTGCGAAGAGGGCTTTCGTGCCCCTTGCTTTTTAGCTGTTCATTAATCAGAGGTTCGGCGCTATCAAGTTGCGCCATAACCCCATTAAAATTTTCATTGGCCAGCTCCAGGCGCGCAAGAGCCAGGCTGGCTTCCATTTTCACCGGCTGCAGGCCTCGCTTTTGAGCAAAGATCAAGTGCTTTTTGGTGTCACGACTGGTATTGCCCATCGCCAGCATAGCCTGGCCCAGTAGTAAGTTGGCTTCCGGGTGGTCTCTTAATGCAATTGCCGAGCGGCTGGCAGCGGCAGCAGCGGGCCACTGCTCCTGTAAGGCCAGCAGTTTACCCCGTTGCAGGTGGATATCGGCAAGTACGGGCGCTTCCGGCCCTTCAATGATATGGACAATTTCCCGTGCCGCCTCGGCTGCTTCCAGCGCTTTGCCATAAGCACCCATTTGCTGATGTATTTCCGATTGCAGTAACGCGATTTCTGCGGGCATGAGGGGGTCGTCAAAGTAAGGGTAGGCAGCAGCTTTCGTGGCGTGGTCCAGGGCTGCTTCGTAAGCACCTTGCGCTAGTTTGATCCGGGCCAGCAGTTTTTCGTTCCACCCCAGTGCGTCGGGTGCGATACCAGTGCGGATGGCTACCGAGGCTTCATTGTAGGTTATGGCCTGATGGAGTTTTTTGAGGTATAAGCAATTGCGGGCACTTTCACAGTAGGCTTCGCCCAGGTCGTATTTGCGCTGAGGATATGCTTTTATGAAAGCGATCAGTTTTTCATTGGCCGCTTCGTATTGATTTAACCTGCTAAGGCTATCGGCTTGTTCCAGCAGCTTTTGGGGCTGAGCCTGAAGCGCCAGAGTGCACAACAGGCAGCAGGCTGACAGGAAAAATCGGAAGGCGTAAGTATTCAAGGCGAAAGAGGGTATTTTGATTTGCATACGGACTTTCAACCCGGACACGGGCTGTATTATTGTTTGAAGCGTCAGAGAATCGAAAATTATTGCTTGATGATGCGGCGTACCATACGGCCCACTTCCAGTTCTACAACCACAAAGTAAGTGCCCTTAGGCAAGCCGTTCATCTCGACTTCGACCGGGACGCCATCGCTTACCCGGCGCATGGTCTGTAATAATGGCCTACCGAGCAGGTCCACCAGCTGAATTTGCGCATCCTGACTGTTGGGTAATTTAAAAAGTAACAACAGGTTATCACTTACCGGGTTGGGGAAAGCGGTGAGGTTGAAGTCGTTGGCAGCTTCAGTTGTGCTGGCCGGAGGGGTGCTGTCGGTTACGGCTATCCAAAGAGTAGCCGACTCACTGCAACCACCCGCTGTTTCGACCACAACGCTTACCGGGTAGAGCCCCACTTTGGAGTACGTATAGCTTGGTGCCGGGAGTTCGCTCACGACCCCATTACCAAAATTCCAGCGCCAGGAAACAATATCCTGACCATTAGATAGGGTCTCGAAGCCTACATCACCGCTTTCAATTGCGAGATCAACTTCCAGGTCAGAACTCATAATATCGATACTACCCGAAGAGGCAGTGGTGCTGACCGGAACCGATAAGGCACTCCGCTCACAGAAATAATCGTAACTGATTTCCCAGTCGTAAAAATAGTAATAGAGCCCGGTACTATCCGTAGCACCGGTAATTTCCATAACCTGATTTACCGCCAGTGGAAAATCTGCACCTTCGCCTTCATATTGTAGGGGACGACCAGCAAACAGCCGTAGCCAATAGCCTTCTCCTTCGGGGATGTCGAAATTAAGTTCAATGGTGTGAATACCAGGTTCTTCAATTTGAATGATCTTGTTTTGGTAGGTATCATTAGGCCCGGTTAGCCTGAGCATGCGGCCTCCTGCCTCTGATGCCCGAATTGTTACCGCGTTTAAGGTAAAGGGGTGCAGCGCGTCGAAGATGAGTCCTTCCTGTGCATCACTCTCCTGCGTATCACCCGCATTGATATCCGGCGTTTCCAGTTGAGCGGTCATTTTTGCCTCCAGATAGACGTCTTTTGTGTTTTGAAGATCAGTAAGCTCCAGTACAGGGCCTTCTCCAATTAGCTGTCCACCCTCCGCCTGATCGAACCACTGAAAGGTAGCGGTAGTGTCAAAGTTAGCCCGTAGTAGTGCGCTCCCCCCCTGACAAGTGGGCGCTGTACCCTCCAGACTTATAGGAATAGGCATGTTATCAACGACAGTGACCGGCTTTTTCTGGCGGTTGTCCAGGTAGCGGAGGTCATTTTCCTGATTAGCAAGCAGTAGCTCCACATCGAGTAGGTAATCTCCGGCAGCAATTTCAACAGCAGGAATATCGATCCAGGCTCTTGCTTTGGGCAGGATTTGTCCTGTCCAGTTAAAAATATTGCTTTGGTCACCAATGCTGTAGGCGACTTCCACACTCGAAATGGTATCCGTACCATTGTTTTCCACCAGGATACGGGTAGCCAGGGTATTACTGCAGTAATAGTCCGCGTGCTCTATGCGTAGAAGGGCCACATCATTGCCAGACTGCAGTGGTGGGGTAGGGGTATGCCCTTTTTGAATCAGGTATTCGTAGGCAGCGGGCAGGTTGATGATACCCATACCATAGTTGTTATCTTCTCCCGGCAGACCAAGGTCGGTGCAGGAATAATACAGGGCAAGCATTAAAGCTTCGCCAGGCAGGTCCGGAAAGGCTTCTTTGAGCAGCAGCAGAGCACCGCTGACGTGAGGGGCTGCCATTGAGGTTCCGCCCAGCGTACCATATTCACCTCCTGACAGTGCAGACCGTACTTCCACGCCCGGAGCAGAGACCTCGGGTTTAATCAGCAGGCTGCCTTCCCCTCCGCAGACTGTAGGGCCACGGCTGGAAAAACCTGCAATGGATAGGTTGGGGACGTTGCCATTGACTGCACCTACCGAAAACATGCGCACAGTATCCCAGTTTTCCATGGGTGGGTCTCCGATCGTCAGAGGGTCTGGCCCTTCGTTACTGGCCGAGAATACCACTGCAATACCGACAGCATAAAGGGCGTCAGCCACCTGACGGTTAATGGGGTCGCCACAGTCGCTCTGTACAGGATAGTCGCGGCTCCAGGAGTTGTTGATGACATCAGGGCGGTCTGTGATGGTTGCCGGATTGCCATCAGGGTCCATGGCCCATTCAAAAATCCCTACAGCGTCTAATGCTGTACCTGCAGAGGAGGCGCAATCAGAGGTGGAACTGCCCTGCCAAAGGGCACCAAAGGCCACCCCAATGGTATCGCGTGCCACCCGGTCAATTCCTGTGATGGTACCGCCAACGTGCGTACCATGATTGCCGCAGAAATAAGGGCGGTCGCCATTCGCCCAGGACTGTGCCATGGGTGCTTGCTGATAAGCGAAATTGTGCCCGATCGCTGGGTGGTCTGTGTCGTGGCCCGTATCTACTACGAGTACTTTTCTGCCATAGCCGGTATAGCCCAAATTCCACATAAAGGGGGCACCAATGACTTCCAGCCCTGACTCAACGCCATTGGGCGATGGAGGTGCAGGGGCGCTGTCACAGGCATCCGGGAAGACCATCTTCCAGTTGATATCCATCCAGGCGACTCCTGGCAGTTGGCTTACAGCAGCTGCGCCTTCCAGGTTGAGGTCGCAGGCCATGAGGTTGGCAATCCAGAATTGACGGACATCTTGTAGCCGGACACCGGGCAGGTTGGAAAGCTGTGCCAGAAAAGCCGGCTGTACAGCAGTAGCACGTTCCTGTAAAGCACTGATCATTAGTTGTCCGCGATCCTTAAGAGGGGTGGCTTTTTTCTTAAACCTGGCTTCCATCTCCCCGATATCCACTTGTTCCCCCAGGAGGATTTGTACCGTTTGAAATTGCCCGGGCTGGCGCTCCAATGCTTGCTGCAACGCAGGGGAAACCTTCTCAAGGTTGAAGTCCTGAGCCGATAAACCAGTGGTGAACAGCAGAATGCTGCAGAGCAGTGTAAGCGTTTGGCGCATTGGATGTCTATTTATTTCATTGGCACCGGGGCTTGTCCCCGTTTACCGCTCCCAAAATACTAAAATCATTTGGTTTTGACAATCCGGCGCACAGACTGCATCCCATCTGCCTCCACCACGATCAGGTAGGTGCCCGTGGGATAAGGTGCCAGCGACAACGAAACGGGTACACCCACACTCATGTCCTGCACTTGATTCAATAACGGCCTGCCGAACAAGTCGAGTAGCGTGATGCTTGCCTGGCGGAGCAGCGTCCCTTTTATCTGAATGTTAACCTGATCTGTTACCGGATTGGGGAAAACAAGAAGCTCCAGTTCCTGTTCGTCGGTGCGAGCGGATACAATTTGGCTGTTGTCCACCACCACAATGGTTTTAGCACTCGCCTTGGTGCAGCCATCTACCGTGCGGGCATTCAAACCAGCGGTGTAGATTCCAGTGCTGGTGTAGGTATTTGAAACCGAAACACCGGAGGCGGCCTGCCCATCTCCGAAAGACCAGTCCCAGGTATCATAGCCGGTGGTAGGGGCAGAGAAAGATACGGTACTGGTCACTGCAAGGTCAATGGTGTCAGCTGTAGTGGTGATAACAGGTGCCGGGATATCACTCCCTGTATTACTGACCGGAATAGCTACAGCGCTGCGGCCACAGCGTTCCCTGTAGGAGATTTCCCAGTCGTAGAAGTAGAAGTAGGCAGAGTTCCCGAGGGTGGAAGAAGTAATAGCGGCTACTCCGGGTATGGTCATCGGGTATCCCTGGAAAGCGCCACTGTTAAGCATCAGGGGCTTACCTCCATTCAAGCGCAGGACGTAGCCATTGCCGGGGTCGATGTCCAGGTCCAGCTCAATGCGCTGTTCGCCTAAGTCCTGCACACTAACAATCTTGGTGGTGACAGAGCCATCTGGTTTGACCAGTTGAAGGAGCCGCCCGCCGGTTTCCTCCACATAGATTTTTACTGATTTTAGCGTAAACGGATAGAGGGCATTAAACCGAAGCCCCTGGTTTTGATTGGAGTACTGGGTATTACTACCGCTGTTATTCGGTTTGCCTACTTTCTGGATGGGAGAGGTCTCTGCATAAATCAAAGGGGATGCCGTCAGGTCTTCCAGCAGTAATGGCGAGCCGCTGCCTATTGGATTCCCCCCTTCTTTGGTCTCATACCAGCGTACATCAGCCGCTCCATTCAGAAGGACATCAACCAGGGCCGCGCTACCGGAACAAACGGAGTCGCTGGCAAATACGGCGGGACTGGCGATCTCCTCTAATACAGAAACGGTCACTTTCATTACATTGTCCTCCGGGCGCTCATCGGCAAGTCCATTGGCTGATAAAATGACCACTTCTGCTTCATAGGTGCCTTCGGGCTGGTCAACCACCGGCAGTTCAATAGCGTAGGGCAGGCCGGGCGATGCCTGTCCGGTCCATTCGTAGGTTTGAGGGGGCGCATTTCCAACGCGGTAGGTCAGCACCAATTGTTCCAGGGTATCGGGGCCTTCATAGTGTACTGTGGCAGTTAGCTGTACCGTATTGCCGCAGTTGTATTCTGGTGTTTCCACGCCGAGTATTCTGGCGTTGCCTTCAAAGGAACGGGGAGCCTCCGGAACATGCCCCTGATCAAGGAGGTACTGATAGGCTGCAGACAGGTTGATGATACCCATGCCGTAATCATTGTCTTCTCCCGGTGTGCCCAGGTCGGTAGCAGAGTAATAAAGTGCCAGCATGAGGTCTTCGCCAGTGAGAAAGGGATAGGCTTCCTTGAGTAGGAGGATTGCCCCCGAAACGTGAGGAGCAGCCATGGAGGTACCGGAAAGAAAGGAATAGCCACCGTCTATATAGGCGGACCGGACCGTGCTCCCTGGTGCGGACACTTCGGGCTTGATAAGGAGGGAGCCGGTGCCGCCACAGATGGAGGGGCCACGGCTGGAGCCATTAGAAATCGGTAGCCCGGCATTATTGCCATTCAGGTTGCCGACGGAAAACAGGCGAACGAGGTCCCAGTTGTTGAATTTGGGAGGGGTAATGGTCTCTGGTGACGGTCCGTCGTTGCCAGCGGAGAAGACCACGGCAATGCCAGCGGCGTACATGGCATCGTAGGTAGCAAAGAGGCCTTCTGCATCACAAAAAGTAGAACCACTGCGCCAGGAATTATTGATGACATGCGGGATGTCATCAGTGGTGCTGGGGTCACCGTCAGGGTTGAGCGCCCATTGGTACATGCCGGTAATGCCGGCTGTGTTAGTGCCATTATTACAGCTGCCGCTCAATGCGATACCACTCATCCACTTAGCCTCAAAGGCAACGCCTATGGTATCCTGATTAATGCGGTCCAGGCCAAGAATAGTACCGGCTACATGCGTACCGTGCCCGTTGCAGTCAATAACGTCTTCACCTACCCATGCTGAACTTTGGGGCTGCAGGTGGTAGAGGTACTGGTTGGAAAGCGCGGGGTGGTCGGGCTCTGTGCCGGTGTCGACAATGAGGGCGCGTGTTCCATAACCTGTATAGCCCAATGCCCACATTTCGGGCGCACCGATGGCGGCCAGGCCTGGCTCAATACTGCCGGGTGATGGAGGGGCGGGAACCGGTGCATGTTCCGCTTCTATCCAGGCGACAGGCGCATTGTGGCCAACGGAAGCAACACCGGGAAGTGCTGCTACGGCTAAAACGGCCTCCCGGGTACCTTCAAAAAAGACCATATTGGTGATCCAATAGGGTTGCAGGCTGCCTGTAGTAATACCCGGAACGCCCCGGAGCAGGCCGAGAAAAGCCGGCTGTGTGGCTGCTGCTTTTCCGGTCAGGGTTTGTACCACCGTTCGTGCCCGGTCGGCTACCGGGAGTTGCTGTGCCCGGAAGTCAGCCTCCAGCGCCCGGATATCCACACGGTCTTCCAGCAATACGTAGGCTTTGTAAGTGGTTTGTTCTTCCTGATTGAGAATTTCCTGTAGGTCCAGGGTGGTATTACCCCATTGCTGTGCGGAGAGTAGTGTACTAATGCTAAGTAGTGCCACAAGCAGGGCACTGTTTTTCCATACTAAATCCATAGCTGCTTTTTTGTGCAAAATATAAAATGAAGGTGTCAGGGGGTTTGCCAAAATTAGTAAACGATTTGCTTTAATTTGGTAAGTGGAGTGTCAGGTAAACGGCAAGTCAGTCAATATTATCGTTTGCGGCGGTCCTCAATGGCTTCAATAATAAGTGCCAGGCAGGTACTAAATTCTTTTTTCAGCCGCTGCTCCCAAAACCGCAGCACCAGCCAGCCTTCTTCCTGCAACTTTTGCGTGCTTTCCCGGTCACGCTCCATATTCCGCTCAATCTTTGGGATCCAATAGGCGCGGTTGCGCTTGATGGTGCCCCGTTTTTCCTCCCAGTTGTAGCCATGCCAGAATTCTCCGTCGATAAACACGGCCACTTTGTACTTTTTGATGGCAACATCCGGACTGCCCGGCAGGCTTTTGACGTTCTTTCGGTAGCGGTAGCCTTTCGCCCAAAGGGCTTTGCGCAACCGCAGCTCTGCCTTTGTGTCCCGTGACCGGATACGGCTCATTGTCCGGGAGCGTTGCCCGGAGGTGTAGTGCGTCTGCGCTTCTTCAAATCGGGGCACTTTCTTGTGACTCAAGCTGTAAAGAGTTTTTATTATAAGCAAAATCTACTCGGTAAGGTTCAAAACCGGGTGGAGCAGGCGTTCCGCTACGCCGAGGATAAAGGATACCACGTGATACCGACCTGCCCGTTTGTGGACGCGCTGCTGAAGCGGGAACCAGGAATTTGAACACCTGCGGGTGTAATTAGTCCTTTTCAGGGTACCAATTCATGAGGCGCACCTCTGTCTTTGCTGTTTTTTCATTGACCATATTCTTGAATGCCTCTACATCGCTCAATGTACCGTCTCCATTACGGTAATGGTAAGGGTAGACTACGCGTGGCTTGAATTCTGCAACTGCCGAGGCTGCCTGCTCAATGCCCATGGTATAAGGCAGATTCATGCAGACAAAAGCCACGTCAATATTCTCCAAATTGCGCATCTCCTGAATATCCTCCGTGTCACCAGAGATATAGACGCGGCGACCGCCTATACCGAGCACATAGCCATTGCCCCAGCCTTTGGGGTGGCGGGATTCTTCGGTTTCCGGCAGGTTATACATGGGTACGGCATTAATTTCAATCCCTTGCGTATTCACTATCTCCCCGTTGCCTATGACGGTTACCTTTGCAAAAACGATGTCTTCACTCATTTTATCAACCACCGCCTGAGGGGCGATCAATTCGGCTTTCGCCAAATCCAGACCACTGAGCGTCTCCTCGTTGAGATGGTCGCCGTGCGGATGCGTGATGAGCACGATATCTGGCTGCCCAAAGGAAGTATACCTATCAGATCCGCCGTAGGGGTCGACGAAGACCTTCGTCTCTTTTTGCTCCAGTACTAAAGAACCGTGCAGGACCGGATATATGCTAAAGTCTTCTGCTTCCGGAGTAGTTGTCATGGTCGTATCAGTTGGTTCTTCCGCTGTCTCTGTAGCGTTGGAGGAAGATTGGCCACATGCAGAAAGCATTACGGTAGCGATTAATAGTAGGTGTTTCATAATAGTAGTGTGTTGGTTATTAGATAAAATACAATGCATCTTGCAGGAATGCTCCGACCTTCGCTGCAAAAGGACAACAAGTATAGGGTGTTATAGTGCCTTTACCAAGCTTGCCAATTAGCGCTTTAACATCACATAAGCAAGATATAACGCTTCTGCCCGCGGTGGAAACCCTGCGCAAAGCGACTGAGCCTCGTAAGTAGCTGTCTCACTATTTTACAGGTAACAGACGGTTGAGGTGGGTGATTAGGATGAGTAGGAAGAAAATGTAAAACCCAACTCCCATAGCGTTTTCTATAGTGTGCTCAATCATAAATGCGGTTGTGGTAATTCCATAAAAGCCCAGCATTAGCGGATGCCGGTAATTTCGCGCGTAAAAAAGCGGAAATAAGTACGTTACCATAAAGACCAAAAGCCCGATCCATCCGGTAGCAGCAAGGACAAACAGAAACTGGTTGTGCGGCAGCAAAGGTTGTGGCCGGTCCGGATAATCTTTTTCAAAGTGCTGCTCAACAGCTGCCCGGATATTCCCATATCCAATGCCCGTAAGGCGGTGCTCCTTGTAAATAGACCAGCCTACTTCCCAAGAGACAATTCGCCCTGGGTCTGCATATACATCACCTTCTCCTTCCTGATATTTTTCCATACTCCACTTCATATAAGCCACCTTTGCCTGAAAGCTAGGTACTAGCCAGTAAGCAAAGAACGGCAGACTGCAAAGCAATACCAGGATCAGCCCTCCATGCAGGTAGTGGCGGCTGATTACAATGTGCCGCAAGATTAGCAGCCCTAATGCCATGTAAAGGGCTAGCAAGCCACTACGAACGGAGAGCAGGTGGATGAAAAAAAGCAGGAAAAATGTAATGCTAAGGATGCCTAAACGCTCCCAGCGATATTTCCAGTAGTAGCCCTGTTGGTACAAGTAACCTCCGCCAATGATACTGAATGCCAAAATAAGGCTGTAACGGATATGGTTGCGAGGTGTTGGCATAGGCTGCCCCTTTTTGAGTATTTCCTGCACTGCTTCGTAGCTGAACACGTAATTCAGGCTTACCCCTATTGCTGTTAGCAGCATTAGCACCAACAAAAAATAGAGTAGTCCAAAAAAGGCTTTTCGTTTTAAAGGGGGGTGCCCTAAAAAAACCAGCGGAAGCCCCAAAAAAGGAAGCTTGATCCGCAGTCTGGTCAGCCAGTAGGTGGAATCGTCTGTAGGCAATGGACCAATGAGAACGACGAAAAAAAAGAGCGTTAGTATCGCATAAGTTGGGTACGCTAATAGGTTACGCATGCGCCCTATTGCTGCCCAATCTATTCCCAACTTGAAAGAGGTCCGGGTAATACGGAAGGTGATAAGACTGAGTACAGCCAGTGCAATCATTCCTACGGAAAGCAAGTAGGGCGATAGCACCATTCCACTTATGGTAAAGGCGTAGAAGAAAAGTACGAGCTGCTTTTTTTCTAATACTGGCGGCATATCAGTTTGTTTTCTGCAGCAACACCTCGTCATTTCTACGGCGGAACAGGAGTGTCAGCCCTACCCAATTGGCCAATACGTAGTTTTTTGCCTCCAGGAATTGATATAAAGGCGTTTGTTGTGCGTCGTCAAAAGTCGTCTCGTGAAGCTCTACTGCGATCAATCGGGGAGCATAAATATCAAAATCTAGCGATTGGAGTACCTCCAAATCATGTCCTTCCGCATCTACTGTCAGGAAATCTATGGACTGCTGTGCGTATGGGGTTATTTGCAGCAGGTTGTCTAGCCGGTCCGCTTGCACTGTCCGCTTTTGGTATCCTTCCCGGCGTTGGGCAAATTCTTCGTCCAGGGTTACGGTAAGAGAATAAAAACCATTGGTCCAGTAATCCAGCTCGCCGGTAACCCTGCTGACGGCTGCTGCAATATTAGTATCACCTGGACGGGCCAGATTGAATCCTTCTATTTTGATAGGATCGATATCGATATTGACTCCACGCCAGCCTTGCCGGTAGAGTTTGTAGGTGTTGTTGTACTTTATAGGGTGGAAACATCCCACATCTACGAAAACCCCTTGGTAGCCCTTCGGGAAATGCCGCCCGATGGAGATATCTTCGGCAAATTGACTGTAATGACTGAATTTTCGCTTGCTGAAGTAAAGCTTGCGCAGCAGAAAAAGCTTCCGGAACAAGCTGTTATTGACCAGCCATTCAGGAGGATGCGAATAATTGTATAACCCCATGTGGTATTGGTTCGATTATTGGAGATGGACAAAGTTACTTTTTCTCCCTTAATTAGATGATTTTCCTGGCTGATATTTGGGGCTTCGATGCAAGACAAAAAAAGCTGCTCCGGCTATTACAACCAGAGCAGCTTTCTGCTTAAAGTAGTCAGGGTGCGATTATTTTACCACTACAAAGCGGCGGATAATATTTTCCTGATTAGCGCTCAGGTGCAGGAAGTATACGCCTGGTGCTAAACCAGAGGCGTCAATTTCGTGCACAGAAGTGCCTACCTGTCCGAGCCATTGCTCCTGGCTCAGGATGCGGCCGTCAGTACCCGTCACCATAACCTGTACCTGACCGGCTGCGGGCAGGGTGAAGGCCAGCTTGAGGTCACTGCTAGTAGGGTTCGGAAATAGGTTGATGTCGGCAATTTGCGGTATAGCCTGACCCTCAGGGGCCCGATACGCCGCGCCGTCTGCTACCGGCTTTACATAGTCTGCTGTCAGAACTGGATTAGCCGTACGCGCACCATTCTGGCAACCGCTGATTATGATATCGTCGAGGTATACCCAATCGGAGTTGCCGGAGGCATCGCAGCGGAAGCGAAGGCGGGTATTGCTGGTGAACGGTCCAGGGATAACCACGGCATCAAAGTTACGCTGGTTGTTCTGGAATTCATCGCCCCGGTTCCACTCTTCAATCGTGGTATAGGTACTGCCGCCGTTGGTAGAAATCTGTAGCCAGAAGTCCTCGTTCGAATTATCCATGCTGACTGCAAAGTAGCTAAAGTCAACCGTGAGTTCGCTATAGGCTGTCAGGTTCAGGTTGTCGGTTGTAAGGACGGAGGAGCTGGAATTGTCCCTCAACGCCAGGCTTACGGAACCGGAATTTGGATTATTATTACTCCGGTAGCAATCACTGCCACCATCGTTCCAAATACCGAAGCCAGACTCAAAGCCTTCGCTGTTCAGGGTGAGGTAGGTGCAACCGCTACCTCCGCAAGGTGCACAGTTGGAGCCGCCGCAGTCGACGCCCGTCTCATCTCCATTTTGAATACCGTCGTTGCAAGTCGGTGCGCTGCCACCATCGCCGGCACAGAAGTTAGTGCTTTCCGATGATGCAAATGCGCCCCCCGAAGCCAGGGAATTACCGAGTTCGTCACTTAGGCTGTAGGAACCACTGCCGTAGGCGCAGCAAATGCCATCGCCGTAGGAGTCAAAGATGGTAAACACATAGTCGCCTCCCGATAAACTGAAGGTTTCGGTAACAGTAGACCCATTGGGCTGACTGCCGTATGGGCCACCGGAAGCTACAGTTGTGCCACCATCGGTAACCGTCCAGGTGGTTTCACCCGGGTAGTTGTCCAGGACAATCGTCAACGTAAAGTTGTTGCCATTGCTACAGGAGGTGTTACAAGGTGCACAGTCAGGTCCGCCACAATCAACACCGGTCTCGCTACCGTTTTGAACGCCATCGTTACAGGTCGGGCAGGCTGCGCAGTCCGGTCCGCCACAATCGACGCCGGTCTCACTGCCGTTTTGGATACCATCGTTACAAGTCGGGCAGGCCGCGCAGTCCGGTCCACCACAATCGACACCGGTCTCGCTGCCGTTCTGGATGCCGTCATTGCAGGTTGGGCAAGCCGCGCAATCCGGTCCGCCACAATCGACACCGGTCTCACTGCCGTTTTGAACGCCATCGTTACAAGTCGGGCAGGCTGCACAGTCGGGTCCACCGCAATCAACGCCAGTCTCGCTGCCGTTCTGTATACCATCGTTGCAAGTCGGCGTCGCACCACCCGTACAAAAGGTGGTGCTCTCACTTGAGCCAAAGCTGGCACCAGAGGCAATAACGGCACCTGTGCCGTCTGAAAGGGTATAGGAACCATTACCATAAGCACAGCAAATGCCATCACCGAAGGCATCGCTGATGGTAAAGGTATAGTCGCCGCTGCCGAGGGCAATACTTTCGGTTACAGTGGAGCCGTCGGGCTGGCTAGCGTAGGTGCCGCCGGAAGCCACAGTGGCACCGCCACCGTCTATTACGGTCCAGGAAGTTTCCTCCGGATAGTTGTCCAGTGTAATGGTTAAGGTCAGATTGGCGTCATTACAGGGGCAGGGGGTACAGCTGGATCCGCCACAGTCTACGCCGGTCTCGTCTCCGTTTTGTATACCGTCGTCACAGGTAGGCGTAACCGGAGTGCCGCAAGCCGTAGAATTGACAAGGCTGGCACGGGCACCGCCCGGCTCGAATAAAGCCCGCATACGAGCGGTCTGGCCCTGTGTGAAGAGGTTCATACAAGCATCGTTGGAATAGTCCATGTAGTTTTGGAACATATCAGGGAGGTCGCCTCCGCCTTCGTTACAGCTGTTGGGGCCTGGGAAGGTACAGGGCGAGCCAGTGTAGTTGGGCCCGCCGGCACGTGGCGTGTCGCCTACGAAGTCATCGGCATTGCAATTGCCATCGCCCCAGATGTGGCGAAGGTTGAGATAGTGGCCTACCTCATGGGTGCCGGTGCGGCCAAGGTTGAACGGTGCCGTTGCGGTGCCGATATTGCCAAAGTACTGATAGTCGATGACTATGCCATCGGTATTAGCCGGGCCACCGGGAAACTGGGCATAGCCAAGAATACCGCCGCTGATATCACAAACCCACATATTCATGTAGTCGCCTGCAGGCCAGGCATCCTTGCCGCCGCTGGAGTTGAACTTTACCTCGTCGTTGGTACCAAAGGCTGATACAGAAGTGTTTGTCCGGGTTATCCCATCCGTGGGGTTGCCCTGTGGATCGCTTGTCGCCAGACAAAATTCAATCTCTACATCAGCCGCCACTCCCTGAAAGGCAGAAGGCGTATCAGAGGCATCTGCATTGAGGCGTCGGAAATCTTCATTTAGGATATCAATCTGACTCTGAATTTGAGCCGTGCTGATGTTTTCGGTAGAGGTGTTGTACACCACGTGCACGACAACCGGGATGGTTACGGTGCCAGTCACGGCACGGGTGGGGTCATCCAGTACCCGGGCGGTGTGCTGTTCAATGAGCTTGAGGCGCTGTTCCCGTTCGGGGTGCTCCTCTTGCTGATTCTGTAGGTAGTCCATACTGCCACAGTTGCGCTGTGCCTGGAGGTTGCTGGTTACGCCTAATAGCAATAGTACAATAAGGGCGTTCAAGGTTTTTTTCATACTAATCCAATTTTTTGGTAATGAGAATAAAAATTGAGCACAACGATGTTGTGTTGCTTTTTACCGGGGTGAGTGTTGTTCAGCCTGAAATAAAAATCGTGATGAGGCTGCTAATGTAGTAAATTGTTTGGTTTGACAGCGCAGTTTTTTCGAAAAAAATATATCATCGACAGTCTATTCTGAAGCGGGGTTGGCTAACTAAAGGTTAAGGGGAAGCGAAAGCGTACCTGGTGTTGCGGGTATTCGATATCTTTAGCGCAAAAAGCATGCGCCATTTATTGCTGGGCTTGTTGGCCCTCACTGTTTGCTCCGCCTCGGGCTGTTATTCTTTTAAAGGAATCAGTATCGACTACTCACAGGTGAAGACCTACTTTATTGAGCAGTTTGATATCACTGCCCTGAACGCCGAGCCTACGATCTCGATCCGGTTGACGGAAGACCTGAAAGAAAAAATTCGGACCGAGTCCCGACTGACTTTGGAAGAGATCGACCCTGACATCACGTTTGAAGGGACCGTCACGCGCTACACCGTTACTTCTGAAGCCCCGCAGCCGGGTGAGGTCACAAGTATTAACCGCCTGACCATTGAAGTAGCCGTACAATATATCAATAATGTAAACGAAGAAAAGAGCTGGGAGCGCAAACGCCCGTTTTCCTTCTTCTTTGACTTTGGAACCTCTCAGGCGCTGGCTGACGTAGAAGAGGAAGCCATAACGACAATCAGTCAGCAGATGATGGAGGATATCTTCAATGCTGCCTTTACGGATTGGTAGGGGGCTCCTATGCTTAGCGAATATGGCGGGTGGAAGGTTTTTTGTAGTCTCACCGGGCGCACTCCCTTCACCCGGTGTTCTGATGTTTGTAGTCTCACCGGGTGCACTCCCTTCACCCGGTGTTCTGAATCCCTTCACCCGGTGTTCTGAATTGACTAAGCCGTCACCCCGGCATAAAGCTCATCCCGCTGCTCGTGTATCGCATCAGACCGCAGGTAATCATCGAAGTTCATCAGGCTGTCAATGATACCATTTGGTGTAATTTCGATAATGCGGTTGGCCACCGTCTCTGTGAGTTTGTGGTCATGGGAGGTAAAGATCATGTTGCCTTTGAAGTCGCTCATAGCGTTGTTGAGCGCAGTAATAGACTCGAGATCAAGGTGATTGGTCGGCTCATCCATGAGGATGAAATTGGGATGAGTGAGCATGATTTTGGATAACATGCAGCGCACCTTCTCTCCACCTGATAATACCGAGGATTGCTTAAGGACCTCCTCGCCTGAAAACAACATCCGGCCCAGGAAACCGCGGATAAACTGCTCGTCGGGGTCTTCAGAGTACTGCCGCAGCCAGTTGATGAGGTCGAGGTCGCCCTTGCCGGTAAAGTACGCTTCATTTTCGTTAGGCTGGTAGCCCACGTTGATGGTCTTACCAAATTCAATGGTACCGGTACCAGCAGAAGCCTTGCCAGCGAGTACATCAAAGAAGGCGGTCATGGCAGTCGCATTGCGACCAAGCAGGGCAATCTTCTCGCCCTTGTTCATTGTGAAGCTCACATTGGCAAACAGAGGCGTACCATCGGTACTGTGCAGACTCAGGTTTTGTACTTTCAGAATCTGATCGCCGGGCTCCCGCTCCATTTTGAAATTGATGTACGGGTACTTCCGGCTTGAGGGTTGAATGTCTTCCAGGTTCAGTTTATCCAGTGCTTTCTTGCGGGAAGTGGCCTGCTTGGATTTAGAGGCGTTCGCACTAAAGCGCTGAATGAACTCCATCATTTCTTTGCGCTTCTGTTCTACCTTTTTGTTTTTATTGGCCATCTGCTGGGTCATAAGCAGGCTGGACTCGTACCAAAAGCTGTAGTTGCCGGTAAATACTTTGATGCGCTTGAAGTCGATATCCACCACATGCGTACAAACCATATCCAGGAAGTAACGGTCGTGGGAAACGACAATAACCATGTTTTTGAAGTCGGCCAGGAAGTCCGCCAGCCAGGTGATGGTTTCCGCATCGAGATCGTTGGTCGGCTCATCCAGCAACAAGATGTCCGGGTTGCTGAATAGCGATTGGGCGAGGAGGACTTTTACTTTTTCCCCACCGCTAAGGTCTTTCATCTGCTTATAGTGGAGCGATTCATGGATGCCCAGGTTACTGAGCAGCTCAGCGGCATCACTTTCGGCATTCCAGCCTCCCATTTCCCCGAATTGGTTCTCCAGCTCTGCAGCCAGGAGCCCGTCCTTCTCTGTCGCATCAGGGTCCATGTAAATGGCGTTCTTTCGTACCATGATGTCATACATCTCCCGGTAGCCCATGATCACAGTGTCGAGCACCTGCTCTTCCTCGTACTCAAAGTGGTTCTGTTTCAGGACCGCCATGCGATTGCCTGGCTCCATGTCGACACTGCCGCGGTTGGCGTCAAGCTCGCCGGAGAGGATTTTAAGAAAAGTCGACTTGCCAGCGCCGTTAGCCCCGATGACGCCGTAGCAGTTGCCACGGGTGAATTTCAGGTTGACTTCATCAAAAAGGATACGCTTGCCATATTGCAGGCCCAGTTCGTTTACGCTTAGCATGACTCACTACTACTTGGTGCACCTCAGGGAGTGCCGTGAAATAAAGGCGCAAAGGTAAGGGTATTTTTCAGTTTAATACTGTTTGGGCACCTTCTTTTGCGAAGAGGATAGAAACATAATGGCTATTTCATTTACCAACTGTTTGCGGGCATTCTGCTCTCCGGAACACTGCTTCTGGGGATGCTCCACCGTTAGCGGTAAGGACTTGCGAATGCTGGTTGGGAGAGTATTTTCTGCACCGGGGCTGTTTTTAGGTGGATATATAGTGCTTTATTTTATGTAATTTAGGGTGTTCAAATACAAGCATTATGCGACACCTTTTCCTCCTTTTTCTGCTTCTGCCGCTGAGCAGTATCGCCCAACCTGCCTTTCAACATCAAGCTCCGAGCCTGCAAATTGGATTGGGTGGGCTTAGTTTTGGAAAAGGCACCCTCAACGCCGAAGTTATTGCCTCCGTTATTTCTGACAAGCAGGAGGAAGTGCGGGTTCGGCTCGTCAAAAATATGTTCCTCGGGAAGATTGAGGAAGCCGGCGGGCTTAACTACATCTACCTCGACAATATCATAAATACCGTACTTGAAGAACGCAATGCACTTACCCGTACCCGGAATATTTACGAGAATACCGTCAATTTGGTCTTTGTTTACGCGCTTTCTGACTACTACTTCGCGTTGTGCGAGCCTGAGTTGGTGGCCCTGGCGGAGGCCTACGGTGGACAAAAGACCGGACAGGCAATGGTCGGACAGACCTTTGCCCGGTTTCAGCTGGCGGTAGCTGCCGAAAAGCCTAATCAGGGTTTACTGGTCGCCCGGTCTTCTGCTATTACCTTCAGTACGGATAGCCTGACGACTGCTTTCAAGGCATTACTGCTGGATATTGCAAGCGAAGCCGTACGCAACGACCCCACTTTGCAGGAGTTGGGCCTGTTGCGGACAATGTACCGCAACTCCGGAAGTGAAGCCTTGAATACTTATCTGACCCTGGAGCACCCGCAACGCCGTCCACTGGCTGATGCCGTTTACCAAAAGTTACGGGTACGCCTCGCAGAACTTATCGATTACATTGGACTGGTCAATTACCTGTTCCGCACCACTGGCTTTCGGGTAGAGGGAGCTTCGATGGGGCTGGACCTCAACGGAACTGACGGGCTACAGAATATGGATGCCATTAGCATACAGCTCGACAGTGTGCGGCAGTATGTCCGGCGGGCCATAGGAGAAAAGGGGCGTGCCGAACTGTCCGCCGAAGAGCTGCAAGTCTTGTTGTCTTTCCTGGGGCAGTTGCAACAACTGGATTTAGATAACCTCAGCCCCGCCGCCCTGTCCGACCTGATATTTGAGCTGTATAATGATGTTTTGCCTGTACTGGAGCGGCTGGCTAAAAATTCTCAGTACTTTATTGATACCTACTTCGAGCTGAACAGCCTGCTCCAGGCTATGGTGAAGGCTGTTTTTGAACAGGGGCTCCCCTTTGACTACGAGCAGTTGCGCGACCACCTCCTCTTCCGGCTTGTCGCCAAGCTGTACGAATTTGATCAGGCGGCCACCTACGATGACTACCTGAATGCACTGGCGGGTCTAAGTGATATTTTTCCAAACGAGGACACTAAAGCCGCCCTCAATAAAATTATCAGCCTGCTTAGGAGCTACACAGAGATCATTGAAGGATTTGAGGAGAACGAGGCACTTGATTTTGACGTAGAGAGCTTTCTGGTGTCTTTACAGAATGTAAATTATGACCGCTGGCGCCCATTGTCCTTTGTCTTTAACTAGACTTTGGACGTGCTAGAGGTAGATTTTGAAAAGACAGAA
>Ga0307933_1000460_pt1 | contig 37902 bp, 42 predicted proteins | sample OrgLakmetageno88_FD_201811 | JGI IMG/M metagenome (GOLD analysis project Ga0307933, IMG submission 201811) | Saline water microbial communities from Organic Lake, Antarctica - #88 | ecosystem: Environmental > Aquatic > Non-marine Saline and Alkaline > Saline | place: Antarctica: Organic Lake... | reverse complement strand
GAATCCTTCGCGATGCGAACCAATCAACGGATCTGAAAATCCGCTCAAATCCAGAGCGGACAGCGATAGCTTTGACTATTCTTTCAGAATCAATTATTTTCAATTTTCCTCTTGATACTTTGACCCTCTCTGATTTGCTAGCATTCAAGGGTGAATCAGTCACTTTGGAATACGTTTTGCAGGAGTTCATTGTAGGGAATCGTGAATACGCTTTGCATTTACTGGTGAAGAACGGAAAAATCGTCAAAGATATCTGTATCGAATATCATTTTACTCACGATTACCCAATTAAAAACAAGGATACACCAACAGCTAGATGCATCATCGAAGAACCATTTTTGGACACGTGGCAGCCGCTGCTTGAGCTAATCAACTTCGAAGGCATCTGTTGCATAAACTACAAAATTAAAAACGGACAACCAAAGCTTTTAGAAATCAATCCGAGAATCGGCGGAAGCCTCTGTGAATACTTATTCAGCTTTGTAGGGAAGCTTTGAAGATTACTGCATCCAACGGAAAAGCTGCCACCGTTTTTTTCGAAAGGAGTGATTCGAACGATCGGAAGGTAAACTGATTTTCTATCGAACACTGCACCGCAAAGAAATCGACAAAAGATTCCCATGAAATCGGGGTCGATCCAGCCGCTGAGCACAATTCCATTACGCGCTTCGCCTTCACTCCGCTATCCACGTTCAGGAAATGAAAAATTGACGATTTCAAGTTTTAGCACATGATTTTATTCCATGAGCACTGTAGAAGAAATTGAAAACGCCGTAGAAAAACTGAATAAAGATGAACTAACCAGTTTTCGCGACTGGTTTGCACAACACGATGCCGCCCAATGGGATGCTCAATTTGAGTCAGATGTTACATCAGGCAAATTAGACTCCCTCGCAGCCGAAGCTATCGCAGAGTATGAAGATGGTAGAACCACTAAACTGTGAAGCATCATGCAACTACTAAGTTCTGGTCAGCTTACTATGCATTGCCTCAAGACATTCAGAAGATTGCGGATAAGAATTTTGAGATACTGAAAGACGACCCTTATCACCCATCACTGCATTTTAAGAAGGTTGGACTTTATTGGTCAGTTCGAGCCGGACTCGCCTACAGAGCACTCGGCGTTTTAGAAGACGATACTATAATCTGGTTTTGGATCGGCGCCCACGCAAGATATGACCAACTCATCAAATAGCCCACTGAACCAATCGATAGTGACAATGTCGCTAACGCGCCATCGTCACATCTCCACGATATGGGAAAAGAATGAAATTTTACAACCGCTGCGCTAGAGGGGGGAGTTTTACACAAGGGCATAATAATGGGAGAAATGAGCATTATGAAGCAAAGCGCACCTCCCTAATCTCGCCCGTAGGGCTCTTTATTATGCCCTTGGGTGCAAGCGAAGCAGTTGTGAAAACCAAATTAACGGAAGAGAAGACACTTGCCGGATTCGGTCTCACTGGGCACTCTGAAATCCATATCCAGTCGCGGTGATCAATTCCGTTACGGCTCCGCCTCCACTCCACGATCACGCTTCACGTTTCATCGAAATAATTTGACCTTCGATAGCTTTGTGCGAACCTACGCACATGGCAACCAACATAGAATTAAACGAACCACTTCTGAGCAAAGTGATGCGTCTTGGCGGCATGAAGACAAAGAAAGAGGCCGTCAACCAAGCGCTATCTGAATATGTCCAGCGCAGAGAACAACTCGAAGTTTTGGATTTCTTCGGAAAAGTCGATTTAGACCCTGAAATTGACTACAAAAGCCAGAGAAAAGTTCAGTGAAAGTTTTAGTGGATACTGACGTCTGGTCAGAGGCTCTGAGGAGAAAAAAGGGCAAGAAATCGACTTACGTGGATGAGTTGGTCGATCTTATTCAAGAAGGACGTCTTGAGATTATTGGGCCGATCCGAATGGAAATGTTATCGGGAATCAGAGATAAGGAAGTCTTCGATGCATTTTCAGATAAACTCGCAGCGTTTTCTGACCGGCCGATTGAGTCCGAAGTCTACATTCTGGCCGCAAAGTTTTTCAATCTATGTCGGAGTAAGGGTATTCAAGGTTCAAACACAGATTTTCTGATATGTGCTTGCTCCGTGCATTGGAGCGTTCCGATTTTATCGAAAGATAAGGACTATCTACTCTACAGAAAGCACCTTCCTATCAAACTCATTCAACCAAGAAAGAAAACAGGATGAACCAGCCGCTACTGGTCAACGTCGCTAATGCGCCGCGCCAGAGCTCATCGTCGACAAAAGAAAGGTTGAAATTTCCCGCTAAATAAGGAGGATTGGACTCATGAGCACGAAGGAATTAGCATTAGAAACCATCCGTAGACTCCCCGAAACAGCCTCTTGGGCGGAAATAGAAGAGAGTATTCATTTTTGTGCTGCTATTGAGCGTGGTCGAAATGACATTCTAACTGGAGAAGTCGTTCCGCACGAAGAAGTTAAAAAAAACCTTAAGGAATGGATTACAAAGTAGTCTGGACTAATTCTGCAAGAGCAGACCTCAAACAGCTAGTCGAATACATCTCAGAAGATAATCCAGCTGCAGCCGAGAGTTTCGGACTAGCCATCATAGAGAAAATCGAATCAGTTGGCGATTTTCCAAGAATTGGGCGAATCGTCCCTGAAGAAAATAAAGAGTTCCTAAGAGAGCTACCCTATTCACCATACCGACTGATTTACGAAGTGCATGACGATTCTAGAGTGGTCTTTATCGTTCGTATTTGGCACTCTTATCGTGGAAGCCCGGAAGCGGACTAAGGGTCGATCAAGACGAAGTGGACAACGGCAAAGCCGCGTCTATCCTCTACGTTAAATTTGTAATGAAACACTTAGCTCTTATCGCTCTACCATTTCTTTTCCTCATCAAGGCTAGTGCGTCTCAGATTGAGGATTTTGAGTGGAGATCACTCGATCACTCAGAATCTAAGTTCCTTGTTCCTAGTTATTGGGAAACAAGACACTCAAATAATAAAACAATTGATGTCTATGTCTGGGCAGAAAAAATAAATGAAGATGATTTTGGGCACGAATTAGGTTTTAGGATCATGATATCTCATGACCTGTATAAAAACACAAAAATACTTCCTACTAAATTGGCTGTTGATTCGGAGTCATGGGTGCGCAACACACTAGAGGCACACTACCTATAATCCAGCCCTAAATCCTTGGTACCATTCGAAGGATCACTCGTCAAATACGAATCTCGTGACAGGACATACAAGCACCACGAGATACATCTCGGCATTGATAGCACTGATAAAATGTGGATTTTAACATTCACATCACCAAAAGACAGTTGGGATGAAAATTGGGAGCAGTATGGTTCGAAGATTTTCAAACTCCTACTCTTAGACGACGAATACTAAAATTTAACCAGTCGATGGGATCAATTCCGTTACGCGCTCCGCGCTTCACTCCATCGATCCATCTCCACGTTCTGAAAATGAAGATACCCCTCAAAAATCAAATCGCGGCTAATCCGATGAGGGTGACATGGATTATCACCACGGTTGCGCTTTGGGTTACTTACGTTCTCAGTATATACGGAGCGTCAGGCAGCTTTTCGTTCTTTGCCGAATACCCAATGTTTTTTCTTCACCTGCTAATTCTACTTCTACTTGCAGGCTTAGGCTTCTTTGCACAAATCCCTCTAATCCCAATTGCCTTCAAGCTAACCAAAGGAATAAATAAATGCGATTACAGTGCGGGAAAGAGAATCCTTATTCTGGCGGGAAAGCATAGAAATCGAATAGTTACAGTAGATCGAGTCATGCTGGGACAAGGTGGACCATCTCACGAAGTAGTCGAAGAAGATGGAATTCAGGGGGAAGAAAAATACTTTGAAACCTACGAAGTGGGATCACCAGACCTACTTAAGAAAACAATATCAGAACCAATCGCTACTGGGCAATGTCGCTAACGCGCCATCGCCAGAGCTCCACGTTCGCAGGAAGTGATTTCGACCTTGAAAATTCCCAACCCTTGTTCAACGTAAAAACATGAGTGCAATTACCGAGCTAAAGTCTCTTTCGATTCCCGAAAGGCTCCAATTAGTGGAGGATCTTTGGGATTCCATTGCGCTGGACCAACAGTCGTTACCGGATCATCCTCAAGTTGTTGAGGAAATCCGTCGTCGCCGAGCCATGTTCGAGGCGAACCCTGGCACTGGGCTGGCTTGGGATCAATTGAAAAGAAGAATTCGTTCAGGGCATGGCTAGGGTGTTGATCTTTCTACCAGAGGTTGAATCTGATATCGGTGAAGCCTACTGGTGGTATGAAGAAAAAGACATGGGGCTTGGAGATGAGTTTCTCAGGTGCCTGGAAGAGGCGTTTTCAAGGACTTCTAATGATCCAGAGCATTTCCCTGTGAGATTTGACGATATTAGGAGGATTTTGGTCCGACGCTTTCCTTACGCAGTCTATTTTTACCATGATGAGGCCAAGGTCTTTATCACACATGTCTTTCATACCGCACAGAATCCAGACCGATTGTTCGAAAGGCAACGTAGTGCGAACCAGACGATTGAGGACAACGATTTAGGCTCCACCTAAATCGTGCCTCATCTCCACGATCTGAAAAATAAAAAATGAAGGTCAGAGACATACACAAATTATTGGCTGACGACGGCTGGGAAACGGTTCGGACAAAGGGCAGCCACAGGCAAATGAAGCATCCTCATAAGAAGGGAACGGTGACGGTTGCAGGCAAACCAAGCCTTGATATTCCGGTCGGAACGCTTAAGAGTATAAGTAAACAAGCTCAACTCGAAGGAAAGGAAGAAAAATGAAATATGCTGTCGTAATTGAAAAAGGAGAGAGTTCATTTGGGGCTTATGTTCCTGATTTGCCGGGTTGCGTAGCGGTCGGAGAGACTCGGGCGGATGCCATGACCTTGATCCGTGAAGCAATTGAATTCCACTTAGAGGGAATGAGAGAGGATGGCGAAAGAATGCCGGAGCCTCACTCAGAAGCGGATTATGTCGAAGTGCTGACCGCCTGATTCAGATCCAGTCGGCATATGACAATAGATTTCGCTGCACTCATCTATGCACAGCCTTTACGTGGAAGAACAGAAATGTTGAATTCGTTGCGTTTTAGGGCATTATAAAATAATGAGTGTCGCAGCAATAAAAGAGGAAATAAAAAATTTAGAAGCACCTCAATTGGATGAGGTTGCGGCGTTAATCCTTCAGTTAAGGCGCTAAAGACCCTGAGAGAAAAAATCGGGTATCGGAACTCATAGACGGTGATGATTGGGTCGCTTGGAAAAAAGACGACTAAAGAGAATGGCCGACTCGTATGTGGTTTTTCTCAATCGGCCGACCCACTAAGCTCTGATTCGGCTCAAGGGAAGCAAGTGAAGTGCTATTGAGAAATTCATAGATTACCTCTCAGATAATCCATTTGAGGGAGGCGATTTCTCTGAAAACGACAAAGCTGGTCGAATCGTGCATTGCAAGATTATCCGGGACTACGCCAACACCTTCTATCCAGATCATGCTGTCACAGAGCTGAAGGTCATCGAGCTGGTATCTACCCCCTAGAAAAGATTCCATCCAGTCGCGGTAGCCAATGCGAGTGCCGCCGTCGGAAAATCCGAGAACCACTTGCACGACTGACCCCACAGGCTCGCATCGACTACGCTCGTCGTTGCACCATCTCGCTCGCTGGCACCCAATATGCTCGACCTAGTAAACTAAAGTGGTCTGTCGCAGGTGCGCATCCTAAAAAAATGAAAATATTAATTATCAGCTTAGTCCTTTTTAGCGCCAGCATTAGTAGCGGGGAGCTAATTAATGTAATTGAAAACAAAAGAGTCTGGCCGGGACTGGATGAAAACTACGAACCAAAGTCTGTTGAAATCGACTTAGATCAAGATGGCATCACCGACGTTGAGTTCTACGGTAACAACGACGTTTACGCCCAATACGGGGTGTTCTATTTGAGACTTAAAACCCCTAGCAATGTATTTGTTAAAGTAGTTGATGCTTCCCCGGACCCTCGAGAGCCCGCGCTTGGATTTACAACATTTTTGGAAGATTCCGCAGTCGATAATACAGAATCTCCGCCTTTCGAAATTTGGGCATCAGGCGATCTCCCGCATTTGGGTTTCGATATATTAGGCGGTCCTCCTGGTAATGACAGTTACCTCTTGGTGAAAATTATTAAAGAAACCGAATCGTATTTTGGATGGATCCGTTTGATCTTCCCAGATAACTATAACCAAGCTGATTTAACGGGTTATGTGAAAGTAAAAGAATATGCATTTGAGGACACGCCTTCGACGCCAATTGTGACTGGTGTCGGAATCAGCCCTATCAAAGATCCAATCAGCAATCAGATTTCCTACAGCACTGAATTCAGTGAGATCAAAATCCATTTAACGGGCGAAGCAGACTTGATATATACTCTCGAAGAATCTTTGAACTTAGTGGATTGGGATGTTGTCTCTAACAACTCCTCAGTAAGCGGTCAAATAGAGTCTTTTTTTAATCCTTCCAAAGAGGATACTTTCTATCGTTGGATACTTTCAGAGAATCTGGAATAGAGAAACAATGACACTCTGGGGTGGGCACCCGGTAGACGCGCCGTGCTCAGTCGATAATCATTATATCTGCTCCGGCCTTCGTGAGTGGCAGCATTAGAGCGCCCCGCTACACCCGCAATCGTGCTATGCTCTAAAAGATTTTACTGAAAACTGCCTAGCGTTTGTTCATTTACATGCTCTCAGAACTCTAATTTTATCTACCAATGCTTCCTTGGTTTGAAAACGGGCAATTCCCGCTCTATCTGGCTCCGATGGCTCGGTTTACGGATATCGTGTTTCGTCAGTTGTGTAAGGAGCAAGGCGCAGATGTTATGGTCACTGAGTTCGTGCAGGCGGATGCGATCATGCGGGGCGATGATCGCTTGTGGGAAACAGTTGATTTTACCGAGACCCAGCGCCCGATGGGTGTGCAAATTTTTGGCTCGAACCCGAAAACGATGGGCGAAGCGGCCAAGCGACTCCGTGATCGTTTGCAGCCAGATTTCATTGATATCAATTTCGGCTGCCCAGCCGACCGCGTGATTTGTATGGATGCGGGATCTTCCATGTTGCGAAACCCAAAGAAGCTGGGCGAGGTCACCGCTGCAGTGGTGAAAGCAGTTCCGGAAACGCCTGTCACAGTAAAAATTCGAACAGGTTGGGATAATGATACGATCGTTGCACTTGAAGTCGGACATATCGTGGAAGGCGAAGGGGCTCAAGCACTCGCGATACATGGCCGCACTAAAGTGCAAGGCTACAGCGGGGATGCGAACTGGCCGATCATTGCAGAAGTGGCTGAACAGCTGACGATCCCCGTCATCGGCAATGGTAACATTCGGGGGCCTGAAGATGTCATCCGGATACGCGAGCAAACTAACTGCGCAGGGCTGATGATCGGGCGGGCAGCTTTAGGCTATCCTTGGATCTTTCGAGACATTAAGCATTATTTAGCCCACGGCGTCGTCCCCTCCCCGCCCACTGTAGCGGAGCGTTGGGACACGATCATTGAATATACACGACGCATCATGGCACGTCCATATCGCGATCAGAAACACACCGATATACGATGGATGCGCCCTAAGATTATTGCACTGACTAAAGAAATGACAGGATCACGTCGAATCCGCGGGGCACTCGGCACCGTTCACCAAATCGAAGACCTTGAAAGAATTGCGGCTGAGCACATAGAGGTTTACGGCGAACAGGCGACTGCTGGGATAGTTTAAAGTTCGCCCAGATCGGCGCGCTTTTTACGGATGGCTTCGCTCAGCAGCTGAGCATTTCGAAGGTTGCTTTTAAAGGCCGCGTCGATGAGGTCGCCTACAATCGGAACAGTGCCGACTAGACCATCGATTAAGATATTCGAAAGCATTTCCAGCATGGTTCCCTTCGAGACTCCCAGACGAAGGCCAATATACAGCATATAGAATTGTGGTAACATCGATAGGACGTCGCCCACGACCGGGATCAGGCCAATTATCGGGTCCCAACCAAATCGAATGTTTGTTCCCGGAATTGAAAACTCGGCATCGAGTAAGCGCGCCATACGATCCACCTTTTTCAGGATGGGTGTATATGCGTCCTCATAAGGCTTGAGGTCGGGAGAATCTTGATTGGACATGTATCGATGAGATTTAATTCACTCTAAAGTTTGAGACAAAGCTATTTTACGCTGACAACTAACTCTTAGTTAAATAAAACAAAACATCCTATCTCCGTCAGCTTCATGGGACCACGGCCACAACCTGAGCCTCTTCCACTAGCGCCTTTTAACGCATGCTTTCCACCATTAACATCATCTAATGGCTTTGAAGAAATACCTGACCTTCAGAGTGCGTTGCTTGCTGGGTATATTGCTTACGTTAGCGCTTGTATTTATGGTGCTACAGTCTTTTCGCACGGAGCAGATAGAACGTTTTGGACCTGAACTAGCCCCTCGAGAAGCCGAAAGAATTTACATAACTCGTAACGAGCTTCCCGAAGTCACTTACCAAACGTTGTATAACTCCGAACCGAAACTTGTTTCGACGAAGCCTTCGCCGGTTGCTGTGGAGCTACCTTTTAGTGTGATCGAAAAGAAGTGGAACGCACGAGAGGAACGATACGCGTTCTACCGTATTGGGATGGATGGCAAAGAAAGCCGAAACATCAATGACGTGCGGCGGTTCATACTCTCCGAGAATCAGGCAAATTATCCGGAGCCTGAGAGCGCTTGCGGCCCGATCGCCCTACTCAATCTGTATGTGTGGTATGCGAAATTTGGTTTAATCAAAGAATCGGTTCAACATGCAGACCTCCGTGCCTACAAACAGTTAAAGTTTAAAGAGATCGATCAAAAGATTGCGGGCATTCGCGGTCGCCCCCGGGATGGAGATTCCGGAACGAATAGTATTGAGCAGGTCATGGCGATGGATGCACTGCTCCAGGAGAACGGCCCAAGTAATCTCAGGCTCCATTCCAGTTTCAAGCTTGCACCCCTGACACACGCTGATTTTGCAAAAGTATCGATTCGCTATCGTGCAGGCATTCTCTCGGCCTACCCGCTCGATCTACAAACTGGTCAGTTATTGCCCAGTCATGCCGTCTTGGTTGTGCGCGCTGATACATCGGGCACGATTACAATCGCGAATTGGGGTGAATTTATTCACTGCCGACTAGTCAATAAGCCGGATGGACAATGGTTGATTCCAAATGATACCAGATACCATCCACTCAAGATCATTCAACTGACCAGCTTGATACCCTTCAAACCAAAGGCTTAATCGCTGATACCCAGTGCATTGTTTTTACCATCCAGATTATTTTCTGCCGCTACCCGAGGGACACCCGTTCCCGATGGAAAAGTTTCCCGAGGCATATTCGCTGATTAAATCCAAGGTAGACATTTATGAACCCTCAAAACTGAGCATTGAAGACATACTGGCGGCACACACTCGCGATTATCTCGATTCAGTGAATTTTGATCGTTCATCTGGAATGCCCAATGGACTCACTCAGTATGCCAGAAACCGACTCGGTCTGCCTGCGAATGAGCTACTGCTTGCGCGATCCATGCTCGAAACTGCAGGCACTGTCTCAGCCACTATTGATGCCTTGAACAATCGAGTTGCTGCGAATTTGGCAGGCGGCACGCATCATGCCTTTCCCAATAAAGGACTCGGGTTTTGTGTGCTGAATGATGTCGCGGTTGCGGTCGAGTATTTACAAGCGCGAGGCAGGAAGCCCGCACAGATTTTAATAGTGGATACCGATGCGCATCAAGGTAATGCAAACAACGCCTATTTCAATCGAGACGCATCGGTATTTACTTATTCAATACACGTCGGGAAGAATTATCCGGCAAAAAAGGAAACGGGCGACTGCGATGTGCCCTTACCCCGCTATGTTGAGAGTGCGCACTATCTGCGCGAACTCGAACGAAGCCTCGTGCCCGTGTTCGCACAGACCGAGCCGGATCTGGTTTTTTGGATCTCAGGTGCTGATCCACACAGCGATGATCGTTTTGGACAGATGTTATTAACTGATCAAGCACTCGCTCAACGCGACCATCTGGTGCTCCAGCTCTGCAAGGCATATGCGACAAAGCTCGTGCTACTCTATGGTGGAGGCTACAACAAAGTCGCCGAAAAAACGGGCCGCTTACACGCAGAAACCGTATTACGCACGCATGCCTACTTTAATGCAGATTGAAGCGTCTGAACTGAGTGGCACGCACTTAAAGATACCCGAACGGCTCGGCGTGGGCTTATAAGTTATGGAGCGCCGCAGAAGGCTTAGCCGTAAGTGAGTGTTGGGGGCGATTGAACACTCGCGGACGCGCGGGAGCGCATCCCTCCAAAATAAACTGGAGGGCCGTGCTCCGTCATGGCCGCAGAGGCAGAGCACGACGGACGCCTCGGCGAGGCTTCCCTACCCCTGAACTTACATTCGCGGACGCGCGGGAGCGCATCCCTCCAAAAAACTGGAGGGTCATGCTCCGTCATGACCGCAGAGGCATCCAAATATGGAGCGCCGCACAAGGCGTAGCCGTAAGTGAGTGTTGGGGGCGCTTGAACACTCGCGGACGCGCGGGAGCGCATCCCTCCAAAAAAACTGGAGGGCCATGCTCCGTCATGGCCGCGCAGGCAGAGCGAGTTGCGTTCGAGCCTGCAATTGCCGCGATTACAATCACTACCGATTAAACCAAAACAAAAAAGGGAGTGACCCATCGATCACTCCCTATAGTTAAATATAAACGAGCTTATTTATTCGAATAGAAATCGTCGATCTTCTTAGACACGTCGCGGTAGCTGATATCGGCACCGTAGAGTGTCTTGTATTCGGCAATGGCCTTTTCCATGTCACCCTGCTGCTCGTAGCACGAGCCGAGTTCGTAGAGAACATCCTTTTTCTCTTCGGTCACACCGGGGATTTCACTCTTCGCGGTTACTAATTGCTCAGCAGCCAAATCGAAGAAGCCCTTTTGCTTGTAGGCTTTACCGAGGATGACGAGCGCACTGATGCGAACTTTAGCGCTGCGCTGTCCCAATTGGAGTTCTTTAATCGCTTTATCGATTTCACCATTCTCGAAGTAAAGTTGCCCCAATTCAAAGCGGTAACTAAATTCATTCGGGTAGCGATTCACGAGGTTTTCGGTTTGTTCGAGACGGAATTCAGCCTCTTCGCCACGCAGCTTTTCAAGTTCAGCTTGGATCGCTGCATCTTCAGGCGCTGCCTCAAGCTCTTCCTCTTTCTCGGCGATGGCTTTTTGCATTTTCTCACGCTTCAATGAGCTTTCCAAGCGCTCCAAATTAACGTCTGCTTTACCTGATTCGAGCTGACGTGCTTTGCCCAGCCACTCTAGTGCTGAGTCGTATTCGCCGAGCTTCTTGTAATTATTTACAATGTCGCGGTAGAAATTAAGGTTATCTGGTTCTTCTTCGACAGACTTGATTGCATCTTCAATGAGCGAGCGCAATCCTGCTTCACCCGTCTTCGCGCGGCCCGCCTGCTCAAGCTTATTCGAACCTTCTTCATCCTTAAGCTTATCGCGGAAGGTTTTGTCGTCTTCCCACTTACCTTTATTAATAGACTGTTCTACAGAGGCTTTTTTGACCAAGCCTTGAATCTCATCATCTGTCGGGTTTAGACGATAGGCTATATCACCAATTTGAATCGCTTCTTGAGTCTTTCCAGCTGCAATGTAAGCACCCATCAAGGCTTTGATGCTTTCAACATCTTTAGGATCTATTTTGTAAATTGAATTATAGGCAAAAGCTGCGGTGCCGTAAAGCTTGAGTGCATCTGCAGCGGCACCTAACATTTTCAGTGCACTTACATTTTCAGGGTTGGAATTGAGCATCTGCTCAGCTGTTTCCATCGCCTTGGCCGGATCTTTTTTTACCTTAGCATCACTCCCCATTGAAAATGGAATACTTGTGACCTTGGACATAAATTTACCGAGCCCTTTGGATTTACCCTTATTCGCCTTTTGTTGCGCTTGGCGGAGGATTTCCCGGGCTTCCAGGCAGTTAGGGTTTCGCGCGACTATGTTGGATAAAATGTCCATCGCATAGGATGGATTCTTGTCGAGTGCTTTGCGGGCATTATCGATTTGTTTGTGTAGACGGCTGTCGAGTTCTTTGAGGGTAATTTCTTCCATAATATAACTTTTAAAAATTTGGATTCTAGCGCGTGCGGTCAATCACCAATTACCTTCAAAGCGCCTCTAACTGCTTTTTCTAGCAAATTCATGTGTGCAGAAACCGCTGAAGCGTCTTTTCCTTCGATCAGTAAACGGATTTTTGGCTCCGTGCCCGAATAGCGAATCAGCACGCGACCTTCGTCACCTAATGCAGATTCGATCTTCTGAATCGTCGCTTGTAGATCCGGTAATTCGTCTAAAGGAATCTTCTTCTGCACTTTTAAATTGGCAGTCTGCTGAGGAAATAAAGTGATCGCGGAACTGAGTTGAGCCAATGTCTGATTCGTTTTACACATCAAATCGATCAGCTTGCTGGCGGCGAGTAAACCATCACCCGTTGTTGAAAAATCGGAAAAGATTAAGTGCCCGGATGATTCCCCACCAAAGTTAGAGCCGACTTCCCGCATCTTTTCGGCGACATTGCGATCGCCCACGTCCACGCGGATCACTCGCCCACCTGCTGCCTCAACTGCTCGATCGAGACCGATGTTGCTGTGGATGGTCGTGACTAAAGTTTTATTGCCGAGTGCATTCACTTGCAGCGCATGAATCGCAAATATGCCCAGTAAAATATCACCATCAACAATGTGACCGGTATGATCGCAGATAACGACACGATCACCATCCCCATCATGCGCAATCCCGATATCGGCACCCAGCTTGCGGACCAGCGCCTGCATCTTTTCCGGAGACTCGCTCCCGACTCCGGAGTTAATGTTGTCGCCGTCCGGATTATCCCCGATCAGGTGCAACTTTGCATTCCAGCGTTTAAAGACTTCGGGGGATGTTTCCGCGGTCGCGCCATTCGCGGTATCCAGAACGATCGTCCATTCGGTCATACACCCCTGATCCATCAGAGATCGCTGGTAATTTATATAATAAGCAGCTCCATCCAGCGGGTAAGACTTCGGGAGCGGTAAATCGTTGGAGTGTGGACCCACCGAATCGATCAATGCTTCAATCTTCAGTTCTTCATCCGGACTGAGTTTATGCCCTTTATCATTAAAAAGCTTTATCCCATTATCGGAAGCTGGATTGTGCGATGCTGTGATCGCGATGCCGAGATGGGCAGATTGCTCGATGATCGAAAGTGCCACTGCCGGAGTGGGCACGATTCCAACATCATACACATTCACGTTTAATGAGTTGAAACCTTGAATTAAGCTGTCCATAAGGGCCGGCCCACTCATTCGAGTATCTCGGCCGATGACAACATTATGAGGCATCTTCGGGTCCTTAATTTCCAAATACTCTCCAAGAGCCACTCCTACTTTGTAGGCAAATTCCGGGCACATGATCTCGTCACCGAATTTACCTCGAATACCATCTGTTCCAAAATATTTACCCATGTAGTTTAATTAGTTGGCGATATAGAATGCACGCGCTCGAGCCAGCCATGCCTTCACGCTACCTGAGCTTAAGGTAGCGTCGGCTTTAGCGACACCCTCTTCCAGGTTGGCAGCATTTCCAGAGATCCAGAAAGCAGCGCCTGCGTTTAACAAAACAGTATCGCGCAGCCCTTTGGCGACTGCGCCGCGATCACCTGTCAGTAGTTTATGTAGTAATTCGATATTAAAAGTAACGTCGCCCCCTTTTAAATCACTCAAATGGCAACTGTCCAAGCCAGCAGCATCCAGCGCTAACGCTCCGTTGAAATCTTTCAATTGCCCGTATCCCTGTAAGTGGTTTTCGCCCGCGCAGGAAAGTTCGTCAAGCGGGACGCCGGGCTCAGGTTCACCGTGCACGACAAGGCCCGCTTTTAATCCAAGCGATCCAAGCGCATCCGCAAGTGGACTGACCCACTGTTTTGAGAAAACGCCGAGCAACTGATGTGCAGGCTGTCCGGGATTGATGAGAGGGCCTAAGAGATTAAAAATACTGCGTTGTCCGCTTGCTGCCATCTGCTTGCGGACGGGCATGATTTCTTTAAACGCGGGGTGGTAAGCGGGTGCGAAAAAGAAGCAGTAGTTTAACTCATCGAGTGATTTACGGATGAGTTCATGCGAGGCATCCAGACGTATACCGACTGCTTCAAGTAGATCTGCACTGCCGCATTTGGAAGTGATTGATCGATTCCCGTGTTTGAAAACAGGCACTCCGCCGGCAGCGACGACGAATGAGACCGCGGTGGAGATGTTAAAAGTTCCGGCACCATCACCGCCCGTCCCACAAACATCGACCGCTCGATCCGCCCAGACTTCCACCCCCGGGTTAATGGCCAAGCCACGGAATACGGACGCAAAGGCAGCGACTTCAATAGCGGTTTCACCTTTATTCGCCAACGCCTGTAAAAACTCGAGTTTCACTTCAAGCGCTTCACCCGCTTCCGCAAGTAACTGAGCGGCAAGCACTGCCTGTTCATGGTTGAGGTCAGAATTACGCCCCAGTAAGCTAGTAAGTGTGGCTAATGAATCCATAAAATTAATATGTAACCAATGAGTTACGTCACGTTAACGACAAGCGTAAATTATCAAAAAATTGCCAAAAACCGGCTCACCTAAGTGAAAACCTGTGAGCGAAGCTACCTCCGTTTGTTACATGAAATACATGATTTTTGCTGCTTTCCATCAGTCTGTTTTTGGCTAACTTTCGTTTCATGTGGATACGAATTTACACGCTCAGTTTAATCTTTTGCATGCTCAGCATGCCGAGCAATGCCGCCAATCCGCAGGAGCAGACGGTAGATATCAGCCTGAAAACGGATGCGAAAACTTTAACCTATCTCGATGCAATTATTTTGGGGGTCGTCGAAGGCATCACGGAATACCTACCCGTTTCCTCGACCGGTCACTTAATCTTAACCAACGCAGCGCTCGGGCTGGATAGCCAATCACCTGTCTACAAGGCTGATGGTTCGCTTGTAATGGTCGGAGATGAAGGTGAGGAGCGTCCCTACACCATCGGCGAAGCAGCGTATGCCTACGTGATCGTGATACAAGCGGGCGCGATTCTTGCCGTGATTCTGATCTACTGGCGCACGCTTATACAAATGCTGATGGGCTGCTTGGGCAAGGACCCGCTGGGCCGGCGCCTGGCGATCAATCTAATCATCGCTTTTTCACCTGCCGTGGTTTTCGGACTTTTGCTTGATGATTGGATTGAGTCGATGCTGGGCGGTAACGTTTTAGCGGTGGTCGGAGCGCTGGTCGTCGGAGCGATTGCGATGCTGCTGGTGGAACGCTGGCGTAAGCGAAAACTTGCCAGAGAGGGGGATGCCGCTGTGGAAAAAACAATTTACGAACTCACATCAAAGCAGGCCCTGATGATTGGCTTCTTTCAATGTTTTGCCATGTGGCCGGGAACGAGTCGGTCCATGGCCACAATTATCGGTGGATATGTGGCCGGACTTTCACCGGCAAAAGCGGCAGAGTTTAGTTTTTTACTTGGATTGATCACGCTGTCCGCTGCCTCCGGATACAAATATCTTTCCGATGGATCCAAAATGCTGGAAGCCCTCTCAGTCGGCCCTGTCTTGCTGGGCTGTGTGGTTGCCTTGGTGGCCGCACTGCTTTCAGTTAAGTGGTTAGTTGGCTACCTTGGACGTCACGGATTAGCACTCTTTGCCTGGTATCGAATCGTTTTAGCCGTGATTGTGCTAATCTTCATCGGTTGAGGCGAAAACCTGCTACAGCGTAAAACAACATTTTAATGGATAGAATACTTGACGGATTCGAATTAGACTCTTTAATCCGCACGCTTTACAAGGGTGCTCAACAACGCTCACATTTAACTATTTAGCCAATCAAATTTTATGGGACAGCCAAAACGCAAACAATCCAAGCAACGCAGCCGCAAACGTCGTGGTGCAGTTACTTTCCAATTACCGCAATTGTCGATTGATCCACAAGACGGCACTCGCTTCCGCCCACACCGCGTGAACCCTGCCAATGGCCTCTACCGCGGCCGTCAAGTCTTAGACGTCGAAATCTAAGCCGCAGCGGGTTAATTAATATATCGAGACTTCCTTTATGAGCGAACGCTCTGTCAACTGCACCATCGCGGTCGACACGATGGGAAGCGACCTAGGGCCCACAGAGTTTATCCGTGGCCTTTATTATGCAATCGAGGATCTGAAGTTAGAGTGTAACTTCATATTGGTGGGCAATGAGAGACTGCTGAGGCGTCTTTTGAAAGTGCGAACCATCGAGCTGGATCCAAGTCGTATACAGATTCATAATTCGACTCAAGTGATCGGGATGGATGAAAAGCCAATCCAAGCGATCAAATCCAAAAAGGACTCTTCCATGGTGCAGGCGGTCCAACTGCTTAAAGAAGGCACCGCTCAAGCAGTCTTGAGTTGTGGCAATACGGGTGCACTCATGGCTTGCGGCACCTTAAAAATGCGGCCGATTCCCGGCATAGATCGTCCGGCCTTGGCCACGATTATTCCGACCAAGGATAAACCTTTCGTGCTGGTCGATGTCGGCGCTAATCCAGAGTCAACCGCAGAAAACCTCGTTCATAACGCAGTCCTTGGTTCAAATTATGCGAAGGCAGCATTGAATCTTAAGGCCCCCAAAGTGGCTCTGCTCACCATCGGCACCGAAGAAGGTAAAGGTAACAGCCTTATCAACGAAGCGCACAAACGCTTACAGAAGATCAATGGTGTGATCAATTATGTGGGGCCGATCGAAGGGTTTCAACTGTTTGAAGGGGAAATTGATGTGGTCGTCTGCGACGGATTCGTCGGCAACATCGTTTTAAAGACAAGTGAAGCGCTCTTCAAATTCATCGGGAACACAATCAAAGAGGAACTCCTCAAAAATACTACCCGGAAAATCGGGGCGGCCCTAACCGCACCAGCATTTAAAGAAATTAAGAAGCGTTTAGGACCCGACCAGCATGCGGGTGCACCCCTACTCGGCTTGAAAGGTAATATTCTAAAGTCACACGGATCTTCCTCTTTTGTCGCGATTGGCAATGCCTTGCGGATCGCCCAACAGGTAGTCGCTCATGATATGATTGACTCTATCGGCGCGGAAATCATTCAAGCTAATAACCTCATAAAACCACTCGCGGTTGAGGATGCTTCAACTGCTGAATCCCTGTGATCAGTTAGTGCCTCTATTTATTGTATCCATGTCTACTTCATCCAAATCCGTCGTCATCCGTGGCACAGGTTCCTATGCGCCTAAGCGAGTCGTCACGAATGAAGATATGTCCAAGATCGTCGATACGAACGACGAATGGATCAGCTCACGCACCGGAATTCGTGCCCGCCACTTTGCCGCAGACGACGAGTTCACCAGCGATATGGCAGTGCATGCAGCTAAACAGGCGATCGAACGCGCTCAAATAGCTTTAAGCGAGATCGATTTGATTATCGTCGCGACAATGACTCCCGACATGCCCTTCCCTTCGACTGCATGCCTTGTGCAGAGTAAATTAGGACTTCCGACCGTGACTGCATTTGATGTGCAGGCCGCTTGTTCAGGATTTGTCTATGCGCTCAGCGTGGGGAGCTCGATGCTCCAATCGGGTAATTTTAAGAACGCATTGATCATCGGTGCAGAGAAGACCAGCGGCATCCTTGATTTCACGGATCGCACGACCTGTGTGCTCTTTGGCGACGCGGCGGGCGCGGTTGTGCTTTCTCGCTCGGAGACACCTGATATCGGAGTCCTCGGCTGCCTAAGCGGCGCCGACGGCAGCAACCCAAGCTTACTGTTCCAGCCGGGGGGGGGCTCCGCCATGCCACCCACTATAGAATCGCTTTCCAATCGGCAGCATTATCTAAAGATGAACGGAAAAGAGATTTTTAAGCTCGCCGTTAAAGTGATGGGACAAGCTTCGACTGATTTGCTTGAAAAACACGATTTGACGACGGCGGACATTGATTTGGTCATACCGCACCAGGCAAACATGCGAATAATCGATAGTTTGGCCAAGCGGCTGAATATACCGATGGAGAAATTCCATAATAATTTAGCTGAATATGGAAACACTTCAGCGGCCTCGGTGCCTCTCGCACTGAATGAAGCCTTTGAGGCTGGACGTATCCATTCCGGCGATCACATATTACTGGTCGCATTTGGGGCGGGCTTGACCTGGGCATCCAGCTTGATCAAATGGCACTAAAGCTTATGCAACGTTTATTAGTATACATCCTCCTACTGCTCGCCATCGCTGGTGGGCAACCTTCGCTCCATGCAGATCTTGGTATCTTTGAGAAAATTAGCTCAATCTGGGGTGGCAACAAGGCAGACGCACCCGAATACCAAAGAGTCCGTAGCGAGGTGGACGAGGACGAAGCGCAAGCCCTTTTGGATAGAGCGCTGATGCACGACGAGAACGGGCAATCTTTTCGCGCAAATCGGTTGTTCAAAAAAATCATCAAAAAATATTCGGAATCAGATGCGGCTGCAGACGCACTCTTCTACAGAGGCTATTATTACATGACGAAAGAACGCTGGAAAAAAGCGTTCTACACATTCCAGCAATTGGTTCGTGAGCATCCAAAGTTTGAACAATTTGACCGCGTCGTTGGCGCACAATTCGAATGCGCAACCGCTTTAATGGAAGGCGCCCGCGGGAAAATATTTGGCGTGATCCCCGGCTTCCGACAATACGAAGAAGCGAATCTCCAGTTTGAATATCTCATCTCAAACGCGCCATACAGTGACTACGCCCCTCTGGCACTGATGAATATTTCGATCGTCGCGAATCTACGGGATAAACCTGAGGATGCGATTGATGCGCTCGATCGCATCATCAATTTCTACCCCCAGAGCATGTTAGCTCCCGACGCCTATTATAACTTAGCACTCACCTATTCTAATTTGGTGAATGGAGAGGAATACGACCAAGGGGCCACCCGTCAGGCGATTAGTTACTACGAAGACTTTTTGATCCTTTACCCGAGCAACGAGTTTATCGGCGACGTCGAAGCCAATCTCAAACAGATGGAAAACTTATTAGCGAATAGCCGCTTGAATCTAGGCGACTTCTTTTATTTTTATCGGTCCAACAACACGGCAGCACTCACTTTTTATAACGAAGCGATCACCACGGCACCAGATTCGGATTCGGCTATGATCGCTCGTGAGCGCATAAAAGACATCGAAGCTGGCGTAAAACCAGCGACCAGTGGTAACCTCTTCGGTAAACTGCTCGGCGTCGAATAACCCTCTGTCGCCCTTCTCTACTGATGCCTGCCATGCCTACCTTATTTAAACTACGAAGTTTTCTAACTCTGCTTTCAGCAGGGCTCATCTTATTCGCATTCAGCAGCTGCCGCTCATACAACTTAGGGCATCCCGGAGAACTCGCTTTTGAGTCTATTTATATAGCACCAGTCAAAAACGACAGCTATGCACCGCAGGCACAAGCCCTCGTCAGTTCCGACATACGTGAAGCCTTCATTCGAGATGCACGCGTGAAAGTTGTCACAAGCGAAGAAGCTGCCGATGTCGTGCTTGAAGTCACCTTGACTGAATATAAACGATCACCGGGCGCGCGCTCCAACGTGGATACGGTCCAGGCATTCGATTTCGATATTACGCTTGAATCAAAGGTCGGCCTCTACGATCCGATCAGTGGGAAATATCTTTTTGAGAACGAGCGCATCGAAGCACGCACAAATGCCTACACCGAAAATCCATATGCCGGCGCAGGTGCATTGAACACACAAACTTACCACATCGCAGAACGGCAAGCACTGCCCAATCTCAGCCGAAGTATGGCACAGCGCATCGCCGATCGCGTGCTCAGTGCTTGGTAGAAGTAGTTCCTTTATGGACTAAAGATAAGCGATTGCATGCCCTCTCTACAAAATTGAAAGGCACCAACCAATCGAGATAATCAGTGTCGCTAACGCGCTTTTGATCACTCTCAGCGTTATGACATGAAAAAAGAAGTAGATGAAATAGGTAACTCGGCTGAGGAAGTTTTCGCTCAGATAGGAGTAGTGCTACTTCTGGTTCAACAGTTTGAATTACTCGTCGAACGGGCGTTAAAGTTCATCTACACCGATAAAGATAAAATTACCCCTGAAGAAATATTCAAACTAGACAAAAGAAGCTTAGGGATCTTGCTCGCAGATTTACGAAAAAAAGCGAATCTAGCTCAGGAAACAGACCTGCTGTTCAAGAATCTGTTGGAAGACAGAAATCTGTTCGCCCACAGACTAAGGCAGCAAGAATGGTTTGATGCACATACCAAAGAAGGAAGAGATGCTTTCTGGAGTTTCATTCAACAATTTCAGCAACGTCTAGATGTCGGAATAATGATTTTTACTGCGATACTCTTCTCTCGTGCTGAAGAGTTAAATCTTGCTCCAGATTTCTTCAAGAAAATGAAAGATCATCGTTTCGTGAAGGAAGTCAGGTCTTATTATCCAGACATCGAAAAAATTAAAATAAAATCATAACCAATCGCAGTGAGCAATGTCGCTAACGCGCCATCGCTAATGCTCCACGTTCGAGAAAAGAATGGAAAAACAAAAACAATGCCCCGTCTGTTTTTCGGACATCGACGAAAGAGCGATCCGTTGTCCGCATTGCCAGAAACCACAAAATAAGCATTACAGGCTTTTGACGCATCCTGTCGTGCATATCGCCTATGCTCTTTTGATCGGCGGAGTAATGGTCTTCTTCTTGAATAATATGATTAGCACGATATACGAGAAGGATGATGAAGAGTTCGCAGATCACCGCCAGTCGATTTCTATCTTTGACACATCGATACAATTTGGGGAAGAAAAGGCATACCGCCAGGGAGAGAGAATTTCAATTCCGACTGTATCCGTCATCGGCTATATCGAAAACGATTCTCCCGTCACATGGACAGGCGCAGTAATTGAAGCACGGTTTTTCGACGACCAAGACCAATTGATTGATACAGGCCAAACGCAACAATCTAGGCTAGTGATCCCTGAACGAGATGTGTGCACCTTTAAGGTTTCTTATGAACTGATGCTACCCGAAGAAGAATACAGCAGAGTCAGCGCTAAGATTGTCTTTGCTGACGATGAGGGATCTCGATGGCCATGGTAGAAAAAACTCGAACCAATCGCAGTGAGCAATGTCGCTAACGCGCCATCGCTCATGCTCCACGTTAGCCAAAGAAATTATGAGCGAAGCAAAAAAATGGAATAGAAATATGTATGACGGTCCCGGAGGAGGCGCGTATGACGGTCCCGGTGGCGGAATGTATGATGGACCTGGCGGCGGAGCCTACAACGGACCAAGAGGTGGTATGTATACAGGGCCAGATTCAAGGCCTTATATGGCGATTCATCCGCCTTGGCCTTTATTTGCAAGAGAACTCAAAAGAAGAGGAAGAGTTCGAGAAGCAGAATTGATCGAACAAGCACTCAGAAGGATCGGGTATAGAAGTTAACCAATCGACGGACTCAACTATATGAAGAAAAAAACAATCTCAATCGCTTTGTGCTGTTTGCTTACAACTAGCCTATTTGCTCGAATAAACGAAACTGCAGAGCAGTGTATTGAGCGCTATGGGAAGCCCAAAAAAATCTTAGAAGAAACGAAATCCGTCTTATTTACACGCGCAGGTTTCGTCATCGTAATCGACTTCTATGATGGCAAATCCGATCAGATACTATTCAGAAAAATCGCTACGGACGAATTTGGATTACCAGAGGAGCTTTCCACAAACGAAATTGAATTGCTTTTGCAGGCTAATAGCGGAGGTGGAATCTGGGAAAAGCAGGAAGAACTATCCATAGACCAAAAATGGCTCCTAGATGACCTGAGTAGATATGCGCAGTATCAGCCATCAGAAAGAATACTGATAATTGCTACTGACGAATACATCGAGCGAGCGCAGAAAAATAAAAAGGAAGAGGAGTCTAGTCGCTTAGAGAGCTTTTGATTCTCATTCTCTAGAATCTTAGACATTAGCAGAAAATCATATGAAACGGGCGACCGATAAGCAAATAGCGTATCTCAAGTATATGAGATATGGGAAACCAGAGAGTCTCACTAAAGAAGAAGCTAGCGCAGTAATAAGCAAGCTCGGTCGAGATTTGCCTGACAATAAGATAGATGAGTTTACCGCTAGGCAACGAAAGTGGTCCGAGGCAAAATTTGAACTATACCCAGATTTATACAGAGATGAAAAAGAATTTCAACTTGTAGACGAGCTACACCAGTACGTCCGAACTCGAGTGGTTGGCGCTTCGGAGAGGTTAACTAAAGAGAAAGTTGAAAAAGTAATTAAAGAGTTGAGCGAGCAAGACCTCGATTGGTGGAGGAGCCCAGGATATAAAGAAGCGTTTTTTGAAGCTCTTGGGAAGAAACATCCTGGTTGCGTAGACGGCACACCACCTCAAAAGAAAACTTATTCTAAAAAACAGGAATCAAATAGTTCGGGATGCATGTCCTTGATGGGCCTCGCATTTTGCGTTGGCATCTTACTTACTTTGATACTTACTAAGGGCTAACAAGTCGGAGTGAGACAACGACATTACGGCTGCGCCTACAACATAGAGTCCACATCCATGCAGCGCGCTTAGGCGAACTGCAACGACCCATCTGCATCGATCTTCCGGTAATAGCACCCTGAGCGTGCAATGCCATCAGCATTTTTCGTGTGGCAGGCACCCTTCCCTGCAGGTGTGACTTTGTAGAGAATTGAGTTTTGCTCACAGTTCACGCGGACCTCCTCGATTTTCAAGTAATCGCCACTTGTCTTACCCTTGATCCAAAGTTCGTTACGGCTTGTGCTCCAAAAGGTCGCCATGCCACATTCCAAGGCAGTGTCCAGAGCCAATTGGTTGGCATAACCAACAATCAATACCTCGCCGGTATGTGCGTCCTGGGCAATCGCGGGTAATACATCAGCGCCACAACTGGCCACTTTTTTTAATTTTTGAAAATCCAACTCCAAAACAGAGCCTTCTTCGAGTTCTTCGTGTGTCATCCCAATTGTCTAAGGCGACTCTCTAGCCTGAGTCGAGAATTGAATGACTGCAACCAGTCGAATTCATGAGCTACGAAGGCTTTTTACTTTTCATTAGATCAGATCAACTCATAGTAAAGAGACATTCAACAATTTCGTCCTAAAACTGACCCAAAATAGAATAGTATATGCACAAAGAGATCCTTTCTTCCGTAGCCAATCAAGCACGTGGCCTCGCCATCGACGCCGTTCATGCCTGCAGCTCAGGCCACTTAGGCTTGCCTCTAGGTTGCGCTGAAATCGGTGCAGTTTTATATGGGGCCCAAGGGCTTAAACATAGCCCTGCTAATCCAAAATGGCTCAATCGTGACCGCTTCATCCTCTCTGCAGGTCATGGCTCTATGTTTATTTACAGCTGGCTACACTTAGCCGGATACCCACTTTCCATGGAAGAACTTAAGAACTTCCGTCAAATGGGTTCAATCACTCCCGGGCATCCGGAATTTGGTGAAACCGATGGAGTCGAAGCGACCACAGGACCACTCGGGCAAGGGATCGGCAATGCCGTCGGCTATGCGCTTTCCGGTAAACGGGCAGCGGCTGTTTACAATACCCCGGAGCACACACTTTTCGATCACCACGTTATCGGACTGCATGGCGATGGTTGTTTGCAAGAAGGTGTGGCCAAAGAAGCGATTGCTTTTGCGGGGCACAACAAGCTGGATAATCTGATTCTGATCTATGATTCGAACGACGTCACACTCGACGCCATGGCAGAACGCACGCAAAGCGAAGACGCAGAGGCCTACTACACTTCTCAAGGCTGGGATGCTGTGACTATTGATGGGCACGACCTCGAAGCAGTCGCAGGCGCAATCGATCAAGCAAAAGCAAACGACAACGGTAAGCCCAAAGTTATTATAGCTAAGACCGAAATCGGACGTGGCATTAAGGAAGTAGCGGGAACTGCTGCAGGACACGGTGAAGGCGGCGCAAAATTCGCGGCAGAAGCACATAAGACGCTCGGCCTACCGGAAGAGACTTTCTTTGTGTCCGATGAGGTCCGCAAACTATTTGCAGAAGTAGCGGAAGCCGGAGATGCTGCTTGCGCGGCTTGGTCGAACACTTTTTCAGCATGGAGTGAGGCAAACCCAGAACTCGCGACCCAACTAAAAGCTTCCGTAGAAGGTGAAATGTCGGTCGATCTCGTTAAAGCGATTCCGGAATTTCCTGCCGGCACAAAGGCGGCCACTCGCGCTAGCGGCGGCACCGTCATCAACGCAGTTGCCAAAATGGTCCCCCAACTAATCACCGGCTCTGCTGACCTTTTCGGATCGACTAAAAACTACATTAAAGATGCCGGCGATTTTTCAGGGAGCACACCAGAAGGCCGAAACATTTGGTTTGGTATTCGTGAACACGCTATGGGCGCGATCTGCAACGGGATTGCTTACGATGGCATTTTTCGCGCTAGCGGCGCGACCTTCCTTGTTTTCGCCGACTACATGCGTGGATCGATCCGGCTCGCTTCCCTTGCTCACTTACCAGTGACTTACATTTTCACGCACGATTCTGTCGGTGTGGGCGAAGATGGACCGACGCACCAACCCGTTGAAACTGTCAGCGGTTTACGCGTGATACCGAATCTGGATGTTATTCGCCCCGCAGACGCGGAAGAAACCGCGGGTGCGTTCGCAGCAGCTATGGAGCGCACAGACGGTCCCACCGCGCTTATCCTGACCCGCCAGAATGTCCCTGCGCAAGACACACTCTCCATCGCTGAACGCCGCGAAGGCGTCATTAAAGGTGGATACATTGCGAAAAAAGAAAGCGGTCCGCTGAAGGTAATTCTCATGGCGACCGGATCAGAGCTCCAACATGCGATGGGCGCAGCTGAGATCATCGGAGACGGTGCTCGCGTTGTATCCCTCCCCTGCTTCGAGCGCTTCGAACGTCAAGGTGCGGACTATATCGAATCGGTATTGCCAATGTCTTGTGCAGCACGTGTCGCATGTGAAGCGGGTGTTGCATCAACATGGGGCAAATACGTAGGCCTTCAGGGTAAGACGGTCACGATTGATCGTTTTGGCATCTCAGCCCCAGGCGATGCTGTCATGGAAAAATTAGGCATGACCGCAGACAACGTCGCCAGCGTCGCGAAATCGATCATGTAAATTCGTTTATATTCTTTCAAAAGCCGTTCCGATCTGGAGCGGCTTTTTTTGTGGGTTACTGGCAAATCTCGAAATGGAGGGCGACTGTTTCATACCGACGTATGACTTTACCTGCGATTATCCCAATTTTAGTGAAACTGTGTAGGACGGGCTTCCCGCAGGGAGCGCGTGTTTTGACGCTAGGCACCGGCTCTCTGCGAGAAGCCGATCCTACAACATCTCTTAGGAAAATGATCATTTAGACATTTTTAATTAAACGTTGGTTTAACCCAAAATCATCCTTTTCAATAAGATCGCATTGAACAATCAGTTGAAATTTACAGGAAATATCCAAACTGGAACAGACCCTGCATGTATTAATTGATATTCGTGATTAAATAAACGTCTACTGAAGCGCTACCTTAAATAAATCGGTCCTACCCTAGGCTGAATCATCAATTAGATTTCTACCTATTATATATGGCTTGGTATACACCGACTACAGAACTGACAGAAGCAGACCGCGAGAAGGGTCTTAAATACATGTATTATGATGGCCTTTGCTCCCACGCAATGGCCTTGCTCGTAACGGGCGCATTTTTACCGGGTATGGCCTTAGCGCTCGGTGCAGGCAACTTCACAATTGGTATCCTTGCCAGTCTCGCTCCGATGAGCCAGATGATGCAGATCCCGTCAATCTTGGTCGTTGAAAAAGTCGCCCTCCGAAAGCTTCTCACTGTGATTTTTGCCGGACTTTCACGCATCGCGCTATTATGTGCTGCATTTATCCCGTTTTTTGCTCCCGAATCACTCCAGGTGCCCCTCTTTCTGATTTTAATGATCCTCTTTTTTGTAGGGGGCTCTTCAGCAGGCTGCGCTTGGCAATCATGGATCAAAGACATTGTGCCGCAGAAAACAATGGGTAGCTACTTGGCCAAACGCCTCGCGGCGGCGACTGCACTGGGTGCGGTTTTGACCGTCATAGCAGGTTTTGGAATCGATGGTTTGACCTCGGCCTTAGGAGAATCCTCCAAAGCATACGGGGCCATATTTCTAATGGCAGCCATCTGTGGACTCTACGGTGCGAAAATGTTGACGCATGTGCCCGAGCCCAGAATGCCTCCACCGAATCCGGATTCAGATTTTTTCAAGACTTTGACTGAACCTTTGCGCGATCCGAATTTTCGCCGATTATTAATCTTTACTGGCAGCTGGGCGTTTACGGTCATTATGTCGGGTGCTTTCTTTGCCGTTTACATGCTAAACCGTATAGGCCTTCCGATGAGTGCCGTTGTGCTCCTGGCGGTGCTCAGTCAGGTCGTGAATATTTACTGGTTCAAGCTTTGGGGGCGAATCGCTGATAAATATAACAATAAGAGTGTTTTAAAAATCTCGATTCCATTGTTTATCGTGGTGATTTTGCTCTATCCGTTTACGACCATGCCAGAGCGATATAGCCTGACTATACCCCTCCTCATTTTCATCCATATACTCGGAGGTATTTCAACGGCAGGCTTCAATCTTTGCGCGGCAAGTATTGCCATCCGTTTGGCGCCCCAGGGCAAGGCAACTGCCTATTTGGCAACGAACGCATTTTGTAGCGGTCTGGCTGCGACCATCGCTCCTATTTTAGGCGGTTTGATCGGTAGCTTCTTTGCGGTCAGAGAAATTAGTCTACGTATGTTTTATAATTCTGATATCAGCCAGTCCGAGCGGATATTCAGTATTCCAGCAATGAGCTTTCGTGGGGTCGACTTCATCTTCTTTACCGCGGCGATTGTTGGTTTCTATTCGTGGCACAGACTTTCTTTGATCCAAGAAGATGGCTCCCAGGAAGACAGTGAGGTTCGGGACGAAGTCATAGCTTCGCTACGAAACAGTTTTGCCAATCCAACTTCATTTTCCGCGGGTATGCGCCGGATGACCGCATTTCCATACGATACTCTCCGTCGCACGAGTAAATCAACCAGCTCAACTTTAAACCGCGTAGCCCGCGCAGGCGTCAGTCAGGCTCAATCCACGCTGAGGTTCAAAAAAGATAGCGGGAAAGAGCCCCCTAAAGAATAAAAAAAGGGACTCGTTACCGAGTCCCTCCAGAAGATTTTTTGTGTTCGCTTTAGTAGCTGTCACGACCACCACGGTCGAAACCACCACCACTGCGACCGCCGCGATCTCCGCCACGTCCGCCACGATCACCGCCGCGACCGCCACCGCCGCCACCGCCGCCGAAGCTGCGACCGCCGCCGCCACCGCCACCGCCGAAGCTACGACCGCCACCGCCGCCGCCTTGTGGGCGTTCTTCGCGAGGACGTGCTTCATTGATTGCTAGGTTACGGCCCATGAATTCAGCTCCATTGAGCCCTTCAATTGCCGCGTCCATTTCTGCTTTCTCGCCCATAGAAACGAAAGCGAAGCCACGGGGGCGATTCGACTCACGGTCTTTGACGATGAAAACATCACTTACGGTGCCATGTGCTTCAAAGAGCTCACGGATATCTGCATCAGTTGCATCGTAGGACAGATTGCCTACATACATTTTGGTATTCATTATAGTGTTCCTTTATCTTGAGTTGGGCTATCCCACTGCTTCTTTGCTATTGAGTGCCCGTTTTCGGACTGGATCACCTACTGAATACTTACGTCTCACCTGATGACTACCCACGCTCTGAATGTTAACATGTGTTCTAGTCAGATTGGCTTTATCGTATGTAAATAGTGAAAAAGCAAGCTGTATCGCCATGAGTCACAGATATGTAACCTACGGTTATTTTATATTAACCGGACTAATAAACGAATGAAGCCGAAGAAGCATCACCAAAACTAGGCACGTGTAGTGCACGCACTTGTTTACTGACCGTATCTAAGATCATGAGTCGGGTGCGGCCGCCCGCTCGCTTAGTAAAGACGAGATGACGTCCGTCGTTTAGCCAAGCGGGCTCAATGGCATCTCCACCTCCGCTGGTAATGATTTCAGCGCCACCTTTGCTCGCATCATAAAGTGCAATCTGGAAGCCCCCTCCTACTCCAACGGTAAAGGCAATCAAGTTGGAGTTAGTAGGATTCCAGGCGGGCTCTGCGCAGTAGCGACTGACATTCGTCTGTAGTCGGCGCATAGGACCGCCGCTAGTTGAAATCTCATAGATTTGTGGCTTACCAAACGCATCGGATGTAAAGGCGAGGCGACGACCATCGGGAGACCAGGTTGGGCTCGCTTCCAAGCTGTCATTTGTGGTCAAACGTCGCGGACTCTTCCCCATAGCATCCGCAATGTAGATTTCTGTGTTACCACCACCCGCGGTCAAGGTCATCGCGATACGCTGACCATCCGGGCTGTAGCGACCTCCCGAATTGGTTCCTTTGTAAGTGGCAATCGGAATTTTACGCCCCGTCGACAGATCAATTTTGTATATATCCGGAAATCCCGCTTTGTAATAGGTTGTGTAAAGCAAGGAAGTGCCCGAGGGCGACCAACTAGGACCAGTGACCGCTGCCCGATCTGCCGTTAATGGACGCACTTGGCTAAAGAGCATGTCACTCAAGTAAACCTCGGAAACACCCCGCTGTTTACCAATAAAGGCTAGTTTGCCAGAGAAGAATCCAGGCATCTTTAAAGTAGCTTGCACACTTAGATCACAGGCCTTCAAGACGGCGGACCCGAGGTCGTTTGACGAAACTTTTTGTCTAAGTTGTTCTTGGTAGGGTTGACCTGAACCAATCGTCAGCAAAACCGCATTACTACTGGCACGTTCGATTCGGATGACGAAAGCCGAATCTTTGCTTGGTGTGATCCGAAACCCACCATGCAAGTTAAAGAGGCGTTGTCCGATTCCCGCGATGGTTGGATCTGCACTTTCAAAAGCGATCGACATCTGATTGCTACCATCTACGACTGCATCGCCTAGTTTTATAATTTGAGCGTTCAGCGGACTGCTAGGAGCACAAATCGATAGGAACGTGATGAGAAGTAGATTGATGAAAATACGCATATAGTGGAAGTGTCTCAATAGACTGAGAAATCGCAAACGCAAAGAATTTAAACTGAGAACAATCGAGATTTTTTACAGAATGTTCGATTGCTGTTGAATCAGCAGGATTTCCACTCACTTTACACTATCCTTTATGGTAAATACGGATCAAATTAAAGAAGCGCTGAAATCGGTTAAATTCCCCGGTTTTAGTAGAGATATAGTATCGTTCGGACTGGTTCGCTCAGTCGAGTTAGACAAGGGCGAGGCACAGATCGGGGTCGAAATTACCTCTGGGGACGAAGCAGTCCCTGAGAAAATTGCCGCAGATATCAAATCTGTAATCGGCGCTCTCACTGGAATCGAGTCCGTCAAAGTGCGCATGGAAATCTCCAAGCCAAAGCAGCAACCGACTCCAGGTGGCAGTGGCGCTCAGACCTCGGCGAACAACCCGGCTATGCAGAAGGTTAAATATGCGATCGCTGTGGCCAGCGGTAAAGGCGGTGTCGGGAAATCCAGCGTAACGGTTAATTTAGCCTGTGCGCTCCAGAAAGTTTTACGCGAATCGGGACGCAACTCCGGCATTGGGATAATGGATTGTGATATTTACGGGCCATCGATCCCCCTCATGCTGGGGGCTTCAGGACGTCCGGAAATACAAAATGATCTAATCATGCCGATTGAAAATTTCGGCATTCGCACCATGTCGATGGGCTTTTTAGTGGATGAGGATACGCCCGTCGTCTGGCGTGGGCCCATGATCATGAAAACAATTCAACAATTCGCTCAAAATGTGGATTGGGGCGAATTGGAAATTTTAGTGGTCGATTTGCCGCCTGGAACCGGCGATGCACAGCTTTCGCTGGTGCAAACGTTACCTCTGGAAGGTGCCGTCATAGTGACGACTCCCCAACCTGCCGCGGCCAATGTAGCCCGTCGCGGTGCTAAAATGTTCGATAAAGTCAATGTGCCTCTCCTTGGTGTGGTTGAGAATATGAGTTATATGGACGCTCCGGATGGGACGAAACAATACTTATTCGGTCAAGGCGGAGGCGCTGAAACCGCTCAAAGCTTGGATACGGTTCTACTGGGACAAATACCTCTGGATCCAAATATTCGAATCGGTAGCGATCAGGGCATTCCTATCGTAATTAGTGATCCTGATTCAGTAGCCGCCCAGGAATTCTTCCGAATAGCCAAACAACTAGTTGCCAATTTAACTTGAATGCGATGTCTAATCTGGTATCAATTACATACTGCACGCATGGTAAAGTGCTTTAGAATGCAGCACTTTTAATTGTAATGGCTAACTCATCAGACAACCGAGGCTTGCGCACGGAGGGCAATCGTGATTTTGCAAAACGCTCCAGCCTTTACCAAGAATTCCTTGCTGAACGGGACGAGATTCTAAAGCATAAATGGATAGAGTCCGAAAAGCAGGGTAATGACATTGGGTTTGAGCGCGCACTACTCGACTGGATTCGAAAACACCGCGACAACTGGAGAAAATCACGCAAGTAGCGCTACAAAAGCTGCCTTTTAGAGAACAAAAAAAACCGCCTAATTTTCAGGCGGTTTTTTGTTAAAGATATTTGCTGAAATTAGTTCTTAATTTCGCGGTGCAATGTGTGGCGACGAAGAAATTTGTTGTATTTCTTTTTCTCAACACGCTCGGTTTGCTTCTTTTTGTCGCGTGTGGTCATATAGCGGGACACTGGCTTGCCTTCGGCGCGGGCTTCAGTGCATTCGATCATTACGTGCTCTCTTGGCATATCAAAATTGGGTTATTGGATTGGAAAAAGACGCGAAACGTAGGCTGAAACCTATTGAGTGCAACTCTTTTTTCTGTGATTCGTCAGTTTGCACGCACTAGTCTTCTTGTAGCCATAGCAAAGCGTAGGGTTCAAGCGTGATCGTATCGTTGGTAGAATACGTGGACTGACTGAATACATCTTTCAAATAATGCGCGAGCCCTTCTGTTCGCAAGCTTCGCAAATCAACTTTTTGTGGTTGCTCGGAAAAGTTAGCTAAGACCACTAATATATTTGAATCATGCCAACGTAGATAGCTGAGCGTATGCGGATTATCACAGGGCAAAAGTCGCATATGGCTGCCCGTAAGTGCTGGACTTGCTTTTCTTTCTTTAAATAAAAGCTGCAGATTTAAGAAGATACGTTTATTAACCGATCGTTTCTTTTTTAACTCTTTCAAAATCGACCAAACCATCCGGGGACGGTGTATCCAGCGACTATCCGCTTCTTTTTCAGGATCCTCCTTGTAGGCATAGTCGTTAATTAATCCCCACTCCTCGCCAAGAAAAATGAGCGGAATCCCCCCAATACTACAAAGGACGCCGTAAAGCATACGGATTCTCTGAACTGCTAATTCAGTAAGTGCTTTGTCGCCCCGGTCTGTCGCTTTTTCAAGTCCAGCCAGAGAGGCCATTGTCCCGGATACGCGCATGTCACCATTGGTTTCATTATGCTGAAACGGAACACCCGCGGCAAAAGTCCCTGCGAAACGGCCTGTGTAAAACTTATTCAAAAAGTTACGGTGATCATCAGGATTTATCCCAACTGCCCAGGCATCACCATTATCGAATGACCAACCAATATCGTCATGACCGCGCAAATAGTTCACCCAGGAAGTGCCTGCATTTAAATACTGTCGATGACCGAGTGACTGCTTCAGTAACTTGGTCTCACGGGTAGCGATACTTTCCCATAATAGCGCCATCAAAGTCGGATTATAGGAGATCTGGCACTCTTCCCGACTAATGTAGCGAACGACCTCATCCGGGTGCACGATTGCCTCCGACTTGAAAACCAGTCCTGGCGCCGCGATCCGGCAGAGTGCATTAAATGCCTGAATCAGCAAATGCGCTTCAGGTAAATTCTCACAACTCGTGCCCATCTGCTTCCAAACAAAAGCGACGGCATCCAAGCGTAAAATCTCTACCCCGGTATTGGCTAGAAATAACATCTCCGCTGCCATTGCTCGAAAAACTTCCGGGTTTGAATACTTTAAATCCCACTGGAAGCTATTGAAAGTCGTCCAAATCCAGCGCTGCATCCCCTCGTGCCAAGTGAAGTTACCTCTGCGAATCGTCGGAAAGATCTCTCGCAGATTTGCTTCATACTTCGCGGGAATCGTTCTGTCGGGATAGGTATGGAAATAGTTTTCAAATTCGCGATCCCCTTCCTGCGCTTTGATTGCCCACGCATGCTCATCCGAAGTATGATTAAAAACAAAATCAAGCACGAGGGATATGCCCACTTTCCGGAAGTCGCTGGCCAGTCCACGTAAATCTTCGATCGTGCCGAGATCCGGATCGACCGAACGGTAGTCATTGATCGCATACCCACCGTCATTATTTCCAGAGCGGGCTGCAAAGAGCGGCATCAAGTGAACGTAGGTCAGGCCGAGATCTTTAAAATATGGGATACGGTCGCGTAAAGTGTTCAAGTCATCGCTGAAAAGATCCACGTAGAGGGAACCGCCAACCATCCGCTCAGACAGATACCAACCAGGGTCGTTTTCGCGCCGAATATCGAGCTGATACAGCTCATCAGGGCGACTTAACCAGCAATCAACTGCGGTCAGAGTGATATTTTCCAAATAAAAGAAAAAATCGTAGTGCTCACCATACAAGCGATAAAGCAGCCCAAACAATCTCGACCAGTGCTCCGATAAACGGGCATCGATCGTTTCTATTAGTTGCTCGTCACTCAAGAGTGACTGGCTCGATTGCTCGATGCGCTCTAGTATTTTAGGGCGTATGCGAGTTAGTGAGCGTTTGGCTTCATAATCCGGATCAAACTCAGGCATCGGTCTCTAAGATTTTGTCATTAGGAATTTCGATTGCATCGAGGAATTTGTAATAATGAACCCCTTCGATGATTCCATTTGCGTGATGTGCGTCTGCAAAGTAAACACGTGGATACTTTCGCAGTTTTTCCAGTTCCCGGCTGTAGTTGCCGACAACTACACCGAGCGTATTACCTGAGAGCATCGCTTCGTCATTTCCAGAGTCGCCGGCCACTAAAATATGTTCGAGCGGGAAGCCCCATTTGTAGGCCATGTGTCGAATGCAGATACCACTACCTGCTCTCGATGGAATGATGTCGAGAAACATACCAAGCGACAGGATCAGTTTAGCACGTATACCTTTTTCGCGCAGAATACGACGGAGGTTCTTAACATCCGGAGCGATTTCAAAATCGACCCGATAGCTTATTTTGAATCGAGATTGCTCATTATCCTCTTGGATGTAGAGGCCCTCGATCGAGTCGAGAACACTTTTGATGCCTTCAGCATCCCAGCGAAAATTAATATGCTTCTGCCAGCTCTTATCCAAGGTATAATTCTTACCGTAGTAAATCTCTGTCCCAACCGAAGTGATTAAAACTTCCGGATGTGGAATATCATATTTTTCGATGAGACTTAATACGTCCTCGTAGCCTCGGCCCGTGGCGATTCCAAAACCTACATTGTCTTCCGCGTCCGCGATCATTTTGAAAAACTCTGCCATCGCATGCTCGTCACCTGTCAAAGTGTTGTCGATATCTGCGATGATCAATCGATCAATCTGCGGCAGCCTGCGAGTCACACGACCACGGGCAATTGGTCGCGGCGTATCAGCATCCTTTAGGATTTCCTGCACATCTCGCAGATAGCGCTTAACATGCCGCTTCCAGGAGTAATGCGCATACACATTTTCAAGGCCCGCCTTAGACCATTCACTCCATTGATCGGGCTCGATCAATGTGTGTAAAAGCGCCTTCTCGATAGCTTTGGAATCAAAAGGATCAACCAGTATCCCATTCTTACAATTAGCGATGATGTCACTCGGACCGCCATCATTTGTCGCCACAATGGGTGCGCCACTCGCAGCTGCTTCGAGTAGTGTCAGCCCGAAAGGCTCAGTCATTGCCGCGTTGATAAAGACGCCTCTCGATTTCGTAATAAGTCGATAGAGTGCAGGCACCTCACTGGATTTATGCTGCTTTGGATAAGCGACTTTTCCGTAGAGGTTATAAACGTCGATCAGAGCGAGCACATTGGTCAAAACTGTCCTTTGTCCCGGTGGCATCTCACGCAGGTCGTCCCTTGAACCCATTATAAGTATCAAGTTCGCCTCTCTTTGCAGTTGCGGTGATTCACCATAGGTGCGGACGAGCATTTCCAGATTTTTACGTTCATCCGGCCTCGCCATGGCCACAATCATCGGCTTATCCGGATCGTGTAGAAAGGCATTGATGTCGTGTCCAAGCTGCGGAAACGCTTCCTCCTCATTTGGAGCGTGAAATGAACTTAGGTCCACACCAGGCGGGATGACTTCCATCCGCTCGGGAATGTAGTGCTCATAGCGCTCATATTGCTCACGCACCTCTTGATGGGTGCTTGTGCAAATTAAGGAACAGGTTTCGAGGGCGAACTCTTCCGCTTCAATGCGAGCTGAGATGCTGTAGCGTGCCTCAATTTTGTCCTCAGAGACACCCGACTCAATTAGCCGCTCCTTCTTGACCCGCCCCAAAGAGTGTCCCGTGAAGATGAAGGGGATACCCAGAAGCCGGGACAATTGCCCTCCCCCATAGCCAGCATCCGCATAGTGTCCATGGATGACATCCGGCACCGTTTGCGTCCGTCGAAAGTGATTTAAACATTGGTCGACAAACATTTCCATGTAAGGCCACAGCTTCGTCTTACCCAAGTAGCGCTTCGGCCCAAAAGGTATCCGCACAATATAGGCCTTATCAGATATTTGTTCTTCAAGATGTGCGTAATCTTCCGAGATGCGGTCATCAACAACTTGCCGGGTAATCAAATCAACACGACTGACCTTGGGGTCTTCTGCCAGCGCGCGCGCTAACTCTAGAACATAACGAGTCTGACCACCGGTATCTTCATCCCTCCCAAGTTCAAGATCTTCTCCACGGATCAGCCCGTGTAAGCTGATCAACGCGATACGTATTTTCTTTGGTTCAGTCATAATATTAAAAAGTGTAAAAGTCCGGGTCCGAAGAAGTCGCCCCGCGTAAGCTGCATACTTTAGCCGCAAATTCAGACGCTCGTTCGATAATGGTTTCGACCGGCTCTTTAGCTAAGATGCCCATTATTGTGACTGCAGTAAAAGAGTCACCCGCACCGACACTGTCCACAAATGATTTGGGCGTAGCCGCAGGTGTCTTTGCTCCATATCCATAGCTGCCCTTTATCAGTGCGCCGTCTTTACCTGCAGTGAGCAGGATATTCGCAATACCGTAGCGTGCTCTGAGTGCATCCACTAATGGCTCGGCCGAGGCGAATTCGACAGTTTCGGCATCTACTAAATAAGCCAGTTCGTCTATGTTCAACTTGACCCAGTCGGCTCCTTTAAGCCACTTAGCTAGCAGCGACTTCGAGTAGTATGGCTGACGTAGATTCACATCAAAAAAGCGTTTTGCCTTCGAACTGTCTACGACCGCTTCAAAGCTGGACGCACTCAAAGTGCTTCGTAGGCCCAAAGAACCGTGGTAGATCAGATCAACCGATGGCACAGCTGTTTTATCGATGTAGTCCCACGCTCTACCTTTGCAAATATCATAGCTGGGCTCGTCATTTTCAATCGATACCTCGACTTGTCCGGTAGCATGCTCGGTGTCAGTTTGTAAGCCACATTGTGACATCCCCCATTCTGACATCGTTTGCTTGATCGCTCTCCCATCTGCATCCTCACCGACTGCGCTCATAAAGTAAGGATTGAGTCCAAAGCCTTTCAAGCCCCAAGCTACATTGAAAGGTGCACCCCCCAGGATGCGTCGACCGTCAGGAAAACAATCGTAGAGAACTTCTCCATAGATTAAGGTCTCGTGAGTTCCTTTTTCTGTTTGATTGTTGAGTAGCGTATTGTTCGATGACATGTAAGCTTAGTGTGCAGATTTAAACGAGTGATAGGTCGCCTATCAATTAGCACCGCCAATCCATAACATCGATATGAATAATTTCAACCCACAACCTAAAATTAAACCAAGAGTCCTCGCTACCGACTTGGACGGCACGTTAATTCCGCTTCCCGGACGCGAAAATAACGTAGCTGATTTAAAGACGATTGCGGCTGCGCGCGCGTCTGAAAATTTTGAAATCGTTTTTGCAACCGGTAGACATTTTGAATCTGCGATGGAAGCCATGGAAACACAGAAACTACCGGAACCGGATTGGATCGTATGTGATGTTGGTTCCAGCATCTACCATAAGGTGGGGCATGATTTTATCCCTTACGAACCCTATGTAGCTCACTTGGATGAGACAACTGGCGGGGTGGATCGTCAGACAATACAGGAACTCATCGCCTCGATCAAAGGTATGGAGTTGCAGTCACCAGACCATCAACAACGTTTCAAAATAAGCTACCAATGTGCTTCTGAAAAGGTTGAAGAATTAATTGATGCCGTCTCTCAAAAAATTGAACACGCCGTCTTGCCTTTTTCTGCCATGGGGAGCGTAGATCCATTTCTTAATTGCGGGCTGATTGATGTCCTGCCCGCGGGAGTCACTAAAGCCTATGCACTTTTATGGCTGGCTACACATGCTGACTTTATGCCTGACGAGGTCATCTACTCGGGAGACTCTGGTAACGACCTAGCCGCGCTCACATCCGGCTTCAGGGCCATTATTGTAGGCAATGCCAGCACAGGCCTTGAAGGCAAAGTGCGGAGTCAACTCGCTGCCCGCAACTTGGAAGCCCGGCTTTACGTTGCCCAATCTGAGGCCACTTCAGCTGTGCTTGAGGGCTGTCGGTATTTTAAATTAATTCCATAATCAGTGCTTGTTATCGCGGCCTCGAAAAATCAGAACGACTCTTGTTATGGTTCATGCAATTAAAGAGGATATCCCTCCAACAGTGGATGTTGTGCTGCCGCTGGAAGTCTCTGAGGACCCCATTGAACAACGCAACGCCATTGGAAAAAAGCTGGAGTGCAGTCCCTTTGAAGTTGCCGATTTCAGGCTTTTGAAGCACTCGATAGATGCCCGGCAAAAGCAGATAAAAGTTCAATTGAGATTTGAATACAGTCTCGACTCCGCACTGCCCAAAAAACTACCACCGCTGAACACCTATCCAAAGGTATCCCAGCAATCCGAACACGTCTTAATTATAGGGTGCGGGCCGGCCGGGCTGTTTGCAGCCCTTCGCTGTCTCGAACGAGGCCTGAAGCCTGTCTTGTTAGAACGCGGTAAAGATGCTTCCGCGCGCCGTTTTGATTTAGGCCCCATCCTAAAGAAAGGCACCGTCATTGAGGATTCCAATTACTGTTTCGGCGAAGGGGGCGCGGGCACTTTTTCGGACGGCAAGCTCTACACCCGAGCCACAAAGCGCGGTCCCGTGCGAACCGTTTATGAAACACTCGTTGCGCATGGTGCACCTGAACGTATTTTAATCGACGCACATCCGCACATTGGATCCAACCTCTTGCCTAAAGTAGTGATGGCTATGCGCGAGTCGATCCGTAGTGCGGGCGGCGAGGTTCACTTCGGCGCTAAAGTAAATCAGCTCCATATTGAAAAGGGATGTATTCAAGGAGTCGATACGGTAGATGGTCGAAGTTTCCACGCCAACCATGTCATACTCGCGACTGGGCACTCTGCGCGCGACATGTATACTTTATTGAACGAAAACGGAATACGACTTGAGCAAAAACCATTCGCTGTTG